>WNGD01000047.1_pt1 | contig 96428 bp, 100 predicted proteins | sample 5400671 | NCBI WGS metagenome assembly WNGD01 (sample SAMN13153369, study PRJNA577476) | soil metagenome | isolation source: 40 cm soil or saprolite under grassland replicate 2 | place: USA:California | collected 2016-06-15 | reverse complement strand
TCACTGCGATCACGATGAAAAACGTCGCGTTTCGGAACAGCCAGGAAAGAAGGATGAGGTTGAAAGTCGTCGCGGCGACGCCAACGACCGCGAGCAGGACCAGTCCGACCAGGATCTGCGTCCCCTGGGTTCCGCGCAAGAGCCGCAGCAGTTGATAAAGGACGAACGCGACGACGAGCACGTCGACGACCTCGACCGGCCCAAGGTGGCGAAGCACCTCGAGCAGCTGGGCGTAGAACTGCTGGACGATGTTCATTCGGCCAGCAGCTCTGCCATCAGCGCCATCTGCGCGTAAAGACGATTCTCGGCCTGCTGAAAGACGACGGAGCGAGGGCCGTCGATGACCTCGTTGGTGACCTCCTCCCCACGATGAGCGGGAAGGCAGTGCATGAAGACGGCCTTCGGCGCCGTGTCCATCAGCCTCTCGTTGACCTGGTAGGCGCCGAACACCTTCTGGCGCGCGGCGCGCTCGTCCTCTTGTCCCATGGAGGCCCAGACGTCTGTGTAGATGGCGGTGGCGTCGTGCACATCGATGTGGTTCGTCAGCGTGACTTGATGGTTCCCGGAGTTGATGCTACGAGCCCTCTCCACGACCGATGGCGGGGGGTCATAGCCCGGGGGCGTCACCACGGTCAGCCCGAACCCCGCCAGGCCTGAAGCCTCGATCAGCGAGGTCGCGATGTTGTTGCCGTCCCCGACGTACACGACGTGCTGGGCGGCCAGGTCGCCGCCGACCTCCTCGAGGGTCATGATGTCGGCGAGCACCTGGCAGGGGTGCGAGCGATCGGTAAGCGCGTTGATCACGGGCTTCGCGGATGCCCTGGCCAGCTCGAGCAGGTCGGCATGAGAGCGCAAACGCGCGACCACCCCGTTCACGTAACGGTCGAGGACGCGAGCCGCGTCAGGGACTGACTCCCGGAACCCGAGCTGCACGTCCTGGCTGGTGAGCGTCGTGGTGGTGCCGCCGAGGCGGGCGATGCCCACTTCGAACGAGACCCTCGTTCGGTGCGACGGCCGCTGGAACAGCATCGCCACGTGCTTGCCCTGGAGAGGCCTCTCGTTCCAGTGGCCCGACTTGATGTCATGGGCCAGGTCGAGCAGGCCGCGCAGGTCGCCAGGACTGAGGTCGGCCACGTCGATGAAATCGCGTCCCTTGAGCGAAATCACAGGAGCGATCATGATCGCTTGCGCCGGGCGCGGGGCGCAATTCCGGCCTAGATGCGGGGCTCGATAAGCTCCCCCGCCACGACCGGCGAGATTGCAAGGTCGCGCAGAGAATCAAACTCGGGCAGCCTCGTCCGCAGCTTGGGATCGTCGCGCAGCCGAAGGATCAGATCACGGCAGGCGACGGGATCGAGGCCGACCCGCGCGGGCTTGAAGCTCACCGGCTGCTCGTCTCGGAGCTGGATCGTGAGGCGGTCTGTCAGCCGAACGCTGGGCCAGGCATTGGGATCGGTCAGCGTGACCGACTCCATCCGACCCCACAGCGCGCGCATCTCCGTCCGCCCCTCGATCACCAGCAGGCGGTCGCGGAAGATCGCGAGCCGGGCGCCAGGCCATCCGACGAGCTGGATGACGCACCACGCGACGACACCGACGCCGGCGATGGCGCCCGCCGCGAGCGCGATCCCGGCCACGGCACCTCCCGCCAGGGCGAACGCGCCTACCCCGAGGGTCCCGAAGAACGCCGCCCAGCCCAGCGCCGCAAGCCCCAGGGTCACGATCGATCGGCGCGATCGAACGTAAATCAGACTCGCCCCACCACCACCGAGTAGTGTATTCCCGAAGATGGCGCGAGACCTCAAGTCCGAACGGACTGAGATCGACCGAGCCGCGCACGGCCGGACCGTGCTGACGAACTTCGAGCAGACGTGCAAGGCCGTACCCGACGGGGAAGCCCTCAAGTGGAAGGACGCCTCAGGCGCCTGGAACACCCTGACCTGGAGTCAGTACCGGCAGCAGGTGCGTTTTGTCACCGCGGGGTTGAAGGGCCTCGGCTTCAAGCCTGGTGAGTTTGCGGTGATCATGTCGCGCAACCGGCCTGAGCATCTCGTCGCAGACCTCGGCGTGCTGCACGCCCGTGGAGTCCCGGTCAGCCTCTACAACACGCTTGCGCCCGAGCAGGTTCAGTACATCGCCGCTCACTGTGATGCAGTCGTCGCCTTTGTCGAGAATGCAGCGTTCCTGTCCAAATTCGAGGCAGTTCGCGACCAGCTGCCAAAGCTGCGGACATTCTTGGTCATGGACCCGGAAGGCGTCGAGCTGGACGACCGGGTCATCAGCTGGGAGGCGCTGATCACGCGCGGGGAGGCGGACGACAAGCGCGATCCATCCGCCTTCGAAGACTGGCGCCAGGTGACGCCCGATGACCTCGCCACCCTGGTTTACACGTCGGGGACGACCGGGCCGCCCAAGGGTGTGATGCAGGCGCACAGCAACATCTGCTGGATGGGCGAATCAGCGCGGTCCTTCCTCAACCGGACCGGGCATCGCCACATCTCCTATCTGCCCTTCGCGCACGTGTTCGAGCGCTTCGTCGGTCACTATGGAGCCGCCCCTCAACAGACGACGACTTATTTCTGCCCGGATCCAACCAAGCTCTTCGCGTATGCGACAGAGGTAAAACCAACCTTCCTGATCGGCGTGCCGCGCGTGTGGGAGAAGCTGCAGGCGGCGCTCACTGCCGGCATCCAGGCCGATCCGGATGAGCAGCGCCGCGGTGCGATCCTTCAGGCGATCGAAGCCGGCCGCAAGCTGGTCAAGCTGGAGCAGGCGCAACAGCAGCCGCCACCAGAGCTGCTTGCGGCCGCCGAGCGCGCGCGACCGGTGTGGATGGCGATCAAGGCCAAGGTCGGGCTCGAAGAGGTCGAATGGGCCATCACGGGAGCGGCACCCATCAACCCGGAGGTGATCGAGTTCTTCCAGGCGATTGGTGTACTGCTGTGGGAGGGTTGGGGCATGACCGAGTGCACGGTCGGAGCGACCTATAACCCGCTCGATCGAATCAAGAACGGGACCGTGGGTATCGCGGATCCTGGCGTTGAGATGAAGATCGCCGACGACGGAGAGGTGCTGCTCCGTGGCGGGAACCTGATGCGCGGGTATTACAAAGAACCGGAGAAGACGGCCGATACGATCGATGCCGACGGCTGGCTGCACACCGGGGACGTCGGCGAGATCGACGATGAGGGCTACCTTCGCATCATCGACCGCAAGAAGGAGCTGATCATCACTGCCGGCGGCAAGAACATCTCGCCGGCCAATTTGGAGGCGCTGCTGAAGCAGCACCCGCTGGTCGGTCAGGCATGCGTGTTTGGGGACCGGCGGCCCTACGTAAGCGCACTAATCGTGCTGGACCAGGAGGTGGCGCCGCTCTGGGCGCGCAAGGCCGGGATTGCGTTTACCTCGACTACTGAGCTGGCGGAGCATCCGGCCGTCCTGGCGGAGATTCAGAAGGCAGTCGACGAGTGCAATCGCCACGTGTCTCAGGTCGAGGGAGTCAAGCGATTCACCATCCTTCCCGTTGAATGGACAGCGGAGTCTGAAGAGCTTACCCCCACTCTCAAACTTAAGAGGCGCGTGGTGTCACAGAAATACGCCGGCGAGATTGAAGGCATGTATTCCCGCGACGAGCGCTCGGCCGCGGCGGCGACTGAGGCTCGGCGGGCCTAAGCCTTAGCGCCGTTTTTCTTCGCCGGGCTCGGTTTGAAGCTCATCACGGCCTCGGTGAACAGCCGCGTCGCCAGACGGCTCTTGGGCTCCCCCGTTCGGGCGGCGAGCTTGCTGATCTGATCGATGACTCGGGGTTCGATGCTGAGGCGGTAGAGCTGCTTGACGACTGATGTTTTGTTTTTCATGCGGACGATTGTCAGTGGCGCCGGGCACCACGCCAACCCAGCACGTTAAGACAGTTTTGCGCTGACCCGGTCGATGTCTGCGGAGGCCATTCCGGCCGCCTCCAAATAGCCCTCCACCCCTCCCCACCCCTGCTGCAGATGGTCGAGGACGCCGAGAATGCGCTGGGGCGGACATCGGAGCTCGTCGATGAACGCCTCGCGCTTGTCGGTTGGGGCTTCGGCAATCCAGGTTTCGTACTGGGGCGCCAGCTGGAGGTCGGTCTCGCCATAGTCGGCGGCGATGTGCTCCGGCGCCACGCCGGCCAGCGAAAGCAGCATCGCCGCGATCAGGCCCGTTCTGTCCTTGCCGGCGAAGCAGTGAAAGATCACCGTGCCGTCGGTCTGGGCGATGACCTCGAAGATGTCGCGGAACGCGTGCGGTCGCTTGTTGATGATGAAGAGGTATCGGTCGAGCATGCTCTGCGAGTCGCCGATGTTGGTCATGTTCGCGTCGTCGATGAGCTCGCGGTGTACGTAGCGCACGCCGTCCGCATCGGCGAAGGGACTCGGAGTCTTGAAGGTCTCACCCTTGCTTCGCAGATCCAGCACGGTCCTCACGCCATAGGCCGCCATCGCATCCCGTCCCGCCTCGTTGAGATGGACGAGGCTGTCAGACCGGATCAGGACGTGCGACCGCGTGACGCCACCCGAACGGGGAAGCCCGCCCAGGTCGCGAGTGTTCCAGCACTCCGGCCACTCGAGCCGGCGAGTCTCCTCTAGCGCTTCGTGTACTGGGGAGCTTTCCGAGCCCGCTTCAGTCCGTACTTCTTGCGCTCCTTCATGCGCGCGTCCCGAGTCAGGAGCCCGGCCTTTTTCAGCGGCGGGCGGTAGTCGGGGTCGTAGCGGATCAGCGCGCGAGCGATTCCATGCGCGATGGCGCCGGCCTGCCCGCTCGTCCCGCCCCCGATCACCTTGACCGAGAGGTCGAACTTTCGCTGTGTTCCGGTCACGCGCAGAGGCGCCAGCGCGGCCATTTCCAGCACGCGCCGGCCGAGGTAGGCGAGCGGATCCTTCTCGTTGACGGTCACGCGGCCTTCTCCAGGCTGCAGACGCACGCGCGCGACCGCGTTCTTCCGCCGGCCGGTCCCTCGATTCAGCATGTCAGCCAATCTTCATGTTTCCTTTGGAGTCGAAGGTCAGCACCTTCGGTTTCTGCGCCTGGTGCCCGTGCTCCGCGCCGGCGTACACGCGAAGGCGCTTCAGCATATCGGCCCCGAGGGTGTTGCGTTGGAGCATGCCGCGGACCGCCGTCGTCACGGGGAACGTCGGGTCCAGATCCTGGGCGCGCTGCAGGGAGCGCCGGCGAAGGCCTCCCGGGTAGCCGGTATACCGCGTGTACTCCTTGGTCTGGAGCTTGCTGCCGGTGACCTTCACCTTGGAGGCGTTGATGACCACGACGTGGTCGCCGCTGTTCAGGTGCGGCGTGTAGGTCGGCTTGTGCTTGCCACGCAGGATCGCGGCCACGCCTGACGCCAGGCGGCCGAGCACCTGGTCTGTCGCATCGACGACATACCAGTCACTCTTCAAGTCCGCCGCTTTCGCGGTCCACGTCTTCTGTTTGCTCATTCGTCCTTAATTAATGCGCCCTGCGCGCGCCCGGCGCTTCAAGTCAGCCGCCTTTGCTGTCTCGTCCTTAATTAATTCGCCCTGCGCGCGTCCGGCGCTTCAAGTCCGCCGCCTTTGCTGTCCACATCTTCTGTTTGCTCATTCGTCCTTAAACAATGCGCCCTGCGCGCGCCCGGCGCTTCAAGTCCGCCGCTTTCGCGGTCCACGTCTTCTGTTTGCTCACAAGCTCCTCAGTAAATCACTTCCATCAATGTCAGCCCTCCGGCGGGCGCGGTGCGGGGCGCCTGGCGGCGGTCGCGCGCCCGGAGGACCTCTCCCACCCACTTCGGCGGCCTCCTGCCACGTCCCACCTCGGCCAACGCGCCCGCGATGCTGCGCACCATGCCTCGGAGGAACCCTTCCGCGACCAGCTCCACCTCGACGAACTCCCCGCGCCGTCTGACTCGCGCGGAGCGCATATCGCGCACTCTCGCGCCGGCCGGCTCGGAGGCCGAGCAGTAGCTGGTCCAGTCGTGCTTGCCGACGAGCACTGCCGCCGCCTCAGCCATGGCTTCGACATTGAGCCTTTCCCGAACGTGCCAGCAGCGTCGTCGCTCGAGAGCGGGTCGCGAAGGCCTGTCGAGGTAGCGGTAGCGGTAGCGACGCCAGCGAGCGCAGTACCGGGCGTGAAAATCGTCGGGCACCGCATCGGCGGACAGGGCGGATACGTCTTCGGGCAATCGGGCGTTGAGCGCCGCGACCAATCGTTGCGGCGAGATCCGCCCGTCCGTCCTGAAATTGACCACCTGCCCCTCGGCATGCGCGCCCGCGTCAGTGCGCCCCGCCGCATACAAGACCATGTCACCGCCCGTGATCGAATGCAACGCCTTCTTCAGCTCGGCTTCGACCGTCCTGCCCTTCGCCTGCTGCTGCCAGCCGGCGAAGTTCGTCCCGTCGTACTCCAACACAACTCGAATATTCAGTTGTTAACGCTCCGGCGAACTATCAGTCGACCAGCTCGATGATCACCATCGGCGCCGCGTCGCCCAGACGCGGGCCTTTGTGGATGATTCGGGTGTAGCCTCCCGGGCGCTCGGCGAGGCGAGGAATGAGGTTGGAGAACAGCCTCTCCACGACCTCCGGCTTCGACACTTCCTGGCTGACGCGCCGCCGGGCGTTGACGTCCTGGTCCTTCGCCGTGGTGATCAACCTCTCGACCCAGCGCCGCAGCTCCTTCGCGCGCGCCTCGGTGGTGGTGATGCGGCCGCTCTCCAGCAACGACGTGCACAGGTTGCGCATCAGCGCCTTGCGAGCGTCGGTGTCTCGGTTGAAGCGGCGGCCGCTCTTCTGGTGTCTCAATTCCGATCCACTTCCTCGACTTCCTCACTAAGAACGTAACCGGGGTCCCCACGAAATCGCAGATTTCGTGGGGTGGTTTGGTGACGCAATGGAATCGCCTAGCCGCGCAGGACCGTGCCCATGTCTTCGGGCTTGATGAACTGCTTCTCGACGAGCTTCTCCTTGATCTCGTCGAGCGACTTGCGCCCGAAGTTGCGCAAAGCGAGCAGCTCCTCCTCTCGCTTCTGGAGCAGCTGGCCGACGGTCTGGATCTCATTTGCTTTCAGGCAGTTGAACGCCCGCACCGAAAGGTCGAGCTCCTCGATCGGCGTGTCCATGAGCCGGTTCTGGCTGGTCTTTTCGCCGCTCCTTTCCTGCTCTTGCAGGATGATCGCTTCGTTGAACCTGACGAAGAGCTTGAGGTGCTGCGTGAACAGTTCGGCGGAGTGGCTGACCGCCTCCTCGGGCGACATCGTGCCGTCGGTCCAGACCTCGATGATCAGCTTGTCGTAGTCCGTCGACTGGCCGACACGGGTCTTCTCCACGACGAAGTTCGCCTTCTCCACCGGGGAGAAGATCGAATCGATCGGGATCACGCCGATCGGCTGGCCTTCGTGCTTGTTGCGCTCGGCCGGGACATAGCCCTTGCCTTTGTCGACGTTCAGCTCCATCCGCAGGTGGCCTTTCGCGGCCAGGGTGCAGATGTAGAGGTCGGGGTTCACGATCTCGACGTCGGAGTTGGCCTGGATGTGCGACGCGTGTACCTCCGCCGGGCCTTTGACGTCGAGCAGCAGCGTGATCGGGTCCTCGGTGAAGCTCTTCATACGCAGCTTCTTCAAATTGAGGATGACCTCGGTCACGTCCTCCTTCACGTGCGGAATCGCGGTGAACTCGTGTGCGACGCCGTCGATCTGGATCGACGTCACCGCGGCGCCCCAGAGCGAGGACAGCAGCACGCGGCGCAGCGTGTTGCCGAGGGTGGTCCCAAACCCCGGGTCGAGCGGCTCGATGTCGAACTTGCCGTAGTTCGCGCTCGTCTCGAGCTTGGTCACCTGGGGCGTCTTTGTCATCTGCGTGTCAATCGCCAACTGTCGTAATTACCTCCGATTACCTTGAATAGAACTCGACGATCAGCTGTTCCTCGACCCCGGACTCCATCTCGTGGCGGTCCGGCCTGGCGAGGACTTTGGCGGACTTGTCGTCCGCGTTGAAGGAAAGCCATGCGGGCACCGGGCGCACCTTCGATGCGTCCAGCGCCACGTCGAACACTCCGTTTGCCGGCTTGACCTTCACCTCGTCACCGGGCTTGAGCTGGAAGGACGGCACGTTCACCGTCTGGCCGTTGATCTCGAAATGCCGGTGGGTCACGAGCTGGCGCGCCTGCTTGCGCGAGGCGCCAAGCCCGACCCGGTAGACGACGTTGTCCAGGCGAAGCTCCAGGTGCCGCAGCAGGTTGAGACCGGTGACACCCGGCTCGTTCGACGCCTGGTCGAAATAGTTGCGGAACTGCTTCTCGAGCAGGCCGTAGATGCGGCGCGCCTTCTGCTTCGCGCGCAGCTGCAGGCCGTAGTCCGACGTCTTGCGCTTGCGCGCCTGCCCGTGCATTCCGGGTGCAAACGCACGGCGCTCGATGGCGCACTTCGGCGTGTAGCAGCGCTCGCCCTTCAGGTAGAGCTTCGCGCCCTCGCGGCGGCAGAAGCGGCAGACGGGGCCGCTGTAGTTGGCCATCTAGACGCGGCGCCGCTTCGGTGGGCGGCAGCCGTTGTGAGGGATGGGCGTCACATCGGTGATCGCGCTGACCTCGAGCCCGGTCGCCTGCAGGGAACGGATGGCCGCCTCGCGGCCTGCGCCCGGGCCGCGTACGAAGACTTCGATCGAGCGCATGCCGTGCTCGAGCGCCTTCTTGGCGGTGGCCTCGGCGGTCTGCTGGGCGGCAAACGGGGTCGACTTGCGGCTGCCCTTGAAGCCCTGCGCCCCGGCGGAGCCCCAGGCGATCACGTTTCCGTCCACGTCGCTGATCGAGATGATCGTGTTGTTGAACGTGCTCTGGACGTGCGCCTGACCGTTGACCACGTTCTTGCGCTCGCGGCGCCTTGTCCGCACGACCTTCTTCTGCTTGGCCATCACTTGCCCGCCTTGACCTTCTTCTTACCGGCCACCGCGCGCTTGGGTCCGCGCCGGCTGCGGGCGTTGGTGCGGGTGCGCTGGCCGCGCACGGGCAGGCCCCGGCGGTGCCGCTGGCCGCGGTAGGAGCCGATCTCGGTGAGCCGCTTGATGTTGGTAGCGACGTCGCGGCGGAGGTCACCCTCGATCAGGATGTCCTTGTTGGTGGCGAGGCGGTCGATCACCTGGCGCAGCCGGGCGACCTCCTCGTCGGAGAGGTCCTTGGTCCGCTTCTCAGGGTCGAGGTTGGCCATCTTCAGGACCTTCTGCGCGGTGGTGTCGCCGATCCCGTGGATGTAGGTCAATGAGATGACGACGCGCTTCTGCGGGGGTATGTCGACGCCGGCGATTCTCGCCACTTACTCTCCTAACCCTGCCGCTGCTTGTGCTTGGGCGTCTTGGAGCAGATCACGCGGACCACTCCGTTGCGCTTGATCACCTTGCAGCTGGGACACATCTTCCTGACGGACGGACGAACCTTCATCTCCAGATCTCTCGAATGCGCCCTCGCGACCTGTCGCTCGTCGCAAGCTCGACGCCCACCCTGTCTCCGGCGAGAAGCCGGGTGAAGTGGGTGCCAGCGCGATCGGCGACGTGAGCGAGGACCTTCGCCCCGTTCTCGAGCTCAACCCTGTAAACACCGTTAGGAAGAGGCTCCACCACGACCCCCTTCACGAGTGAGGGGCGCTGGGGCACGAACCGCGATTGTACCAAACTCAGGATCGGACCCCTCTTCTTGACCCTCCAACCACCTTGGGGAGCGGATCGAGACCCCCTTTCGTGAGTACTAGAGGGCCCTTCTCTGTGATAGCGACGGTGTGCTCAAAGTAGGCGGACAGGGATCCGTCGCCGGTGCAGATCGTCCAGCCGTCCGGCTTCATGTACACCTCGTGGCCGCCCGCGTTGACCATCGGCTCGATCGCCAGGGTCATGCCCGGCTTGAGCCGTGGCGGGGTCCCCGCCGTGCCGAAGTTGGGGACCTGCGGGTCTTCGTGCATCTGGCGGCCGATGCCGTGGCCGACGAACTGCCGGATGACCGAGAAGCCGGCCGCCTCGACGTGCTGCTGGATGGCCGACGAGATGTCGCCGAGGTAGCCGCCAGGGCGGGCCTTGTTGATGCCGACGTAGAGGGCTTGCTCGGTTACCTTCAGCAGGCGGGCCGCCTCTGGGGTGATCTTGCCAACGCCCACGGTCACCCCCACGTCGGCCCAGAACCCGTCCAGGACGAGGCCCAGGTCGAGGCTCACGAGGTCGCCGTCGGCGATCTTGCGGTTGCCCGGTATGCCGTGCACCGCCTCGTCGTTGATCGAGACGCAGATCGAGCGCGGGAACCCGTTGTAGCCGAGGAAACCGGGCGTGGCCCCACCCGCGCGGATGAGTCGGTCGGCGATCGCGTCCAGCTCGATCGTCTTGACGCCCGCCTTGCATGCTGCCTCGAGCGGCGGCAGGACGGACGCGAGAAGGCTGCCCGCGCGGGCCATGAGGTCGATCTCGTGGGCGGTCTTCAGGTTGATCATCTCTTCGCGGCCTTCGCCACCTCTCCGTTGGCAGCAGCCAACACCTGGCGGCTGATCTCGTCGATTGTTCCCCGGCCGTCGATCTCGGAAACCAGACCCGACGCCCGGTAGTGGTCGAGCACCGGCACCGTCTTCTCGAGGTAGATCTCGATCCGCGGGCGGACCGCTTCCGGCTTGTCGTCTTCCCGTTGGACCAGGACGCCGCCGTCGGCCTCGCACGCGGCCGTGCCGGGCGGATACGTGCGCTGGCAGACCGGGCACACCAGGCGGCCCGACAGCCGGCGCAGGAGCTCGTCGACGCCGACCCTCAGGTAGATCACGCGGTTGAAGCGCTTGCCGAGCTCGACCATCAGCGTGTCGAGGGCGTTCGCCTGGGGCACCGTGCGGGGAAAGCCGTCGATGATGAATCCGGGCTCGCAGTCGGGGCGGCGCACCCGGTTGCGGATCATGCCGATCATGATGTCGTCCGAGACGTACTTGCCCGCGGCCAGGATCGGTTGCGCCTGGCGGCCGAGCTCGGTCCCGGCCTGGATCTCCGCGCGGAGCATGTCGCCGGTGGCGATGTGCGGGATGCCGAAGTGCGCGCGCAGCATGTTGGCCTGGGTCCCCTTGCCGGATCCAGGGGCGCCGTAAAGAAGCAGGTTCACTTGATGAAGCCCCGGTACTGACGCATCACGAGCTGAGTCTGCAGCTGCTTCATCGTGTCCAGCGCCACGCCGACGACGATCAGGATGGCGGTGCCACCCAGGTACATCTGCTGATGCGGAATGCCGGAGATCTTCGCCGTCGCGATGGGCAGGATCACCGTGATGAAACCGAGGAATACCGCGCCGACGAAAGTGACGCGGTTCATCACCGCCTGGAGGTAGTCCGCGGTCGGACGTCCCGGGCGGATTCCCGGGATGAAGCTCGAATAGCGTTTGAGGTTGTCGGCCACGTCGTTCACGTCGAACGTGATGGCCGTGTAGAAGTACGTGAAACCGAACGTGAACAGGAAGTAGAGGCCGTTGTACGTGACCGCCATCGGAACGTTCGCGGTGTCGGGCGCGAAGTTGCCCTGGATCCAGTGGGCGGTGCGGTAGTACCACGAGGCCGGCGGCGCGGCGTTGAAGTAGTTGGCGATGATCGTCGGCAGGAACATCACCGAGATCGCGAAGATGATCGGGATGACGCCGGCGTGGTTCACGCGCAGGGGCAGGAAGCTCGCCCTCCGCCCCACCTCGCGCCCGCCCGCGACTCGCTGCGCCGACTGGATCGGGATCTTTCTGACCGCTTGCTGAACCTCGATGATGACCGCGGTCATGATCAACGCGATCACTCCGAAGAGGATGAACGGCACGTAGTCGGCGAGCCCGCCGCCGGTCGAGTGCGCGCTGAACACCGACACGACTCCCTGCGGCCCGCGGCCGATGATGCCGGCGAAGATGATCAGGGAGACGCCGTTGCCGATGCCGTACTCGGTGATGAGCTCACCGAACCACATGAGCATGACGGTGCCCGCGGAGAGGACGAGGATGATCTGCAGGCGCTGGAACCAGTCCAGCGGTCCGAGGATCGCGGGGTTCGTGTTCTGGAACAGGACGGTGAATCCATAGGCCTGGCCGGCGCCCAGCGCGACGGTGAGGTAGCGGCTCCAGCGCTGGATCCGGCGGCGACCTATCTCGCCTTCTTTCTGGATCTCCTTGATGCGCTCGGAGATCACCGTCATCAACTGCATGATGATGGTGGCGTTGATGTACGGGTTCATGCCCATCGCGACGATGCTGAATCGCGATAGACCGCCTCCCGAGAACAGGTCGAGCAGTCCGAGCAGCGCCTGCTGGTTGAAGAGCAGGGCCAGCGCTGACTGCTTCGCGCCGGGGATCGCGATGTTGGCGAACAGCCTGAAGATGATCAGGATTCCGCCAGTGAAGAGGATCTTGTTCCGGAGCTCCGGCAGCCGGATCGCATTGATGAGGGCCTCGATGAGGTTCATCGGTTACTCGTCCTGAGGAGACTCGCTCTCCGGCTTCTGTGCTTTCTCTTTCTTGTTCAGCACGGTGACCGAACCGCCCGCCTTCTCGATGGCCTCTCGCGCGCTGTTGCTGATCGCATTGGTCTCCACGGTCAGCTTGCGCTTCATCCTGCCCGCGCCCAAAATCTTGATCTCGGCGCCGGCGCGAGCCAGCCCCGCCTCGATGAGGGCCTCGGCGTCGACCCTGGTGCCATCGGCGAACCGGCTCAGCTTGGACAGGTTGACCACCTCGTAGACCTTCTTGAACGGGTTCTTGAATCCGGGCAGCTTCGGGATGCGCTGAGCGAAAGGCATCTGGCCTCCCTCGAAGCCTAGGCGGAAGCCTTCGCTGCGCGCGTTCTGTCCCTTCTGGCCGCGGCCAGAGGTCTTGCCTCGCCCTGATCCCGTACCGCGGCCGACGCGACGCGCGCGGCGGCGCGAACCGGGCGAGGGCTTGAGGTCGTGAAGCTGCATCGCCGCCTAGTTGCCCCTCTGATGCTTCTTGGTCGAGCGAGCTCGCCAGATCTTGTACCGGCTGCGCTTCGGGCGTTCGTAGGGCTCGCCCTCAACTGCGACCAGGAAGCTCACGCGCCTCAGCATGCCCCGGACGGCGGGATTGTCGGGCAGCTCGCGCGTCTGGTTCATGCGGCGGAAGCCCAGGGATTCGACGGTGGCGCGGATCTCGGGCCGCGCGCCGATGGCGGACTTCATGAGGGTCGCCTTGAGGGTTTTGTCAGCCACCGGACGCTCCGTTCGCGGCCGGCGGCTCGCCTCCCTTGTAGGCAGCCGCCAGGCGCTTGCCGACCATCTGTTCGACCTCGCGCCCGCGCAGCTCGGCCACCTGAGGAGCGGTCTTGAGCTGCTGCAGCGCGGCCAGAGTGGCGCGCACGGTGTTGATCGGGTTGTTCGTGCCGTGTGACTTGGTGAGGATGTCCTTGATGCCGGCCGTCTCGATCACCGCGCGCATCGCACCGCCTGAGATCACGCCTGTGCCCGGCGCTGCCGGCTTGAGCATGATCCGCGCCGCGCCCAACTTGAGATGGACCTCGTGCGGGATCGTGGTGCCGACCATCGGCACGGTGATCATGTTGCGCTTGGCAACCTCCATTCCTTTGCGGATGGCCTCCGTGACCTCGCGGGCCTTGCCGATGCCAGCGCCCACGCGGCCGTTCATGTCGCCGACCACGATCAGAGCGCTGAACGAGAACTTGCGGCCGCCTTTGACGACCTTGGCCACGCGGTTGACGCGGACCACGCGGTCGGCCAGCTCGGAACGCTCACCGCCCGACGAATATCGGCCTCCGCCCATGTTTCTAGACATCAGAACTCCAAACCTGCCTCCCGCGCGGCGTCGGCCAGCGCCTTGATTCTTCCGTGATACAGAAAACCGCCTCGGTCGAACACGACGCTGTTGACGCCCGCCGCCCTGGCCTTGGCCGCGATCGACTTGCCGACCTCCTGCGCCTCGGCAAGACCATTGCCCTTGGCCTTGAGCTCCACGGTCGAAGCAGCGGCCACGGTGCGGCTTTCCGTGTCATCGATCAGCTGCACGTAGATGTGGTTGAGACTGCGGAACACGGCGAGCCTGGGCCGCTGGGACGTGCCCGCAACATGCACGCGGACGCGCCTGTGCCTCTTCAGCCGGTTGACCTTGCGGTCCTGTCGTTTGATCATGCCGTCGCCTTGACTCCCTTGCCCGCCTTGCCCGGCTTGCGCCGGATCTTCTCGCCCCGGTACATCACGCCCTTGCCCTTGTACGGCTCGGGCGGCCGCAGCCCGCGAATGTTGGCCGCCACCTGCCCGACGTCTTCGATCGAGATCCCGCTCACCGAGAACTTGGTCGGGTCCTGGACGTCGATCGAGATGCCCTGCGGTGGCTTGAAGCGGATCGGGTGTGAGTAGCCCAGGTTCAGGACCAGCTCCTCGCCCTGTTTGGCGACGCGGTAGCCCACGCCGACCAGCTCGAGGTGCTTGATGAACCCCTTGTCTACGCCCTCGACCATGTTGGCGACCAGGCTGCGGACCAGGCCATGGAGGGCGCGGTGGCGGTAGTCGTCGGAGGGCCGCTCGAAGACGAGCTCGCCGTCGGCCTGCTTGACCGTGATGTCGGCCGGCAGGGTGCGCTCGAGCCGGCCCCTGGGGCCTTCCACGGCAACCTTGCCCGGCGCCAGGGTCACCTTCACGTTCGTCGGCACCTGGACGGGCAGCTTTCCGATCCGCGACAACTCTTTTTCTTTAACTCCTACCAGACATACGCAAGCACTTCGCCGCCGAGCTGCTGGCGCGTGGCCTGCCTTCCGCTCATGACTCCCTCAGATGTGCTGAGGATCGCAATGCCGAGACCGCCAAGGACTCTCGGGATCTCGGTCTTGCGCGCGTAGACGCGCAGGCCAGGGCGGCTGATCCTCTTCACGCCCGAGATCACGCGGCTGCGATCGGGGCGGGACTTGAAGATGATACGCATCGTCTGCGTCGTGCCATCGGCCTCGACGTCGTAACCGGCGATGTAGCCCTCGTCCTTGAGCACGCGCGCGATCTCGAGCTTCAGTCGCGAGGCGGGGACCTTGACCTCGGCGTGCCGTGCTGCGTTGGCGTTTCGGATGCGCGTGAGCATGTCGGCGATGGGATCGGTCATGACCGCCGCCGACGGGCGCTTCACGGGCTTCGCGGGCTTTCCGCTGTTCGACTTTGCGACTGCTGTAGCCATCACCAGCTCGACTTCGTCACGCCGGGGATTCGACCCTCGGCGGCCATCTCTCTAAAGCAGATACGGCACATTCCGAACTTGCGCAGGTAAGCGCGCGACCGCCCGCAGATTCGGCAGCGATTGTGAAACCGCACCTTGAACTTCGGTATTCGCTTCCAGCGCTCGATCGATGATTTCTTGGCCAAACTCTCTCTACCTCTTACCTTTTTCTGAAGGGCATCCCCAACCGCGTGAGCAGGCTCCGCGCCTCGTCGTCGCTGCGCGCGGTGGTGATGATGCTCACCTCCAGCCCGCGCAGCTTGTCGATCTTGTCGTAGTCGATCTCCGGAAACACGACCTGCTCGCGCAGGCCGAGCGAGTAGTTGCCGCGACCGTCGAACCCGTCCGGGTTCACGCCGCGGAAGTCGCGAATGCGGGGCAGCGCGACGTTGAGCAGCTTGTCCAGGAAGTACCACATGCGCCGGCCCCGAAGCGTCGTCTTGATGCCGACGGTCTGGCCCGCGCGGAGCTTGAAGGCGGCAACCGATTTCTTCGCCTTGACGAGCTGTGGCTTCTGGCCGGTGATCGTCGTCACGTCGCCAACCGCCGCGTCGAGCGCTTTGTCGTTGTCCTTCGCCTCGCCGATGCCGATGTTGACAACGACCTTGTTCAGGCGCGGCACCTGCATGACGTTGCCGTAGTCGAACTCCTTGGTCAGCTGCGGTGCGACCGTGTCTCGATATGCCTTCAGCAGCCGCGGCGGCTGGTCCGACTTCGTACCCGGCGCCTTCGGAGCGGCCTCCTTCTTCGGAGCCTGCTGCTTGGCCTTCGCCACTACTGAGCCTCCGTCTTGCGGACTCGCTCGTACGGCTCGCCGCAGTGGCGGCAGACCAGGGCTCGGGCGCCGGACTCGAGCACCGTGTGCTTGGCCCGCGTCGGCCGTCCGCAGGACGGGCAGACCAGCATCACGTTGGAGTAGTCGAGCGCGGCCTCGAAGTCGACGATCCCACCCTGCGCGACCTGGACGCCGCCTCGGCGCTGGCCCGCTTTGGTGTGGCGCTTCAGGATGTTGACCCCCTTGACCACGATCTTGTGCTGGTCGGGGATGGTGCGCAGCACCTCGCCCTGCTTGCCCTTGTCCTTGCCTGCGGTCACGATCACGGGATCCCCCGGGGCGAGGTCGAGCCAGCGGCGCTTGGGCTGCGGTTTGTTCTTGAGCATCTGCCTACTTGTTGTCTCCTACCTTTCCCGGCCTGAAATCGCGGTGTTGGGGTGCGGATTTCAGGCCGAAGTGACCATGGCGCCATGCGGCCTGGGTCTCGTGGGCCCCGGGCCGCATCCCCGCCGAGGAAAGCAACCCCGTGCGGGTGCCGTCGACGTTTCGAAAATACACAGCAGGCGCCATCGTCACGCCTAAAGGACCTCCGGTGCGAGCGAGATGATCTTCATGAAGTTGCGCTCGCGCAACTCGCGCGCGACCGGCCCGAAAATGCGGGTGCCGCGCGGATTGTTGGCCTGGGCGAGGAGCACCACCGCGTTCTCGTCGAAGCGGATCAGCGAGCCATCGGGCCGCTTGTACTCCTTGTTGACGCGGACGACGACCGCCTTCACCACCTCGCCCTTCTTGACCTGCCCGCCGGGCTGGGCCGATTTGACGGTGGCGGTGATGATGTCGCCGACGGAGGCGTACTTGCGGTAGTGGCCTCCGGCCACGCGGATGACCAGGAGCTCTTTCGCCCCCGAGTTGTCCGCGACCTTGACCCTCGTTTCTTGCTGAACCACTAATTAACCGACCCATCCTTTCCCGGTCCGAAATCGCGGTGCTGGGGTGCGGAATTCGGACCGAAGTGGACTTGGCGCCAGGCGGCCTGGGTCTCGCGGGCCCCAGGACGCCTCACCGAAGCGGTGGAGCCAGCCGCCGGTTTGGCATTGGGCATTCGGACGGGCATTGCGGGCGCCAACTCCACGATTACTTGGCCTTCTCCACGATCTCGAGGACGCGCCAGCGCTTCTCGCGCGAGATCGGGCGCGTCTCGGCGATGCGGACGAGGTCGCCCACGCCGCATTCGTTCTTCTCGTCGTGGACCTTGAAGCGCGTGCGCTGCTGCACGGTCTTGCGGTACAGGCGGTGCGCCTTGGACGAGCCCACCTGGACGATGACGGTCTTGTCCATCTTGTCGGAGATCACAGTCCCGAGGCGGACCTTGCGACGGCCGCGCGCAGGGGTGATGGTGGCTGTGTCGGTCACTCTGTCTCTTCCTTCTTGCGGCCCCGCCCTCGCTTCGGCTTGGGGGCTTCCTCTTCTGCAACAGGCTCTTCTGCCACGGGCTCTGCTTCGGCCTCGGCGACGGCCGCGAGCTGGGGCTCCTCGGCCACCGGGCCGAAGCCGAAGTCGCGCTCGCGGAGCACGGTCATGATTCGCGCGATGTCGTGGCGGACCTTGGAGATCTCGCTTGAGTTCTCGAGCTGGCCCACCGCGTGCTTGAACCGGAGCTCGTAGAGCTCGCGGCGCGCGGTGCGCAGCCGCATGCCGAGCTCGTCCGCTTCGAGGACGCGCAGCTCGTCGACCTTCATCTTGGACCTCCGCCGCCTGTCGTGTCGTTGGCGCTGATGACGCGCGTCTTCATCGGCAGCTTGGCCGCGGCGAGCTTCATCGCCTCCTTGGCCACCTGCGGGGTGACGCCGCCCATCTCGAACAGCACGCGTCCTGGCTTGATCACCGCAACCCAGCCTTCAGGATTGCCCTTGCCGGAGCCCATTCGAGTCTCCGCCGGCTTCTTGGTGATCGACTTGTCCGGGAACACGCGGATCCAGATCTGACCGCCGCGCTTGACGTGGCGGGTCATGGCGCGCCGGGCGGCCTCGATCTGGCGGTTGGACATCCAGGCCGCTTCCATCGCCTGCAGGCCGAAGTCGCCGAACGCGACAGTGGCGCCGCGGGTGGCGATGCCGGTCCGCCGGCCCCGGTGCATCTTGCGGTACTTGACGCGCTTGGGGATCAGCATCAGCTGTCCGCACCAGTGGACCCGCGCGGCGTAGACCGCGTGGCTCCAGCGCTCTTCTCACGCGTGGTGGTCTTCTTGGCCGGAGCCTTAGCAGCCGTCTCGGTCTTGGCCTTCGGAGCCGCCTTGCCCCGTGTAGTCGGTGCCGTCCTGGTGGTGGGCTTGGCATCCGTGGCGGGCTTCGGTGCCGCTGTCGTCCGGGTGCGGCGCGGGGCGCGCGCGGGCTCGGCGACAGGTTCGGCGGCCGCGGGTTCGGCGACCGGCTCGGGGGCGGTGGCCGCCCCGACGAGGTCGGCCCGCGGGGCCACGGCTTCTACCAGCGGCACCGTCTCCTCGGCGATCGGCGCCGGGCGGCGCTGCGCCGGCGAGATCTGGTCCTTGTAGATCCAGACCTTGCAGCCGATCGCCCCGAACGTCGTCTTCGCGGTGGCGCGGCCGAAGTCGATGTCGGCGCGAAGCGTGTGCAGGGGTACGCGGCCCTCGCGGTCCCACTCGCGTCGCGCCATCTCGGCGCCGCGCAAGCGGCCTCCGCAGTAGATGCGCACGCCCTTGGCGCCGGAGCGCATCGTGCGCAGGATCGCCTGCTTCATCGCACGCTTGTAGCTGATGCGCCGCTCGATCTGAGAGGCGATGTTCTCCGCGACCAGCTGCGCGTCGAGCTCCGGCTGCTTGATCTCCTGGATCGAGATGCGGACGCGGTTGCCGAAACGCTTTTCGAGATCTTCACGCAGCTGGTCGACGGACGAACCGCCCTTGCCGATGACGATGCCGGGCTTGGCGGTGTGGATGGTTACCGTGAGCTGCGCGTTGGACGAGCGCTCGGTCTCGATCTTCGCGATGCCGGCGTTGCGCAGGCGCGCGAGGATGACCCGGCGCATCTCCAGGTCCTCGTGGAGCATCTTCGTGTAGTCCTTGGGGTTGGCAAACCAGTTCGCCTCCCACGGACGGAAGACGCCTAGACGAAATGCGTTCGGGTGGACTTTATGACCCAATTACCGAGCTCCTTGTGGCTGGTCTTCGACGACCGCCGTGATGTGGCAGGTGCGGTGGAAGTACTCGTGCGCCATGCTGCGGCTGACGGGTCGCCGGCGTCGGAACGTCGGCCCTTCGTCGATCAACAGCTGCTTGAGCACGAGGTCGTCGCGGTTGAGGTTGAAGTTGTGCTCCGCGTTGGCCGCCGCAGACTTGATCGCTTTGGCGACGTCTTTGGCCGCGTGCTTGGGTGAGAACTCGAGGTAGTTCAGCGCCTCCGTCACCTTCATGCCCTTCACGGAGTCGGCCACCAGCCGCGCCTTCCGAGGCGCTCTGCGAACGAACTTCTGAACTGCGGAGACTTCCATCGTTGCCACTACTTCTCTACTTGCCTACTTCACCGTCGTCGTCTTCTCGACGTGTGTACCGTGGCCGCGGAAGTGACGGGTCGGAGCAAACTCGCCCAACCGGTGACCGACCATGTTCTCGCTGATGAAAACCGGTACGTGCTTGCGCCCGTCGTGAACCGCGATCGTGTGCCCGACCATGTCGGGATAGATCACCGACGCGCGTGCCCAGGTGCGGATCACCTTCTTGTCGCGCGTCTGGTTCATCTTCTCGATCTTGTCGCGGAGCGACTGGCTGATGAACGGACCCTTCTTCGTTGACCTAGACACTTATTTTTTTCTTCCCTTCTTCTCACGGCGACGGATGATGAGCTTGCTCGAGGCCTTGTTCGCCTTCCGCGTGCGGTAGCCGAGCGCAGGCTTGCCCCACGGCGTCTTCGGGTTGCCGCCGGTTCCCGTCTTGCCCTCGCCTCCGCCGTGCGGATGGTCGCGGGGGTTCATCGTCGAGCCGCGCACCTCGGGCCGCTGGCCCAGCCAGCGTCCGCGGCCGGCCTTGCCGCCGGACTCGTTCTCGTGCTCGATGTTACCGACCTGGCCGATGGTCGCCTGGCAGCGGATGTGAATCCGCCGCAGCTCACCGCTCGGCATCCGGATCACGGCGTAATCCCCCTCTTTCGCGAGCAACTGCGCGCTTGCCCCGGCGGATCTGACGAGCTGCCCACCCCTGCCCAGGGTCAGCTCGATGTTGTGGACCGTCGAGCCCACCGGTATGTGCTGGAGCGGGATCGCGTTGCCGATCCGCACCGGCGCCTCCGGACCGCTCTCGATGGGATCCCCCACCTTCAGGCCGAGCGGCGCGAGGATGTAGCGCTTCTCGCCGTCCTTGTAGTGGATCAGCGCGATCCGGGCGCTGCGGTTGGGGTCGTACTCGATGGTCGCGACCTTGCCCGGCACACCGACCTTGTCGCGCTTGAAGTCGATCTTGCGGTAGAGCTTCCGATAGCCGCCGCCCTGATGACGCGTCGTGATCCGGCCCTGGTTGTTGCGGCCGGCATGCGTCGGCAGCGATTCGAGCAGGGTCTTCTCCGGGCTGTCGGTCGTGATCTCGTCGAAGCCGGAGATCGACATGAAGCGGCGTCCGGGGCTGGTGGGCTTGAACTTTCTAACTGGCATCAGACCGACCCAAACAGCCCTTCAATTTTGCACCCCACGAAATCTTCGATTTCGCGGGGACCCCGCAACAGAGCCGATGACGTTGATCTACACACTTCCAAAGAGTCCCTCGATTTTCTGGCCCTCGCCGAGGGTGACGATGGCCTTCTTCCAGTCGCTCGTCTTGCCGACGGTGCCGGAGCCGACGCGGCGGAAGCTGCGGCGCTTCTTGCCTCGCATCGTGACCGTGTTGATCGTCTTCACCTGGATGTTCTGCGACTCGTACTGCTCCTCGAGCGCCTTTTTGATCTCAGTCTTGCTCGCGGTCGCGGAAACCTTGAACGTGTACCGGCCGAGCGTGTAGAGCAGGTACGTGCGCTCCGTGATGACCGGGCCGATCACAATCTCGCTCGCGGCTCTGGTCGTCATTCCTCCGCTTCCTCTGGTTCCTTGCCGCGCGGCCTGAAGTTCTCCTCTAGCAGCTCGATCGACTCCTTGGAGAGCAGCAAGTACGTGTGGGAGAAGAGGTCGCGGATGTTCAGGTTGCGGGCCAGCACGATCTTCGCGCCGGCCAGGTTCTCGAAAGAACGGCTCACCGTGTAGTTCGGCGCCGGCAGGACGACGAGCGCCGTGCTGTCGAAGCCGATCGCCTCCAGGAGCTCGGCAGCCTGGCTCGTCTTCGGCTCGTCGAACACGAAGCTCTCGATGACGCGCACCTGGCCGTCGATCGCCTTCTGGCTGAGCGCACTCCTGAGGGCGAGGCGGCGCATCTGCTTCGGCATCTTTTGCGAGAAGTCGCGTGGCCTGGGACCGAAGACGTTCCCTCCACCCTTCATCGACGGCTCGCGGATCGAGCCATGGCGGGCGCGTCCGGTGCCCTTCTGGCGATACGGCTTGGCGCCGCCTCCGCGAACCGTGGCTCTTGTCTTGGTGCTCGCGGTGCCCTGTCGTGCGTTGGCAAGCTGTCGAAGGTATGCCTGATGCATGACCGGGACGTTTGGCTTCTCCGCGAAGATCGCGCTCGGCAGGTCGACCTCGCCGTTGCGCTCACCAAGGGCATCGAAGTAGGGGACCTTCAGGGGGTTGGTCTCAGCCGCCTCGTCCGACTTCTTCGTTCGGTCCCTCGTTTTGGCTGCCGGCATTAGACCTTCCTCGGGTTCGGCTTGCCGGCCGGACCCTTGGCCTTGACCTTCTTGGTCGATTCCCGGATGAGCACCAGCGCGCCTTTCGCGCCGGGTACGCCGCCGCGGACCATGACCAGGTTCCTGTCAGCGTCGACCCTGACGACCTTGTAGGCGCGGGCCGTCGTGCGCTCGTTGCCCATCTGGCCCGACATTCGCACGCCCTTGAAGACACGCGCGGCGTCGGTGGCGCCGATCGCGCCGGGCTGCCGAACGTTCATGGAGCCGTGGCTTTCCGGGCCCCGGCTGAACTTGTGTCGCTTGACCACGCCCTGGAAGCCCTTGCCCTTGCTCGTCGACGTGACGTCGACCAGCTCCCCTGCTTTGAAGATCTCGGCTTTGAGCTCCGCGCCGGCCTCGACTCCGTCGTAGTTGCGGATCTCGACGACATGCCGGTGCGGCTCGAGGCTTGCCTTCTTGAACTCGCCGAGCTGCGCTGCGTTCAGGCGAGTCTCCTTGACGGGTTGGAAGGCGATGCGGGCGGCGCTGTAGCCGTCCTTCTCGGTCGTGCGCAGTCCGACCACCCTGCAGGGGCCGGCTTCGAGCACGGTGACGGCGCTGATCGTGCCGTCAGGGTTGAAGAGCTGGGTCATGCCCAGCTTCTTGGCGAGCAGTCCCTTCATCTAGCTCTTGATCTCGATGCTCACGCCGGCCGGAAGGGACAGACGCATCAGGGCGTCGACGACCCTCGGATTGGGGTCGAGGATGTCGACGATGCGCTTGTGGGTGCGCATCTCGAACTGTTCGCGTGAGTCCTTGTCGATGAAGGGGCTGCGGATGACGGTCAGCTTGGAGATTTCGGTGGGAAGCGGGATCGGGCCGGCAGTGCGCGCATTCGTACGCCGGGCGGTGTCGACGATCTTGTCCGCCGCCTGGTCCAGGACTCGATGGTCATATGCCTTGAGCCGGATTCGAATCTTCTGCGCCACTTCTAAAAGACCTCTACCTTTCCCGGCCCGAAATCGCGGCGTTGGGGTGCGGATTTCGGGCCGAAGTGCGCACGGCAACAGGTGGCCTGGTTCATCCAGGCCACCTCTCCGTCACAGAGCAACGCAAACGCTCGATCTGCCACGGCCGTTGCTTGAAGCACTTCAGTTGCCGTCCGCACGTTCCTAGCCTCTTCCCTTTCCTTATCTATCTGACGGTTACTTGACGACCTCGGTCACCACGCCGGCGCCGACGGTCTTGCCGCCTTCGCGGATGGCGAACCTGAGTCCCTGTTCCATACCGATCGGCTCACCGAGCGTGATGTCCATGACCACGTTGTCCCCGGGCATGGTCATCTCGACGCCCTCGGGCAGCTTGACCTCGCCGGTCACGTCGGTGGTCCGCATGTAGAACTGCGGGCGGTAGCCGGTGAGGAATGGCGTGTGCCGGCCGCCCTCTTCCTTGCTCAGGACGTAGACCTGGGCCTTGAACTGGGTGTGCGGGGTGATGCTACCGGGCTTGGCGAGCACCTGGCCGCGCACGACGTCCTCCCGCTTGACACCGCGCAGCAGCGTGCCCACGTTGTCGCCGGCCTGACACTCGTCCATATCCTTGTGGAACATCTCGATGCCGGTGACGACCGTCTTCGAGCTCTGCGGCTTGATGCCGACGATCTCGATTTCCTCGTTCCTCTTGAGCTTGCCGCGCTCGACGCGACCGGTGGTCACGGTGCCGCGACCTTCGATCGTGAACACGTCCTCGATCGGCATCAGGAAGGGCTTGTCGACCGGCCGCTCGGGCTCGGGGATGTAGGTGTCGACGGCGTTCATCAGCTCGAGGATCTTGGGCGTCCACTCGGGGTCGCCTTCGAGGGCCTTCAGCGCCGAGACGCGGACGATCGGGATGTCGTCGCCCGGGAACTCGTAGCGGTTGAGCAGCTCACGGAGGTCGAGCTCGACCAGCTCGATGAACTCCTTGTCGTCGACCATGTCGACCTTGTTGAGAGCCACCACGAGGAAGGGCACGTTGACCTGGCGCGCGAGGATGATGTGCTCGCGCGTCTGCGGCATCGCTCCGTCGTTGGCGGCCACGACCAGGATCGCGCCGTCCATCTGGGCGGCGCCGGTGATCATGTTCTTGATGTAGTCCTGGTGCCCCGGGCAGTCCACGTGGGCGTAGTGGCGCTTCTCGGTCTCGTACTCGACGTGCGTGATCGAGATCGTGATGCCTCGCGCCTTCTCCTCCGGAGCCTTGTCGATCCGGTCAAACGGTGTGAACTCGGCCAGGCCCTTCTCTGACAGCACCTTCGTGATTGCAGCCGTCAACGTCGTCTTGCCATGGTCGATGTGACCGATGGTCCCGACGTTCAGGTGAGGCTTGGTCCGCTCAAACTTCTTCTTCGCCACTGTCTCCTCCTAACTAACTCCGCCCACTGGTGCGGCGGCCCACAGCCTCCGCAAGGTTGCCGGGCATTTCTGCGTAGTGACTGAATTCCATTGAATATGTCGCGCGCCCCGAGGTCATCGACCGAAGCTCGGTAGCGTAACCGAACATCTCCGCAAGGGGCACGTGCGCCTTGACGTTCTGGGACGTTCCGCGACCCTCCATGCCGAGGATGTGGCCGCGCCGCGACGCAAGGTCGCCCATCACGTCGCCGAGGTGCTCCTCGGGCATGACGACGTCGACTTTCATGACCGGCTCGAGCAGGTAAGGCTGCGCCTTATGCATGCCGTCCTTGACGGCCATCGAGCCCGCGACCTGGAACGCCATCTCGCTCGAGTCGACCGGATGGTACGACCCGTCAACCAGCGTCACGAGGATGTCCACGACCGGGTAGCCCGCGACAACGCCTGATTGCAGCGCCTCGCGAATCCCCTTCTCGATTGCGGGGATGTACTCGCGCGGGATGCGGGCTTGCGTGATCTTGTCCTCGAAGATGAACCCGGAGCCGCGCTCGCCGGGGCGGACGTCAACCTCGGCATGGCCGTACTGCCCCTTGCCACCGGTCTGGCGGACGAACCGCCCGACACCGTGCGCGGGCCTGCGGATCGCCTCCTTGTAGGCGACCTGCGGCTTGCCCTGGTTCGCGTCGACGCGGAACTCGCGGAGCAGCCGGTCGATGATGATCTCGAGGTGGAGCTCGCCCATGCCCTCGATGATCGTCTGGCCCGTCTCGTCGTCCGTGTGGACCTTGAAGGTCGGGTCCTCTTCCGACAACCGCTGCAGCGCCATCCCGAGCTTCTCCTGGTCGGCCTTTGTCTTCGGCTCGATCGCGACCGAGATCACAGGCTCCGGGAAGGTGATCGACTCGAGAAGGATCGGGTGAGACTCGTCGCACAGCGTGTCGCCGGTGGTGGTCGACTTGAGACCGACCGCGGCGGCGATATCGCCCGTGAATACCTCGTCGACGTCCTCACGCCGGATGGCGTGCATGCGCAGGATTCGCCCGATGCGCTCGCGGCGCCCGGTCGATGGATTCATCACCGATGAGCCGGCCCGCAACCGACCCGAGTAGACACGGAAGAACGTCAGCTTGCCGACGCCCTGCGGGTCCATCTGGATCTTGAAGGCCAGTGCGGCGAAAGGCTCGTCGTCGTCGTGCTCGCGAACCTCGAGCGCCCCTGTCTTGGGGTGCTTGCCCTCGACCGCCGGCACGTCCGCCGGCGACGGCAGGTAGTCGACCACCGCGTCGAGGATCGGCTGGACGCCGCGGTTGCGCAGCGCCGCGCCGCACAGCACGGGCACCAGAACGCCCGTGACCGTGCCTCGCCTCAGCGCCACTTTGATCTCTTCCTCGGTGATGTCCTGCTCCTCGAGGTACTTGTGCATGATCCCGTCGTCGAAGTCGGCGACCGCCTCGATCAGGTCGTGGCGGTACTTGCTGACCTGGTCCTGCATGCCGGCTGGGATCTCGAGCGACTCGGTGCTCTTGGTGCCCAGGTCGTCGGTGTAGACGACCGCCTCCTTGCTGAGCAGGTCGACGTAGCCCTGGAAGTTCGCCTCGGAGCCGATCGGCAGCTGGATCGGAACCGCCCGCGCGCCCAGGCGCGTTCGGATCGAGTTCAGCGACCCATAAAAGTCAGCTCCGATCCGATCCATCTTGTTGATGAAGGCGATCCGAGGCACCCCGTAGCGGTCGGCCTGGCGCCAGACCGTCTCCGACTGCGGCTCGACGCCCGCGACCGCGTCAAAGACCGCGACCGCCCCGTCCAGCACCCGCAGCGAGCGCTCGACTTCGACCGTGAAGTCCACGTGCCCGGGTGTGTCTATGATGTTGACCGCGTGGTCGCGCCACATGGCGGTCGTGGCTGCCGACGTGATCGTGATCCCGCGCTCCTTCTCCTGGACCATCCAGTCCATGGTCGCGGCGCCCTCGTGCACCTCGCCCATCTTGTGGATGCGGCCCGCGTAAAAAAGGATGCGCTCGGTCGTCGTCGTCTTACCCGCGTCGATGTGCGCCATGATCCCGATGTTTCGGACTTTCTCGATCGCGGTTGGACGCTCCTGCATTTTCAGTGCCAAGTTCATATCTCTAGTACCGGAAGTGTGACCACCCCACGAAATGTGCGATTTCGCGGGGACCCCGGTTACGTGCTCCGTTACGTGATTCCAAGTTCGTTCCTCAGTACCTGAAGTGACTGAAAGCTTTGTTGCTTTCGGCCATCCGGTGGGTCTCCTCTTTGCGCTTCACCGCACCGCCGGTGTTCTGCGCAGCATCAAGAATTTCGAAGGCGAGCTTCTCGCTCATACTCTTCCCGCCTCGCTGCCTCGCGAAACGCACGATCCAGCGGCGGGCGAGCGCCAGCCGGCGCTCCGGCCTGATCTCTACGGGCACCTGGTAAGTCGCGCCGCCGACACGTCGAGGCTTGACCTCCAGCAGCGGCGTCGCATTCCGCAGCGCCTGGTCGAATACCTCCAGCGGCTCCTTCTTGGCCTGCTTCGAGGCGCGCGCCAGCGCGTCGTACACGACCTTCTCGGCGGTCGAGCGCTTGCCGCGGCTCATCACCACGTTGACGAACTTGGCGATGGCCTCCGACTGATAGACCGGGTCGGGCGCGACGACACGTTTGACGGGACGGTTGCGGCGAGGCATCAGGCTGCCGCCTTGCCCTTTTCCCGCTTCGCTCCGTACTTCGACCGAGCCTTCTTGCGGTTCTTGGTCCCGGCAGTGTCCAGGGTGCCGCGGATGATGTGGTAGCGAACGCCAGGGAGGTCCTTTACGCGCCCGCCGCGGATGAGGACGACCGAGTGCTCCTGGAGGTTGTGGCCGATGCCGGGAATGTAGGCGGTGACCTCGATCCCGGTGGTCAGCCGGACGCGGGCAACCTTACGGAGGGCCGAGTTCGGCTTCTTGGGGGTCTGGGTATAGACGCGCACGCATACGCCACGCCTCTGCGGTGAGCCGCGGAGCGCGGGCGCCTTAGACTTCGCTCGAGCCGCCTTGCGCCCAAGGCGGACCAACTGCTGGATGGTCGGCAAAGGTTTCTCCGAATTGCGGTTTTGATCCCGCGCGGCAGTAGCCGATTGGGCGACAAGCGATGAGTATACCCAAAACCCAGTACTTCGAAGCTCAGCCGACGGTCTCCTCGCGGCCGCGGACGGTCCGGCTGCGCCTCGGGGAGCTCGACCTCGAGCTGGCGGCCGACCGAGGGGTTTTCGGCTTCAGAGGGCTCGACGCGGGGACGATGATCCTCCTCCGGGAGGCGCCGCCGCCCCCTCCCTCCGGCGAGCTGCTGGACCTGGGGTCCGGCTACGGGCCGATCGCGATCGTGGTGGCCCGTCGGGCGCCTGGCGCTCACGTCTGGGCGGTCGACGTCAACGAGCGGGCGATCGAGCTGACCCGGTCCAATGCCTCTTCGGCGGGGGCCTCGAACGTGACGGCCTCCCGGCCTGAGGAGGTTCCAGCAGGCCTTCAGTTCGACGGCATCTACTCGAATCCGCCCGTGCGGGTCGGAAAGGGGCCGCTGCACGGCCTGCTCCTCGAGTGGCTGCCGCGCCTGAAGCCGGGCGCAAGCGCCTACCTGGTCGTCCAGCGGAACCTGGGCTCCGACTCCCTGGCCGCCTGGCTGTCGGCCCAGGGGTTTGCAGTCAGCCGCCACAAGTCGAAGAAGGGCTACCGGATCCTCGAGGTCAAGGCTGCGACCTCTTCCCCTGAAAATTAACAGGCTGGGTTGACTGGGCTTTTTGAAATTTCCAGACTGATCTGAGGTAAGGCCGGCGGGGGAGGGCGCGGCAAGAAGAAGGGAGGGACCCCGCCAGGGGTCTACGCCTTGCGACCGACCCTCAGGCCTGCCCCGCGAAGTGACACGCCGCCATCTGGTCCCTCGCCCCGTGCGGCTCCAGCTCCGGCTCCGTCTCCGAGCAGATCCCCGGCACCCTCGCGATCGGGCATCGCGGATGGAACCTGCATCCCGACGGCGGATTCACCGGCGAGGGGATCTCCCCCTTGAGCAAGATCGGCGCCCGCTCCCGCTCCACCTGCGGGTCGGGGACCGGGATCGACGACAGCAGGGCCTTCGTGTAGGGGTGCTGCGGGTTCTCGTAGATGTGGTTGCGGTCGGCCGTCTCGACGACCTTGCCCAGGTACATCACCGCGATTCGGTCTGACAGGTGCCGCACCACGGCAAGGTCGTGCGCGATGAACAGAAAAGTGAGCTTGAACTCCTTTTGCAGGTCCTGGAGCAGGTTGATGATCTGCGCCTGGATCGACACGTCCAGGGCCGAGACCGGCTCGTCGCACACAATGAACGACGGGTTCACGGCCAGCGCACGGGCGATCCCGATGCGCTGTCGCTGCCCGCCTGAGAACTCATGCGGATAGCGGTTGGTGAAGTTCGGGTTCAACCCCACCAGCCGGAGCAGCTCCTGCACGCGGCGGCGGCGCTCCCGCCCCGACCCGACCGCGAAGTTGTCCAGCGGTTCCTGCAGGATGTCGCCGACCGTCATCCGGGGATCGAGCGACGCAAACGGGTCCTGGAAGATGATCTGCATCTTCCCGCGCACCCGGCGCAACCTCCCGCCGCGCAGGCGGGTGATGTCCTGCCCGTCGACCACGATCTTGCCCCTGGTCACCGGCATCAGGGCGGTGATCAGTCGGGCCAGCGTCGACTTGCCGCACCCTGACTCGCCGACCAGTCCGAGCGTCTCGCCGCGCCTGATCTCGAGGTCGACCCCGTCGACGGCGCGGACCACCGCTCCGCCCATACCCCCCACCGGGAAGTGCTTGTAGACACCCTCGATGCGGACCAGCACGGGGTCCGGGCTGTAGACGGTGAACCGCGCTTTCTCAGCCGGCTGCGCCATCGCCGCTTCCCACCGCCTTCAGCTTCTGGGCAGCCTCGATCGAGAGCGCGCTGACCTTGGCCGCCTCCATCTCGTCCTTCTTCACATTCCGCATCAGCACCCAGCACCGCGCCACCTGCCCGAGGTCGACCTCGGACAGCCGCGGCTCGGGATCCTGGCGGCACTTGTCGATCACAAAGGGGCAGCGAGGGTGAAATTTGCAGCCCGGCGGCGGGTGCGTGAGGTCGGGCGGCAGCCCCCTGATCGAGACCAGGCGGTCCTTCCGCGCCTCATCGACCCGCGGAACTGACCGCAGCAGCGACCACGTGTACGGATGTTGTGGGCTGCGGAAGATCTGCTCAACCGGCCCCTCCTCCACCACCCGGCCCGCGTACATGACCACCACGCGCTGGCACATGCTCGCGATCAGGGCCATGTTGTGAGTGATCAGCATCATGGCCGTGCCCAGCTCGCGGTTGAGCTGCTTCATCAGCTGGATGATCTGCGCCTGCACCGTCACGTCGAGCGCGGTGGTCGGCTCGTCGGCGATCAGCAGCGCAGGCTCGTTGGACAGGCCCATCGCGATCATCGCCCGCTGCCGCATCCCGCCCGAGAACTGGTGAGGGTAGTCCTTCGCTCGCGTCTCGGCTGCAGGCACCCGCACCCGCTTCAGCAGCTCGATGACCCGTGTCCTGGCCGCCTGGGTCGTGAACCGGTTGTGGGCGGTCATCGCCTCCTCGATCTGCGGCCCGACCTTCGTCACGGGGTTCAGCGAGGTCATCGGGTCCTGGAAGATCATCGCGACGTCGTTGCCGCGAAAGTCGCGGATCTCGTCGTCCGTCATCTTGGTCACGTCTTCGCCCTTGAAGAGGATCCGGCCTCCGACGATCTTTCCTGGCTCCGGGACGAGCCGAAGGATCGAGAGGGCGGTGATCGTCTTGCCGCAACCGGACTCGCCGACCACCCCGAGTGTCTCCCCCGCCTCGATGTGCATCGTCACCCCGTCGACCGCGTGCACGACGCCGCGGGATGTGAAGAACTGAGTCTTCAGATCCTCGATCTGGAGGATCGGTTCAGCCACGAGCCCGGTTAGCGGCGCATCCGAGGATCGAGGGCGTCCCGCAGGCCGTCACCGATGAAGTTGAAGGCGAGCATGGTCAGGGACAGGGCGGCGCAAGGAATCAGGACCAAAAACGCATAGGCGTCCACCGCCGCGTAGCCTTCGAACACCATCGTGCCCCAGCTCGGCTGAGGCGGCCTGAGTCCGACGCCAAGAAAGTCGAGAACAGCCTCCGTAAAGATCGCCGCCGGGATGCCGAAGGTCAGGGTCACGATCACCGGTCCCAGGGAATTCGGCATCAGGTGCCTGAGGATGATCTTGACGGGCGGCGAGCCGGCCGCGTGGGCCGCCTCCACGTACTCCTTCTCCTTGATTGACAGCACCTGCCCGCGCACGAGTCGCGCGAGCCCGACCCAGCTGACCAGGCCGATCGCGACAAAGATGTTGATGAACGTTGGGCCGAGCGCAGCCACGATGATGAGGACGAACAGCAGGTCGGGGAAGGCGTACATGATGTCGGTGAACCGCATCAGCGCGTTGTCGATCCAGCCGCCGAAGTAACCGGCGATCAGGCCAATCGTGCCCCCGATGACCAGCACGAACGCCTGCACCAGGAGCCCGATCGCGAGCGACACCTGCGACCCGAAGATGATCTTGCTGAGCACATCTCGGCCCAGCTCGTCGCTCCCGAAGAGGTGGTGATGGGTGAACGGCGACGCGTAGCTGTTGACCACGTCTTGGGAGACCGGGTCCTGGATCAGACCCACCCGCTGCAGCAGCGGCGCCAGCACCGCGGTGGTGATGAGAAGAAGGACGAAGGCGAGGCTGCCGACCGCGAGCCGGTTGCGCCGGAAGCGCATCCATGCGTCGCTCCAGAGGCCGATCTGCTCGGGTGTTTCCCAATCGACCTCGGCCGCGACGAGGGCGGGCGCAGCCACTACGTGAGCCTCACCCGCGGATCGATGAAGACGTAGGCCACGTCAACGATCAGGTTGAGCAGCGCGACCAGCCACGCGTACAGGACTGTGGTGGCCAGGATCATCGGATAGTCCCGCGACTCGATCGCCTGCACGTAGCTCCGCCCGATGCCCGGGACCTGGAACACCGTCTCCACGATCACGGAGCCGGTGATCAGGGCGGCGAAAAGCGGCCCGGCGACTGTGACCACGGGGATGAGCGAGTTTTTCAACACGTGCTTGATCACGACCACCCGCTCCCGCAGCCCTTTCGCCCAAGCCGTCCGCACGTAGTCCTGGCGGAGCGACTCGAGCGTGCTCGAGCGCGTGAGGCGCGCGAGGAAAGCGATGGGCAGGAAGCTGAGCGTCGCGACCGGCATGATCATGTGCAGGAGGTCCTGCGGGTATCCGCCGGTGGGCAGGAAGAAGGTGTACTGGGTCACCTGGTAGAGGAAGTTCGAAAGGATGATGATCAGGACGATGCCGACCACGAAGTTCGGCACCGACGCGCCGATCGTGGCCAGGCCGACCGCGAAGTAATCGACGAACGAGTTCTGACGCAGCGCCGCGATGATCCCCAGCGAGATGCCCACGATCAGGATCACCAAAAACGACACCGCCCCGAGCTTGAACGTGTAGGGCCAACTGTAGGCGATCAGCTGGTTCACCGACTGGCCAGGATGCTGGTAGGAGGTCCCGAAGTCGAAGTGCAGGACGTTCCACAGGTAGTACCCGAACTGGATATAGACCGGCTGGTCGAGCCCGTACTTGACGTCCAGCTGGTGTCGGGTCGTATCACTGAGCTGCCGGCCCTCCTTGTCCCACGGCGAGCCTGGCGCGAGGTGGGCCAGGAAGAACGTGATCAGAATCACAAAGAGGAGAACCGGGATCATCCAGAGCACCCGCCGGGCGACGTAGATCCCTAGCGTCCACGTCCTGCTGGACGTGAACCCCAGCGGGAGCAGGGCGCCCCGGATCGGGGCGCCCTTTGCCAATGCCAAATTCAGCTCCTAGTGCTGAGCGATCTGAACGGTGTACTGGTAGAGGTCGCCGAGGAAGTCGTCGTTGGGAGTGATGTTAAGCCCCTTCACGTAGGGCTTGACGAGCCACCAGTTGATTCGCTGGTCGAGGAAGATCACGGGAACTCCCTCCGTCAGCGCCTTCTGCGCGTCCACGTAGGCCGAGTCTCGCTTCGAGTCCTCGGCTGCCGCGTCGCCCTTGGCGACCGCGTCGTCGTAGGTCTTGTCACTCCAGCCGCTGAACTGGTTGCCCGAGCCTGTCAGGAAGATATCGAACCAGTCCTGCGAGTCTGGGTAGTCGGCGCCCCATCCCGAGAGGCCGCCAATCTGGTAGGTGAGCTTGTGCAGCCGGCTGCTGACTGTCTTGGAGTCGGTGCCGTCCGGAACGATGTTCACACCCAGGTTCTGCTTTAGCTGGGCCTGCATGAACTCGGTGATCGTCTTCTGGGTCGGACTGTTGCTGTTGTACAGCCACTTGATGTTCATCGCGTTGAGCTGGTCTGCGGTGAAGCCAGACGCCTGGAGGGCTGCCTTGGCCGCCGCGGGGTCGTACTTCTGCCCCAGGTCAGGCTGGTAGTTGCGCATTCCCTTGGGGACCAGCGAAACGGCCGCGATGCCGGTTCCCTTGAGCACATTGGTGGCGTATGAGTTGCGGTCGATGGCGAGCGAAAACGCCTTGCGGACGTTCGGGTTGTCGAAGGGCTTTGCCTTGACGTTGATGTCGATCCAGAACACGGTGAGCTCTGGGACCTTGACCAGCTCGGGGCTGCTCCTCACCGCGTCTACGTCGGCGAGCGGAACGTTGACCATGTCGAGCTCGCCGCTCTTGTACTTGGCGTACGCGACCGTGGGGTCGTCGATCTCGTAGAGCGTGATCTTGGTGATCGTCGCCTTCGGGTTGTTGCCGCTGTAGTTCGTGTTGAGCCCGAGCGTGACGTGGTCCTTGGGCACGACCTCGGTGATCTTGTACTGGCCGTTGCCGATCACGGAGTCGACGGCGGTCGGCGCCACGGCGCCCCACTTGTCGTTGCCGCTCGAGTCCTTGCCGTACTTCTTGACGATGTCCTTGCGAACCGGAGCTCCGGTCCACACACTGGCGACCCACTTGAAGTAACCGGCCGGCGACTCGAGGGTCACCTGGAAGGTGTCGTCGTCAACAGCTTTCACGCCGAGGGTCTGAACCGCGGCGTCGAGGCCGGGGTCCTTGGCGTCCATCGCATTGATGGTGGCCGCGTTCTTGACGATGTAGTAGAACGACGCATACGGCGCCGCCACACGCGGGTCTTCGATTCGCTGCCATCCGTAGACGAAGTCGGCGGCCTTTACCGCCTGACCGTCGCTCCACTTCGCGCCCTTGTGCAGCTTGAAGGTGTAGACGGTGCCTGTGCTGTCGATCGTGTAGCTGTCAGCGGCGTTGGGCACAACACTCTTGAAATCCTTGCTCGCCTTGAGTGGTGCCTCGAATACCTGACGGTCTACTGCAGCCTCGTAGTTCCATTGCGTCTGCCCGGGGTCGAAACAGCACGGCTCTGTGCCGATGTTGACCCTGAGCTCCTGCGTGCTCGCGAGTGTCGTCCCCGTCGAGCTCGGACCGCAGGCTGCCGCAACGAAGAGTCCGATGCCGGCGAGCGCGATCGCGCGTAACCGGAAGCCAGAATGCATACGCGTCTTACCTCTCAGACTTTTCCTGCAGCCTTCTTCCCGCGGGGCGGGGCGAGAGTGCGCCGGCAGCAGGTCTTACTCACAGCCGTCTTGGGCCATCCGAATTCTGTTGTGGGCGACTCACAAGTGTCAAGTTGTAGAGAGATTAAGAACCGAACGCCTGTTTGGGACGCCGTTAACCGAACCCTAATGCGGCGCAATCGCCAGCTGGGCCGGTGCGAGGGCCCCCGGCCACTCGTCGACCGGCGAGCTCGTCACCCCGCGCACGAACGGCTGCATGAGGTACCAGCTGACGCTCTGGGCCAGGAACCCGACCGGTGCGTCGCCGACCACCATCGACTGCGCCTGCATGTACTCCTGGTCGCGGCGGGGGCCCTGGATGTCGCTGCGGGCGACCCTGACGAAGTTGTCGTACTGCTGGTTCTGCCAGAGCGAGAGGTTGTTCGAGCTGGTGGTGAGAAACAGGTCGAACCAGTCCGCCTGGTCGGGATAGTCGGCGGTCCACCCGCGCGGTCCGGTCATCTGAAACTCACCCACCTCCAGGCGTGACCCGAGCGTGTTCGGATCGAGCGCCTGCAGGTTGAGCTCGATCCCGAGGTTCGCTTTCAGCTGGTCGTGGATGAACCTGGCGGTTGCCTTGGCAAAGTCCGAGGACGAGTCGTAGGAATAATTCAGCTGCACCTGGCTCGCCGAGAGACCCGAAGCGGCCAGCGAGGCGCGCGCCTCTGCAACGTCGAATTTCTGCGCGCTCAGGTTGGGCGCGTAGCCGTGCATTCCCTTCGGGATGAAGCTCGCGGCCGGGGCGCCTTCACCCGAGAAGATCTGGGCCACGAACTCGTCGCGGTCGATCGCCTGCGTCAGCGCCAGCCTGAGCCGCACGTTGTCGAGCGGCGGCGAGTTCACGCGAAACACGATCCAGAAGACGGTCAGGTTCGGGATCTTGATCAGCTGGCGGCTCAACGTCGAGTCCGCCGCGACCGAAGCGGCCTGAGCAGGCTGCACCGCGATCTCGTCCAGCTCACCGTTCTTGTACTTGGTCAGCGCCACGGCGCCGTCGTTGACGATCACGAAGTCGATCCTCGTCAGCGCCGGCCTGGCGCCCCAGTAGTTAGGATTCCGCTCGACTCGGATGTGGTCGTTCTTGACCAGCTCGGTCACCTTGAAGGGCCCGTTCGTGACCAGCGTTTGCGCATCGCTCGCCCACTTGTCGCCGCCCCTGGTCACCACGTCCTTGCGGATCGGGCCGGCGGCGGGCATTGCCGCCAACCAGAGGAACGCGGGGTCGGGATGCGCGAGCTGAACCTGGAACGTCGCGTCGTCGACCGCCTTGAGTCCGAGCGTGCCCAGCGCCGCATCGATGCTCGCCTTGTCGCGTTGCGGGTCGAGCAGTGAGACCTTGGAGCCGTTCAAGACGGCGTCCGCAAAGATCGTCTCGTTCGGTGCGGCCAGGCGCGGGTCGATCAGCCGCTGCCACGCGTAGACGAAGTCCTGCGCCTTGACGGGCGTCCCGTCCCAGTACTTCGCGTTGATCCGCAGGTGGAACACGTATGCGGTGCCCGCCCCATTGACCTCGTAGCTCTGAGCCGCTGCGGGCAGGACGCCGGTGAGGTCGGGCGACGGCTTCATGAGCGGCTCGGAGATGGCGCGCAGGACCGCGGTCTCGTACGGGTATTGCGTCTGACCGGGGTCGAGCGAGGCCGGCTCGTCTTCCAGCATCAGTCGCAGGACCTGGTCCTTGGCCAGCTTCTGGCCCGTCGTGACTCCCGTATCGCAAGCCGCCAGCACGCTCACGGCCACCACGAGGATGGCGGTGGCGCGCCAGAGCTTCAAGGCTGGAGGCACAAGGTTCATGTTAGGCAGCAAAAAAAGAGGGGGCAGCAAAAAGGGGTCACCCTGGCGGGCGCCCCCTTGTGCACGTAGCCGTGAGATTAACCCAAATCGGGCCCGTTGGCTAGACCGATAACGTCTCCAGGTCGATCGGCTCTTCCTCCAGGATCCGGGCCGCCTGCTCGCGCTGCTTCTTGTAGTAGTCCAGGCCGGTCCCGGCCGGGATCAGCTTGCCGATGATCACGTTCTCCTTCAGGCCGCGGAGCCGGTCCACCTTGCCCGAGATGGCAGCCTCGGTCAGCACCCGGGTGGTCTCCTGGAAGGAGGCCGCCGAGAGCCACGAGGTGGTGTTGAGCGCCGCCTTGATCAGGCCCAGCAGCACGGTCTGCGCGGTGGCGGGCTCGCCGCCCTCCGCCAGCGCCCGTGCGTTGGCCTCCTCGTACTCCCACTGCGACACGATCTCGCCCGGAAGCAGGCCGGTGTCGCCGGCCGAGTCGATGCGGACCTTCCGCATCATCTGCCGGACGATGACCTCGATGTGCTTGTCGTTGATGTCGACACCTTGCGAGCGGTAGACCTTCTGGACCTCGTCCACCAGGAACGTCTGCACCGCCTCCTTGCCGAGGATGTGGAGCAGCTCCTGCGGTGAGATCGAGCCTTCGGTGATCTGCTGGCCCGCCTTGATCAGAACCTTCTGGCCGTCGCGGCGGTCGAGTTCCGGCCGGATGCGGACCTGGTGCGGAATCGCGTACTCGCGAACCTCTTCGTCCACCGTCCGGACAGTGATCTCCTTCTGCCCCACCGCGACCTTTCCGGCGTGCCGCGTCCGGACGACCTCGTTCTTGGAGTCGTGCGCCAGCTCCTGGCCCTCCATCACGTCGTCGCCGTTCTTGACGAGAACCTCCATCTTGACCTGCAGCGGATAGGAGACCTCGAACTCCTCCTTGGAGGTCACGCGCACCTTGCGCGAGCCTTCCTGGCGGATGATCTCGAGCTCCCCGTCGATCTCGGAGATGATGGCCTTGCCCTTCGGGATGCGAGCCTCGAACAGCTCCTCCACGCGAGGCAGACCCTGGGTGATGTCGATCCCCGCCACACCACCGGTGTGGAAGGTTCGCATCGTCAGCTGGGTGCCCGGCTCACCGATCGACTGCGCGGCGATGACACCCACCGCCTCGCCGATCTCGACGAGCTTGCCGGTCGCCAGGTTGCGGCCGTAGCAGGTTCGGCAGACACCCTCGCGCGCTTCGCACACGAGGACCGACCGCATCTTGACGGGAACCCCCGCCTCGATGATCTTCCGCGCCGCCTCGTCGCTGATCGACTGGCCGGCCGGCACGAGGACCTTGCTCTTGATCGTCACGTCCTCGGCCGTCACGCGGCCCGCGATCTTCTCGAAGATCGGCTCGTTCTTGGCCCGCTCCGGGGTGATGTCGCGAATCCAGATGCCGTTCGTGGTGCCGCAGTCTTCCACGCGCACGATCACGTCCTGGGCGACGTCGACCAGACGCCGGGTCAGGTATCCGGAGTCGGCGGTACGAAGAGCGGTGTCGGCGAGGCCCTTGCGCGTGCCGTGGGTCGAGATGAAGTACTCGAGCACGGTCAGGCCCTCGGTGAAGTTGGCCATGATCGGCAGGTCGATGATCCGGCCTGTCGGGTCGGCCATCAACCCCCGCATGCCCGCCAGCTGGCGCAGCTGCTGGATGTTGCCCCGGGCGCCCGAGCTCATCATCATCCAGATCGGGCTGAACTTGTCGAAGGTCTGCTCGGTCTGCCCACCGACCTCCTCGTACGCGCGCTGCCACAGCTCGATGACCTTGCGATAGCGCTCGTCTTCGGTCATGACGCCGCGGCGGTACATGCGCTCGACCTCCGCGACCTCCTTCTCGGTGCTGCGGATGACCTGCCACTTCTCGTCCGGGTGCGGGATGTCCATGGCGGACACCGTGATCCCGGCCTGGGTGGCGTAGCGGAAGCCAAGCCGCTTGATGTCGTTGACCACGCTTGCCGTGACGTCGCTGCCGTACACCCGGTACAGCTCGGCCACGAGCCCGCGAAGCAGCTTGCGGTCGAAGTGCGCGTTCTGGAATGGCAGCGGCTCCATCGCGGCCGTCTCCTCGGCGGACGTGGTCGGGACCGACGGGGTCGGCTTGCGGCCGATCGGCAGCGACTGGTTGAAAACGACGCGCCCAGGCGTGGTGACGACGAGCTCGCCTTGATCTGCGATGGAGCCGTCTCCCCCGCCGCGCCGCTCGAGCAAAGCCCTCTCGGCGCTCCCCCTCTGAATCCGGACGCGAATCCACTCCTGCAGCTTCACAACCTTGCTTTCGAGCGCCAGCAGTACCTCGTTCTGCGAGCTGAACACGCGCAGCTTGGAGGTGTCCTCGGGCTTGTCGACCCGCGCGGCCGTCAGCCAGTAGCAGCCGAGCACCACGTCCTGCGTCGGCGCCACGACAGGGTGGCCGTCCGCTGCGGACAGGATGTTCTGCGACGACATCATCAGGTTCTTCGCTTCGGCGATGGCGCCGCTGAACAGCGGAACGTGAACCGCCATCTGGTCGCCGTCGAAGTCGGCGTTGAACGCCGCGCAGACGAGCGGGTGAATCTGGATCGCCGAGCCTTCGACCAGGACTGGCATGAAGGCCTGTATGCCCAGGCGGTGCAGGGTCGGGGCGCGGTTGAGCAGCACCGGGTGATCGCGGATGACCTCGTCGAGGACGTCCCAGACCTCAGTGCGGCTGCGCTCGACCATGCGCTTGGCCGACTTGATGTTGGTCGTGTAGCCCTTGTTCACCAGCTCGCGCATGACGAACGGCTTGAACAGCTCGAGCGCCATCTTCTTGGGCAGGCCGCACTCGTGGAGCTTCAACTCGGGGCCGACCACGATCACGGAGCGGCCCGAGTAGTCCACGCGCTTGCCGAGCAGGTTCTGGCGGAACCGGCCCTGCTTGCCCTTCAGCATGTCGGAGAGCGACTTCAGCTTGCGGTTGCCCGTGCCGGTGATCGCGCGGCCGCGGCGGCCGTTGTCGATCAGCGCGTCGACCGCCTCCTGGAGCATCCGCTTCTCGTTGCGCACGATGATCTCGGGCGCGCCAAGCTCGAGCAGCCTCTTCAGGCGGTTGTTGCGGTTGATCACGCGGCGGTACAGGTCGTTCAGGTCGGAGGTCGCGAAGCGGCCGCCGTCCAGCTGGACCATGGGGCGCAGCTCGGGCGGGATGACCGGCAGCACCTCGAGCACCATCCACGTCGGGCTGGCGTTCGACTTGCGGAAGTCCTCCACCACCTTCAGCCGCTTGATCGCCTTCTGCTTGCGCTGTCCGCTCGCGGAGCGCGACTCCTCGCGCAGGCGGTACATCTCGGCGTTCAGGTCGATCCGGGAAAGGAGGTCGCGCACCGCCTCGGCGCCGATGCCGGCGCGGAAGGCGCGGCCGAACCGTTCCTGGTAGTCGCGGTACTGCGTGTCGGTCAGGATCTGCTTTGCGTGCAGCGCCTCGAGGTCGGTGCGGGTCGCCTCGATCTCCTGTTCCAGCGCCTCGAGCTGGCCCTGGATCGCTTCGCGCTCGGTCTTGGTGGCGGCGTCGATCTGCGACTCGAGCGCCTTCTTGTCGGCGTCAAGCCTCTCCTTGGCCCGCTTCTGCGCGGCCTTGGTGTTGGCCTCGAGCTTCTCGACCTTCTCCTGGACCTTGGCGAGAACGCCGCGCGACATCTCGCGCGACATCAGGTCGCCCTTGTCGATCACGATCTCCTCGTCGCCGTCCAGGCCGACGGTCATCGTCCGGCGCGACTTGGTGCCGACGCCGGCCTTGATGTGCTCGGTCGCCTTCTTGCCCTGCGTCGTCAGCTGGTCGACCGATTCCTGCAGCTCTCCTTCGAGCCGCGCGACCTCGCCGTCCACCTCGCCCTTCAGCTTTTTGGCCTTGGCCTCGTGCTCCTGGCGAAGCTCCCGCGCCTTGGCGTCGATGTCGGCGCGCAGGCGAACCGCCCGGTCGTCCTTGTCCATGTTGAGGACGGCGAGCATGTCCTGCCGCACCTCCTCGTGAACGTCGGTGACGATGTAGTTCGCGAAGTAGAGGATCTTCTCCAGGTTGCGTGGAGACATGTCGAGCAGCAGGCCCATGCGGCTCGGGATGCCCTTGAAGTACCAGACGTGGCTGACCGGCGACGCGAGCTTGATGTGGCCCATGCGCTCGCGGCGCACCTTGGACCGCGTCACCTCGACGCCGCACTTATCGCAGATGATGCCCTTGTAGCGGTAGCGCTTGTACTTTCCGCAGTGGCATTCCCAGTCCCGGGTGGGGCCGAAGATGCGCTCGCAGAAAAGACCGTCGCGCTCCGGGCGGAGCGTGCGGTAGTTGATCGTCTCCGGCTTCGTGACCTCGCCGTGCGACCACGACATGATCGTGTCGGGCGAAGCGAGAGACAGCTTCAGAGCGTCAAAGTTCTCGAGTTTCAGCAACCTTTTCCTCTTCTTCCTTTATCTATGTGCCTGGCCCTATTCCGCCGAACCTCGCGAAAACTTCGATTTCGCGAGGACTCCGTCTTGCTTGAATGCCGGATTCCGCCTCATTCGGCGGAATCCTCCCCGAGCTCCTCGCGCTCGAGGCTGATGCCGAGATCCAGCGGGATCTCGGGAATGTCTTCCTCTGAAAGGACGATCTGGCGCTCGTCCTCGCTCAGGATCTCGACCCCGAGGGCGAGCCCCTCCAGCTCCTTGACCAGGACCCGGAACGACTCCGGGATGCCGGCCTCGAGCGTGTTGTCGCCCTTGACGATCGCCTCGTAGGCCTTCACGCGGCCCACGATGTCGTCCGACTTGACGGTCAGGATCTCCTGCAGGACGTGCGCGGCGCCGTAGGCCTCGAGGGCCCACACCTCCATCTCGCCGAACCGCTGGCCGCCGAACTGCGCCTTGCCGCCCAGCGGCTGCTGGGTGACGAGGCTGTACGGGCCGGTCGATCGAGCGTGGATCTTGTCCTCGACCAGGTGCGCGAGCTTGAGCATGTAGATGTAGCCGACGGTCACCGGCTCGTCGAACTCCTCACCGGTGCGCCCGTCGCGCAGCCGCACCTTGCCGTCCACCGGCAGGCCGGCCTTCTCCAGCTCCTTGACGATGGTCTGCATCGGCGCGCCGTCGAAGACCGGCGTCGAGATCTGTATCCCGAGCGAGTGGGCGACCCAGCCCAGGTGCGTCTCGAGCACCTGGCCCAGGTTCATCCGGCTCGGCACACCGAGCGGGTTGAGCACGATGTCGACCGGGGTGCCGTCCGGCAGGTACGGCATGTCCTCGGCGGGCATGATCCGGGCGACCACACCTTTGTTGCCGTGGCGGCCGGCCATCTTGTCGCCGGCCGAGATCTTGCGCTTCTGGGCGATGTAGACCCGCACCATCTCGTTGATGCCGGGGCCGAGCTCGTCCTTGTTGTCGCGACTGAACACCTTGACGTCGACCACGATTCCGCGCTCGCCGTGCGGCACGCGCAGGCTTGAGTCGCGCACCTCGCGCGCCTTCTCGCCGAAGATCGCGCGCAGCAGCCGCTCCTCGGCCGAGAGCTCGGTCTCACCCTTGGGCGTGATCTTGCCGACCAGGATGTCGCCCTGAGCGACCTCGGCGCCGATGTAGACGATGCCGCGCTCGTCGAGGTTGCGCAGCGCGTCGTCGGCGACGTTCGGGATGTCGCGGGTGATCTCCTCGGGGCCGAGCTTGGTCTCTCGCGCCTCGGACTCGTATTCCTCGATGTGGATCGACGTGTACAGGTCCTCCTTGACGACGCGCTCCGAGAGCAGGATCGCGTCCTCGAAGTTGTAGCCCTCCCAGGGCATGAACGCCACCAGCACGTTGCGCCCGAGCGCCATCTCGCCGTTGTCGATCGCGGGCCCGTCGGCCAGGATGTCGCCCTTCTCGACGTGCTGGCCCGGCTTGACGATCGCACGGTGGTTGAGGCAGGTGCCCTGGTTGGATCGTGCGAACTTCTGCAATGGGTAGTGCCTGTCCGGTCCGCTGCCGTCCGGCTTGACGACGATCTCGAAGACCGGGGTGGCGTGCACCGTCTTCAACTCTTTCGGGTGCGCGACGTCGGTCACGGTGCCCGCGACGTCGGCGACGATCATCTCGCCTGAGTCCTTGGCCGCGTAGTACTCGACGCCGGTCCCGACCAGCGGTGCGTCCGTGACGAGCAGGGGCACCGCCTGGCGCTGCATGTTCGCGCCCATCAGGGCGCGGCCCGCGTCGTCGTGCTCGAGGAACGGAATCAGGGCGGTCGCCACCGACACGATCTGCTTCGGCGACACGTCCATGTACTGGATGTTCTGGATCTCTTCGATCTTGAAGTCGCCACGAGCCCGAGCCGGCACGCGCGAGTCTACAAACGTGCTCTCCGGCGTGAGCGCGGCGTTGGCCTGCGCGATGCCGTACATGTCCTCCTCGTCGGCGGACAGGTACTCGACCTCGGTCGAGACCCAGGGCACGATGTCGATCGAGCCGACGCGCGCCTTGATCATCTTCTCGATCGCCTTGGCATCGAGCGTCTCGTGCGCGGCCATCACCTCGTTGCCCTTCGGGTCGACCGCGGCGCGGCGCAGCGTGCGGCCCTCGAGCTTCGGTGCGACGTCGTGGTTCAGCGCCACGCGGTTGTAGACGCGGCGGAACGGGGTCTCGATGAACCCGAACTCGTTGACCTTGGCGTAGGTCGCCAGGTTGCCGATCAGGCCGATGTTCGGACCTTCCGGGGTCTCGATCGGGCAGATGCGGCCGTAGTGGCTGTGATGCACGTCGCGCACGTCGAAGCCGGCACGCTCACGCGACAGACCGCCCGGGCCGAGGGCCGAAAGGCGGCGCTTGTGGGTCAGCTCGGACAGCGGGTTGTGCTGGTCCATAAACTGCGAGAGCTGGCTCGAACCGAAGAACTCCTTGATCGCCGCGACGACCGGACGGGCGTTGATGAGCGACGCCGACGTGACCGTGTGCGGGTCACTGATCGTCATGCGCTCCTTGATGATCCGCTCCATGCGGATCAGGCCCATTCGGAACTGGTTCTGCAGCAGCTCGCCCACCGCGCGGACGCGGCGGTTGCCGAGGTGGTCGATGTCGTCGGGGATCTGCTTCTCCCGCGGCGCGTTGTTGAGCTCGGTCAGCTTGCGGATGAACGCGATGAAGTCGCCCTTCTCCAGGATGCGGAGCTCGCGCCGGCGGACGCGCTCGAGGATGTCCTCCTCGTCGCGGCCGAGGCGCTTGTCGACCTTGTAGCGGCCCACGCGGCCCAGGTCGAAGCGGCGCGGGTTGAAGAACAGCGACTGGAGCAGGTTGCGCGCGTTGTCCACGCTCGGCGGGTCGCCGGGGCGGACGCGGCGATACAGCTCGAGCAGGGCGTCCTCGACCTTGTTCGTGGTGTCTTTGTCCAGCGTGGATTCCAGGTAGCGGTGCTCAGGATGGTTGTCGACGTCCCCGAACATCTCCATCAGCGCGCGCTTCTGGGCCTCGCGGTCGTTCTCGGTGCCCTTCAGCTGCGGCAGCTCGAGAGCCTTGAGCAGCACGGTCACGGGGACCTTCCGCTTGCGGTCGATCTTGACTGTCAGCAGGTCCTTGGCCGAGGTCTCGATCTCGAGCCATGCGCCGCGGTTCGGGATGAGCTTCGCCCCGAAAAGCTTGCGACCGGTGTTGGGGTCTTCGGCGGCGGTGAAGTACACGCCGGGCGAGCGCACCAGCTGCGACACGACGACGCGCTCGGTGCCGTTGACGATGAACGTCCCCTCGTCGGTCATCATGGCGAAGTCGCCCATGTAGACCTCGGACTCCTTGATCTCCCCCGTCTCCTTGATGGTGAGGCGAGTCCGGATCCGGAGCGGCGCGGCGTAGGTCATGTCGCGGTTGCGGCACTCTTCGACCGAGAACTTCGGCTGACCGAACTCGTAGTCGAGGAACTTCAGCTCGAAGTTCTTGCCGGTGTAGTCGGTGATGGGGTTGATTTCGTCGAACAGCTCGCGCAGGCCGTCGGTCTTGAACCACTTGAAAGACTCAAGCTGCGTGGCGATGAGGTCTTTCAGCTCGACGAGGTTGGGGATACGGCCATAGCTAAGACGCGCGGGGGCTCTCATCTCTGAGATCAATTCGTTCTCCTTCCAGGAAAAAAGGGCGCGCTCAGTTAAAGGGCAGGAAGAGCGGCCGGGACGTGCACAAACGGCTAGTGTACGACAAATTACCCCTCTTTAGGGGCGCTTAAACACACCGGGCGAACGGCACCCGGCGCCGGTTTCCGGGCACTATACCACCAGATGCCTGACTGGAAGGCCCTGCGGAACGAGTTCCCGCTGCTCGATCGCTACATCTACTTCAACGCCTGCTCCCTCGGCCCAATTCCGCGGTCCGGCCGCGCGGCGCTCGCCAGGTACGCCCAGGACTGGGACGAGCAGGGGACCCCGGTCTGGTTCACCACCTGGCTGCCCCTGCTCGAGCGCTTCCGGGGCAAGGTCGGCGAGCTTCTCAACGCGCCGGCCGGCTCGACGGCCATCGCTCCGTCCGTCTCGGTCGCCCTGACGACCCTCGCGACGGGGTTACCCCTGCCCGAGGGACGGAGCAAGGTCCTGATCGGCGAGCTCGACTTCCCGACCATCGGGCACCAGTGGCTCTCGCGGTCGCAGTTCGAGGTCGAGTTCGTGCCCTCGGACGACGGCATGACCATCCCGCCCGAAGCCTTCGCTGAACGGATCGACTCCAGCACCGCGCTCGTTGCGACGACCCACCTCTTCTACACGACCGGCTACCTGCAGGACGTAAGGGCGATCGCCGACGCCGCTCACGCCGCCGGCGCCCTCTGCCTGATCGACGGCTACCAGGCATGCGGCTGCGTCCCGATCGACGTCCGCGCGATCGACTGCGACGCCTACGTCGGCGGCTGCCTGAAGTGGGTCAGCGGTGGGCCCGGCAACGCGTTCCTGTACGTCCGCCCGGAGTTGATCCCGCGGGTCAGGCCGCAGGGCACGGGCTGGTTCGCGACCCGCGACCCCTTCTCGTTCACGCTCCAGGAGCTGACCTTCGCCGACGACGCGCGGCGCCTCGAGACAGGGACGTGGGCGATGGCGTGCCACTACGCCGGGCTGGCCGGCCTGGAGCTGGTGCTCGAGGTCGGCGTCGCCGGCATCCAGGAACGGCTCCGAGACCTGACGGATCGCATCCTCGAGCGCTGCGATGAGGCAGGCGTCAAGACATTCACGCCGCGCGAGCGCTCGCAGCGATGCGGCATCGTGACGATCGAGTCCGAGAGGCCCGAGGAGGTCGAGTCCCAGCTCCACGCAAGGGGCGTGATCGTCGACTCACGGCCGGGCCGCGTCCGGCTGTCCCCTCACTGGTGCGTCACCGAGGAGGAGCTCGAACGAGGCATGGACCTGGTATTGAGCCAGGTCCGCGCCGCCAACGAAGTCCGCAGCTAGGACGTCGCCCTTACTTCATCTCCGCGGTCGCGCCGGCTTCCTTCAGCTTCGCCATCGCCTTCTCGGCGTCGGCCTTGGAGACGTTCTCCAGGACCGGCTTCGGCGCCGCGTCGACCAGGTCCTTGGCCTCCTTGAGGCCGAGCTGAGTCAGCTCGCGGACGGCCTTGATCACGTTGATCTTGCTGTCGCCGACCGCGGTCAGGGTGACCGTGAACTCGGTCTGCTCCTCTTCCGCCGCCGCACCGTCGCCGCCCGCAGCCGGGCCCGCCACCGCCGCCACGGCCACGGGGGCCGCGGCCTTGATGCCGAACTCGTCCTCGATCGCCTTCACAGCCTCGACCACGTCGAGGATGCTCCAGCTCTTGAGGGCCTCTACGAAATCCTTCGGGGTGATCTTCGTCGCCGCCATTTACGCTGCCTCCAGTTTTGTGTTGTACGCGTTCAGCACTCCCATGAGCTGCTGAAGCGGGGTTTGCATGATTCCGACCAGCTGGCCCACGGGTAACTGCAGGGTGCCCATCAGCTGGGCGATCAGGGATTCGCGGGACGGCAGGTCGGCCAGCTGCTTGACCTGGTCCGGCGAGAAGACGCGACCCTCGACCAGCCCGCCCTTGATGTCGAGCTTGAGTCGCGTCGTCCGGACGAACTCGTTGATGAGCTTCGCCGGAAGGCTGAGGTCCTCGTAGCCGAACGCGATGGCCATCGGTCCCTCAAGCTCCGACTGCAGCGCGGGCACGCCAGCCGCCTCGGCGGCGCGTCGCACCAGCGTGTTCTTGACGACGCGGTATTCCACGTCTCCCGTCCGGAACCTGCTGCGCAGCTCCTGCATCTGGCTGACGGTCAAGCCGCGATAGTCGGTCAGCACCGCGACCCTGGCCTTCTTCAGCTTCTCGGTCAGGAGCTCGACCTGTTCGGCCTTCTGCTCTTTGCGCGCTCTGGGCAAATGAAAAATCCTCCCTGCCCACAAATGGTTCGAGGCAGGAAGGATCGGAACGATCCTTCACTTACGAGTGCCTCGGTAGGAAATTGAGCCGACTTGCACCGGCGCCTACGGTCTAGGGCAGGCCGCTAATTATACGAGACCTCGTTTCTTCGCCCAAGATGCCGGGCATTCAAGCACGCGAGCGCCGGCGGATGCGTGATTGGAAGATCCCCTAGACCCGCGAGTGCCGGCACTCGCGGGAAATCGACCTATCCCGCTACGTGCAGCTTCGCGGCCTCTCGAACGTCTACCGGGACGGAAGGTCCCTGGGTCGACGTGAGGAAGAAGGTTCGCAGGTACTGGCCCTTCGACGACGCCGGCTTGTTCCGGATCAGCGCGTCGACGAGGGTCGAGAGGTTCTGGTGCAGCTGCCGGGAGTCGAACGAAACCTTGCCGATCGGAACGTGGATGATCCCGAACTTGTCCGTCCTGAACTCCACCTTGCCGCCTTTCGCCTCGCGAACGGCGCGCGCGACGTCGTTGGTGACGGTGCCCGACTTGGGGTTCGGCATGAGTCCGCGCGGGCCGAGGACCTTACCGAGCGGTCCGACCTTGGCCATCATGTCCGGCGTCGCGATCGCCGAATCGAAGTCCGTCCATCCGTCCTGCACCCGCTTGACCATGTCGTCGCCGCCCACCACGTCCGCGCCCGCATCCTGGGCCTCGCGCGCCTTATCACCCACGGCGAAGACCGCGACCCGGACCTTCTTGCCGGTCCCGTTGGGCAGCACGACCGAGCCGCGCACCATCTGCTCCGCGTGTCGCGGATCGACGCCGAGTCGGATGTGGGCCTCGACGGTGGCGTCGAACCTGGAGATCGACGTGTCGCGGACCATCTGGCAGGCAACCTCAGGGTCGAGTCCGCCGTTGCCGTTGCTCGCGACCGCGGCCTCGACCTTCTTGGCCGCCTCGATGTACTTCTTGCCCCTCTTCTTCGGCATCAGTCCACACCAATCCCATCCGCGGAAGGGGAGCAGCGGCGCTTGCCCGGCCCATGGGGCCGGGTCGGCAATACCTGCTGGGGGCCCCGCGATGCAGTCGCGGGGAGCGTGAAGGGAAACAGGCTGTTTCCCCTCATTACTCGATGACCTCGAGGCCCATGGACCGGGCGGTGCCCTCGATCATCTTCATCGCCGCGTCGGGCTCGAACGCGTTGAGGTCCTTGCGCTTGGTCTCGACGATCTGGCGCAGCTGCTGGCGCGTGATGCGCCCGACCTTCTCGCGGTTCGGCTTGGCCGAGCCCTTCTCGATGGCGGCGGCGCGCTTCAGGAGGTTCACCGCGGGCGGCGTCTTCAACACGAACGAGAAGCTGCGATCTTCGAAGATCGTGATCAGCGCCGGGACGACGTCGCCGGCCTGCGCGGCAGTGCGCTCGTTATAGGTCTTGGTGAACTCCATGATGTTGATGCCGTGCGGGCCGAGCGCCGTGCCGACGGGCGGCGCGGGCGTGGCCCTGCCGGCCTGCAGCTCGAGCTTGAGCACCGCTCGGACCTTTTTCTTGCTCACGTGATGCACCTTCTCGATAGCGCGGGTGAGGCAGGCCTCCCCCGCGGGCCCCCTCCGTTGGCCACATTGCCTGGAGGCGCCTGGATTGAGCATTGGGGACGGCCGGAGTGAATCCGGCCTACGGCTGCACTTTGGATCCTCATCAGTGCACCTTCTCGACCTGGAGCAGGTCCAGCTCGACCGGCGTCTCGCGGCCAAACATGTTGACCAGCACTTTCAGCTTGCCCTTCTCCGGATTGATCTCGTCGACCTTGCCGTGGAAGTCGGTGAACGGCCCGTCCACCACGCGCACGGACTCGCCGACCGCGAACTCGACGCGGATCTTCGGCGCCTCCTGCTTCATCTGCTTCTGGATCGCCCGCACTTCCTTCTCCTGGAGAGGGACCGGGCTGTTCGCCGAACCGACGAAGCTCGTCACGCCAGGCGTGTTGCGGACCACGAACCAGGACTCGTTCGACATCTTCATCTTGACCAGGATGTAGCCGGGGAAGATGCGCTTCTGAACGTGCCGGCGCTTGCCGTCTTTGATCTCGATCTCGTCTTCCATCGGGACCAGGACCTGGAGGATCTTGTCCTGCATGTCCATGGACTCGATCCGCTTCTCGAGGTTCTTCTTGACCTTCTCCTCATGCCCTGAGTAGGCGTGGACGACGTACCACTGCGCTTCGTCCTCTGGCGACGGAGTCTGGCTCTTCTCGACCGCCATCAGTGGACCCCGTTGTTGTAGAGCGCGCGCCTCGCGGCTTCGCTCAGGAAATAGTCCGTGCCGCCGATGAAGAGGCCGAGGAGCAGGACGGTGAAGATCACCACGAGCGTGTATCGGTACAGCTCGCCGCCTGTCGGCCAGACCACCTTGCGGAGCTCTTCGTAGACATCGCGCAGGAACTGGCCGATGCCGCCGCTCTGGGCTCTCGGCTCGTCGCGCTTGCGGGCGGTTACTGCCATGGGGTCGTTACTTCGTCTCCTTGTGAGGGGTGTGTTTGTGGCACCACCTGCAGTACTTGCTGAGCTCGATCCGGTCGGGATCGTTCTTCTTGTTCTTCAAGGTGGTGTAGTTGCGTCTCTTGCAGACGCTGCACGCGAGGGTGATTACGTCTTCCATGCTCGGCTCTTTGGTGGGGAGAAAGAAAAAAGCCTAGGTTTCCTAGGCGGTGTCAATAGTACCAGACGTTAGAGAATCTCCCTGAATGACAGCGAAGATCGCCGTGCTCCACGGCGACCAGACCGGGGAGGAGCTGCTCAGGGAGGCGCTCCGTCTCCTCGAGCCGGGTGTGCTCGGCTTCCAGGTTGCCACGCAGGACTTCGACCTGTCCCTGGAGCAGCGCCGGAACACACGGAACCAGTGCGTGCTCGACGCCGCCGAGGCCCTGAGCCGGCTCGGCTACGGCATCAAGGCGGCCACGATCACCCCCGAGGGGGCGGGTGACGTCGGCAGCCCCAACGCCATCCTCCGCAAGCAGATCGACGGCCGGGTCATCGTCCGGACCGGCCGCCGCATCCCGGGCGTCAGGCCCCTCGCCGGCGTGCACTCCCCCATCTCGGTGATCCGGATGGCGGTCGACGACGCCTACGGCGCCCGCGAGTGGCGCGAGGGCCACGAACTGGATGAGTGGGCGTACCGGACCGAGAAGATCAGCCGGCGAACCTGCCGGATCGTCGCCGATTACGCCTTCCGACACGCGCGCCGGATCGAGGCCAAAGTCTTCGGCGGTCCCAAGTTCACCGTCAGCCCGGTCTACGAAGGCATGTTCAAAGAAGAGCTCGACGCGGCGGCGCAGCGGAACCCGGACGTCCGCTACGAGCCGCAGCTCATCGACGCGACCTACGCCTTGCTCCTCGCGACGAGCGGCGAGGCGCTCGTCATCCCCGCCTTGAACCGCGACGGCGACACCCTGTCCGACCTCGTCATGCAGATGTTCGGCACCATCGCCGGCGCGGAGTCGGTGCTGCTCGCCTTCGACGACTCGGGTGCGATCAAGGTGGCCATGACCGAGGCGCCGCACGGGACGGCGCCCGCGCTGGAGGGCAAGAACGTCGCCAACCCGATGGCGATGATCATGGCCGTCGCCTCCTTGCTCGGATACATGAAGGGCGAAGATGCGCGCCGCGCCTCCCGCGCGATCTACGAAGCCGCTCTCGAGGCCGTTTCCGATGGAGTGCGCACCGCGGACCTCGGCGGCCAGGCCTCGACGTCGGACTTCACCAACGAGGTCATTCGCCGGGTCAAGACCAAGGTCGAGGTGTGGAGCGCGCTGGCCGACATCGAGCGTTGAGATATCTCGCCCTGGGCGACTCGTACACGATCGGAACGGGCGCGTCGGACGAATCAAAGAGCTGGCCGGCCATCATCGCGTCGCGGCTGGGCGTCGAGCTGACCAACCCGGCGGTCAACGGCTACACGACCCTCGACCTGATCCGCGAGGAGCTCCTCCACCTCGAACGTGTCAAGCCGGACCTCGTCTCGATCCTCATCGGGGTCAACGACCTGGTCCAGGGCCGCTCCGCGGACGAGTACCGCGGCTCGCTGCGGACCATCTACGCGAAGGTCGCATCGCTGGAGCTGCCCCGCGGGCAGGTGGCGGCCCTCTCGATCCCCAGCTGGTACTACGTGCCGGCGGCTGCCGACTTCGGCGGCGCAAAGCACGTCGAGAAGCTGACCGGACACTTCAACGACGTCGCGCGTGAGGAGGCTGCGGGGCATGATTTCCTGTGGATCGACATCGGCCCTGCGAGCACCTCACGCATCGGTTCTGAAGGCTGGATCGCTTCCGACCAGCTCCACCCCGGCGATGCGCAGTATGCCGCGTGGGCGGACGCGATCTGGGCGGCGGTCGGTCCGGTCTGGGCTTCGGCTAGACCGTGATGCGCTTGAACGACTCGGCGAACCGGTAGCCGCCCTTCTTGCCGATGTCGCGGTGCCGCTTGCGCATGAACTTCGCGACGTCCCACTCGCGGCCCGGCTTGGCGATCTGGCTCTTGTGCTTGCTCAGCGCTGCGATCTTGCGGTCGAGCGTCGGCGTGATGTCGACGAGGTAATCGCCCATCGTCCAGAACGGAATCCAGACCTCTTTGACCTCGTGCGGTTTGAGTCCTTCTTTGAGCAGCGAACGGAAGGCGCGCGGGTTGCGCGAGTCCGGGTAGACGGCGGCCATCGTTGCCTCGCCGACCGCGAGGTGGTCCGGATGCGAGCCGCCCATCGGCGCGTCGAGAACGCGACCCGGGATGTGCGTGATGACCAGGTCGGGGCGGTACTTGCGGATCGCGCGCACGATGTCGCGTCTCAGCTTGAGGTCGGGCGCGAGGTGTCCGTCTTTGTAACCGAGGAATTCCACGCGCTTGACGCCGAGCACCTTGGCCGCCGCGCGCTGTTCCTTCTCGCGAATCGCGACGAGCTCGGAGTCCTTCTGCTTAGGATCCTCTCCGCCCTGCCTGCCGTCGGTCACGATCACGTACGTGACGTCGGCGCCGCTGTCGCTAAGGCGAGCGATCGAGCCACCGGCGCCGAAATCCGGGTCGTCCGGATGGGCGGACACGACCAGCACCCGCTGAAACTTAGGAAGCCTGCCGTTGCTTCGCGCGTTGGCCATTTCGAAAAAGGGTAGGACCTAGCGTCGCGGCCTTGCAGGCGCGTTGAGCGACGAGAGAGGAATCGCAGGCTGGATCGGCTCCCACAGCGCTTCGAGCTGCTGCGCCGAAAAACGCGTCCGCACCGCCATCACCTTGCCGCCGAACGCCGCCGTCTTCACCGCCGCCCACCCGCCGGTTCCGGCGAGCCGCATCGGGACGGTCACCACCGCCGACAGGGCCGCCGCCTCCTCCCCCGGCCGCGCGCTCCCGTCGGCGCTTGCGCCCGCCAGCACGACCGACAGCGCCTGATCGATCTGCCAGGGTTTGGCCAGCGCCGCGCACTGGCTCGCGCCAAGCCGCCCGACCGCGGTGACGTAGCGCGACACCATCGCACCAAGCGATCGCGGATTGGTCACCGGGATGGCCGACGCAAAAGGCGCGTAAGACGCGGCGAACTTGATGGGGGTCAGGTGCTGGCGGTGGACCAGAGCGGACACCGCGTGCCAGGTGGCCACGGCCTCGTCGTCGGAACGGCCGCCGAAAAAATCGATGAGCGCCGTGCCCGCGTTGACCACCGGAGCGACGGCCTCCTCGTTGGCGTCCGGCGCGGCCGCGGCGATGCGCTGCCAGTCGGACCTGTGCAGCGACGCGACCCTGTGCGCGAAGCCGCCGGCGTTGAACCCTTCGAATGCAATCGAAGGCTGAAACGGTTCGAGACTCGCCCGGACGTGTTCGAGGTCGCTGCGACCCTGCGACTCGAGGACAGAGCCGGCCCGCTCGACCGCTGCGTACACGCGGCAGCGCGCGTATGTGTCCAGCTCGCGCGTGCCCTCGAGGGCGGCGAGTATCGACCTGACCAATCCGGCGGGCTCGACGCTTCCTTCTCGAGCGATGCTCTCGACCAGCTTCCGCCGGTCGAGCACGCGGAGCCACTGGATCGGGCTCAGCTCGGCGACGCCCTTGATGAAAGCCGCGACCTCGGCCTGGTTCGGTCCGAATGGAGCCGGCGCGCGGGAAACCGCGGGCGCGCTCGCCTTGGGGCGAGGGGGCCTGGTGAGCTTCCTGATCGCGTTGTTCACCGCGCCTCGAACGCCGTTTGCCTGCACGAAGGCCTCATCCAGCGATTCCAAGGAGATGGCCGGCTCGATCGGCGCCCACAGCTCGGCGACCTGCTCTGGCGACAGATCGGCCAGCGCCCCCAGCACCCGACCGCCATGGACCGCGGTTCGCACCGCGGACCACCCCTCGTCTCCAGTCAGCTGGTTGGGAATCAGAGCCAGTGCGGCGATGGCAACGGCCTCCTCGCTCTTGACCAGCTTGTTCTTGGCCACCGCCTGCAGAAGCGCGTGCGAGATCTCGGGCTCGAGGCGCCAGCGCCGGCCGAGCATGGCCGCCTGCTCTTTCGAGAGGCCGTGGAGGGCGCGGATGAATCGACGCGTCTTCGGGTCGAGCACGTCCGAGCCCGCCGGCGGGATGAAGGCGGCGAACGGCGCGTAGTGAACCGCAAATTTCAGCGGGGTCAGCTGGGACCGCATCACCACCGCTGTCATCGCCTGCCAGGCGGCGACCTGCTTCTCCTCGGTCCGCTTGACGAGCATGTCGAAGAGAACCTCGCCGGCCCTGGCCATCGGTTCCGAGATTCGCCGCTCGCTGCTTCGGATGGCGGTCTGGATCGATCGAGCGGTGTCAGGCGGGCCGGCCGCGTCCTTGGTGACCAACCCGACCAGTCCTCGCGTGACCAGGACCTGCCGCCACTGCCATGGGGTCAACGCTGCCGTGGCGGCGATGAATGACTCGACCTCGGCGGTGTGGGGCCCGAACCTGTGCGCGGCGGCGTCATTGGCCATCTGAATGCGGCCGAGCAGACCGTGTGAGGCGGGCGCCACGCGCCAATTCTGGGTCGCCGGGGGTGCCGCCGGCCCCCTCTAAACAGTTCTAAACAGTCTCGACCTTCAACAGGTTGGTCTGACCCGGGCGGCCCACGGGAACGCCCGCCACGACCACGACCCTGTCCCCCGGTCGGACCATCCCGCTCGCCAGGGCGGCCTTGCTCGCATTCGAGATCATCTGGTCGGTGTCGCGGCCGGGGCTGACGAGCAGGGGGATTACCCCCGAATACAGGGCGGTTCGCCGCAGCACCTCCGGGTGAGGGCTCGCCGCCACCACCGGCATCGGCGGCCGGGCCTTGCTGCAGCGCAGCGCGGTCGTGCCCGATTCGGTGAAGGCGATGATCACCTTGGCGTGGATCTCGGCGGCCGTCGCGGCCGCGGCATGCGCGATCGCGCTCCCCACCTCACCCGGTTCGCGCCAGATCTGGCGAGCTCGCTCAAACGCCGGGTGTTTCTGCGCGGCCAGGCAGATCCGCGCCATGGCCCGCACCGCTTCTACGGGATGCGCCCCGATCGACGTCTCCTGGGAAAGCATCACCGCGTCCGTGCCGTCCCAGATGGCGTTGGCCACGTCGGACGCCTCGGCGCGTGTCGGCCGGTTCGAGGTCACCATCGACTCCAGCATCTCGGTGGCGGTGATGACCGGCACGCCGGCGCGGTTCGCACGGTCGATGACGTCCTTCTGCACCGCAGGCAGGTCACCGAGCTTCAGCTCGACGCCAAGGTCGCCTCGCGCGACCATGACCGCGTCCGCGACCTCGAGGATCTTCGTCAGCTGGCGGATCGCCTCGAGCTTCTCGAGCTTGGCGATCACTGGAATCTTGCCGCCGAGATGCTCCTGGCACGCAACGACGTCTTCGGGCCGCCGCACGAACGAAAGCGCGAGATAGTCCACACCGAGGTCGACGGCCAGCTTCAGGTCGGCAAGGTCTTTGTCGGTCAGGGCGGGCAATGACAGCGACCTGCCCGGCACGCTGATGCCCTTCCGCTCGCCGAGCAGTCCGCCGCGCACCACCGCGGCTTCGGCGCGGCCGTCCTCCACCTCGCGAACCGCGAGCTCGATGCGGCCGTCGTCAAGGAGCACGCGGTCGCCCGGCCTGAGCGCCTGCACCAGCTCTCGGTGGCTGACCTCGATCTCGTTGGGCGCGGGCCGGCCGTGGGCGGCGACCAGGACCACCGCCCGTCCGCGGACCAGGCGCTGAAATGTTCCCTCGACCGGACCGGTGCGGATCTTCGGTCCCTGCAGGTCACCGAGCAGCGCGACCGGCCGGCCGGCGGCCTCCGCCGCCTCGCGCACGTTGGCCGCCGCCTCGCGGTGAGCGGCCTCGTCCCCGTGCGAGAAGTTGAGGCGTGCCACGTCCATCCCCGCCTGGACCATCGCTCGCAGCACCTGCGGCGAAGAGCTCGACGGCCCGATGGTGCAGACGATCCGTGTCCGCCGGACCTGGGCGCTCACTGGTAGCGCTTGACGCGACGCGACATCTCCTGCTCGGCGTCGTTCACCCGACGTTCGAGCTCGAGCGAGCTGATGACGGCGCCGCCCATCCCCCTGACCAGGTCACGCTGGAACCGGTCCGACGTCGCGACGGTGATCACATCCCCCGCCTGGCTTGCCCCGTAGGCGAGGCGCTCGATGGCGTGGTCGGCCGAGTGGCCTTTGCGCGTGAAGACCACCCGCACGCCTTCGACGATCTCGGCGGAGTTGGCGAGCGAGGCCGAGTGATGAGCGTCGAAGACGACCGTCACTTCCTCGCCGGTGATCATTCCGAGCACCGAAAGGCGGTCGACCAGCCGGTCGCGCGCAGCTTCCAGCGACGCCTCGGAGACCAGGCGCTTCAGCGAGGTCCACGCGTGGATCACGTTGTAGCCGTCGACGATCAGGCGTTCCAACGCGATCAGAAGAACCGCATGTTCATAAAGCCGAAGTAGATGAGCGACTGATCGATGTTGAACGCGGTGGTGAGCCGGATCACCACATCGAAAAACGCGCTCCGCACAGGAGCCACGAACCACAACAGCGCGAAGACCGCGTAGATCGAGAGCATGCCGTAGCGCACCGCGGCGTACTGCATCGAATACGGAAGCCACGGCCGGATGATGCCGAAACCGTCCAGGCCCGGCGCGGGCAGCAGGTTCAGCACGAGCGCCAGGCACATGAAGAATCCCAGCAGCGCGAGCGCTGCGAAAAAGTTGACGTTTTCCGGGTTCAGCCAGCTCTGCCGCATCCCAACCGTAAGGGCCGCCGCGATCGCCAGGCCGCAAAGCAGAGTCCCGACCGGTCCCGCGACTGAGACGGCAGAGGACCACGCCCGCGTGCGAAGCGCGGAGTGATTGATGTACACGGCCCCGCCGGGCAGCGCAATTCCGCCAAGAAGCAAAAAGACGATGGGCAGGATGAGGCTCACCGAGATGTTGGCGTAGCGCAGTGGGTTGAGCGTCAGGTAGCCGGCGCCGGCGACGGAGCGATCCCCACCGAGGTAAGCGACCACGGCATGACCGAACTCGTGGATGCAGAGGGAGAGGACCCAGCCGCCGACGACGAAGATCAGCGTCAGCGGGGTGACAAATCTCGGCAGGATGTTCATCCACAGCGCCGCCCCGGACACCGCGGTTGCGCCGGCGATGCCGATGAACACGGGACTGATGCCGAGCACGCCGCGGAGCGACGGCCAGGGCCGGCGCAGCAAGGCCGCGTCGGGACGCGTGGGATCGCGGTACGCGGGAATGTCGACCTTGCCGCCGCTCTGGACGTGGCGGCGCAGGTCGTAGAGCGTCACCCCGACCTGCTGCAGAGCGTCGGCGGTCGTGGGCGAGTCGCTGTAGAGCATCGCGAGGAGCAGGTGGATCGAATCCACCTGATAGTGGCCGAGGACCTGCGCCTCTCGGTTGGCGTTGACCAGCAGCTGGCGCAGCGGGAGCGACGTGCCGGGCGCGCCGTTGGGCCGTATGAGCGGCGGGATCGACCCCGGGTCGAAGCCCAGCGCCCGAATCTCGCGGTCCGCGAGGCTGCCCGGAAGCTCGGCCGTCGCGACCAGCACGTCGGCCGGCGTCACCTCGAGCGAGCGCCGCGCGGAGGCGATCTCGACCGCGCGCTCGAGGATCTCGCGTGCGTCGCGAGTCAGCGGGATGTCATCCGAGGCGCGCTCTAGCTCGGTGGTTGCGTCAGGCACGGGAGACAGTTTAGGAGCGGGTGCTGTGAGCGGCCCTCTGGCGCATCACCTCGTAAAGCAGCGCCGCCGCAGCCGCTGACGCATTGAGGCTCGCGATCCGTCCTGCCACCGGAAGCCGGACGCGAGCGTCGCAGCGCTCTTTGACCAGCCGGTGCACGCCCGTCCCCTCACTGCCGACCACCACGCACACTCGCTGCGTGAAATCGAAGTCCCACGGCGCCAGCTCGCCTCTCGGATCGAGGGCCACGCACCAGATTCCCGCGCGCTTCACCTCCACGATCGCCGACGGCATCCCCGACACGCGTGCGATCGGGAGCAGCTCCACGGCGCCGGAGCTCGCCTTGGCGGCGGCCGGCGACAATGGGGCGCTGCGATGCTCGGGGATGATCGCCCCGTCGCTGCCCGCCACCTCGGCCGTGCGGACGATCGCGCCCAGGTTCTGCGGATCCATGATCGAATCGAGCGCCACCAGCAGCGAGGGCTGTGTGGCCAGGAGCTGGCCGAGCGTCCACTCGCGGCGCGGTTTGAGCTCGGCGGCGACGCCCTGGTTGACGCCGGGCGCCATCGCGTCGAGGCGGTGCGGAGGCACGACCTCGACCGGCACCAGCTTCGCCAGCTCTTCGAGGCGAGGGTCGTGGCCGAGTCCTGCCGCCTGGTAGACCCTGACCACGCGCCCGGCGCGAGCCGCCTCGAGCACCGCGTTCCGGCCGTGGATCAGGCTGCGCACTATCCTGTCCGCATGGTTGCAGACTTCATGGTCCGCGCTCGCGAGCTGCTCGCGGGCGGGGTCGATGAGTACAGGCTGAACGCCGTCGGAGGCCTGCTCGCCGAAGCCTCGCGCGAGCCGGGATTCATAACCGAGACCGAGATGCGCACCCTTCACGGGGCCGGCTCATCGTTCACCCTGCTCCAGAGCGACCCGGACGGCCTGACCCTGATGTTCTCGCGCTTCTTGCCGGACGAAGAGACGCCGGTCCACAACCACGGCTCGTGGGGCGTTGCCTGCGTGGTCAGCGGACGTGACAGGTACCGTCACTGGCAGCTCGATTCGGACGGGAACGTCAGAGTCCTGTACGAGAAGGCGCTCGGCCCGGGCGAGTTCGTGGTGTGGCTCGACCCACCTCACGACATCCACAGCCAGCGGGGTATCGACGAGCCGGCGTTCGAGCTGGTGCTCTTCGGCAAGAACGTCACGCAGATCCCCCGGAACTACTACGACCCGGAGACCGGGAAGGTCAGGACCTCCGGGCCTCGGTAGCCGGGGCGATCCGCCTCCACCTCACACCGTCCTTCGAGTCCTCGAGCGCGATGCCGCGCGCGCGCAGGTCGTCGCGGATCCTGTCCGCTCGCGCGAAGTCGCGCGCCGCTCGAGCCGACTCGCGCTCCGCGATCAGGCGCTCGACCTCCTCCGCCAGCCCGGGCTCTTCGGCTCGGATCACGTCGAGGTGCGCATCGACGTCATCGATGAGCCCGAGCAGGGCGGCCTTGCTCTGCGCGCCCACCCGACCGCCGTCAAGCGCTGCGTTGGCCTCCCGAATGAGCTCGAACGCGAGACCGACCCCATGCGGAAGATTGAGGTCGTCGTCGAGGGCATCGCGGTAGGAGGCGCGCACCTCGCCGGTCTTGCGCAGCAGGTCGGAGTCGTCGCTGTCCGCGGGAGACGCTCGGTTGACGCGGTCGGCGAACTCACGCAGGCGCCGCACCTGCTCCGCCGCCGCGTGCAGCGTCTCGGCGCTGAGCCGCAGCCGCGAGCGATAGTGCGCGTTTGCGATCAGGAAGAAACGGACCGCGAGCGGATCGTATCCGGCCTCGGTCAGGTCGCGAAGGGTCGTGAAGCCGCCCGCGCTCTTCGACATCTTCTCCCCCGTCGCATCGAAAAGGTGCTCCGAGTGAAGCCAGAACCGAGAGAAGGTCTTGTGATTCGCGGCCTCCGACTGCGCGATCTCGTTCTCGTGGTGCGGGAACATGAGGTCAACGCCGCCGGCGTGGATGTCGAGCGTCTCGCCCAGGTAGCGCTTGCTCATCGCCGAGCATTCGATGTGCCATCCCGGCCGGCCCGGGCCGAATGGTGCATCCCATGACGCGCCGATCTTCTCGTCCCCTGGTTGCGACTTCTTCCAGAGCGCGAAGTCACTCACGGATTCCTTGTCGTACTTGTCGGTCGCGATCCGCGCGCCGGCTTTCAACCCGGCGCGGTCGAGGTGCGACAGCGCCCCGTAGTTGGGGAAGCTGCCGATCCTGTAGTACACGTCCCCCTCCGCCATGTACGCGTTGTCTTGCTCGATGAGCGTCGCGATCATGTCGATCATCTCGGGGATGTGCTCCGTCGCGCGGGGGTAGTGCTCGACGCGCTCGGCCCGAAGGGCGTCCATGTCCTCGAAGAACGCCCTCACGTAAGGCTTGATGTATTCGGAAATGGTGGACCCGGCGTGCATGGCCTGGTCGAGGATGCGGTCGTCGATGTCGGTGAGGTTCATGACATGGGTGATGCGATGACTGGACACGCGCAGGTGCCGGCGCACCAGGTCATAGAAAAGAAAGGAGCGCAGGTTGCCGACGTGCGCGTAGTTCCAGACCGTCGGGCCGCACGTGTACATGCGGACGTGGCCGCCCTCGAGCGGCTCGAAGACGTCCTTCGTCCCGGTGAGGGTGTTGTGAAGGCGGAGCGTCATGCCTCGTCGATTGTCGCGACTGCCTGCGCCGCGATGCCCTCCGCCGCCCCGAGCGAACCCAGCCCCTCAGGCGATTTGGCCTTCACGTTCACCTCGACGATGCCGAGACGGTGGGCGAGGTTCGAGCTCATGGCCGCGAGATGCCGGTGCAGGCGCGGCTCCTGCGCGATCACGACGCAATCGACGTTGACGACGCGATAGCCCGCCTGGACCAGCATCGCCACCGATTTCTCGAGCAGCTTCAGGCTCGAGGCGTTCTTGTAGTCCGGGTTGTCGGCCGGGAAATGCGTGCCGATGTCACCCATTCCCGCCGCGCCAAGCAGCGCGTCGATCACCGCGTGGGTGAGAACGTCCGCGTCGGAGTATCCATCCAGGCCACGGTCGTGCTCGATGCGCACGCCGCCCAGCACCAGCGGACGGCCCGCGACCAGCGGATGAACGTCGTATCCGATTCCGACCCTCACCGGTCCGCGGTCTCGTGCTCCCGGATGAGCGCCTCCACCACCTCGAGGTCCTCCGGCGTCGTCAGCTTGATGTTGGCCGGCTCGCCCGGCACGACCGTGACGAGGTGGCCAGTCGCGGCGACGAGCTGTGCATCGTCATCGCCGACCAGCCCTGCGTCGGCCGCCTCACGGTGCGCGCGCGCCAGCAGCTCGTAGGAGAAGCCCTGCGGCGTCTGGGCGAGCACGACCCGGGAGCGGTCGAGGCTCTCGACCAGCCGGTTGCCTTCGACGCGTTTCACCGCGTCCCGCGGCGCGATCGCCGGGAATGCGGCGCCCGACTCCATCGCCGCCGCCAGCACGCGGCGTACCAGCGAGGCGGTCGCAAGCGGTCGCGCCGCATCGTGCACCAGGACGTAGTCGCACTCGCCGATCGCGGCGAGCCCCATTCGCACCGACTCCTGACGGCTCTCGCCGCCGGCCTTCACGACCACGGGCTTGCGCGGGTGGAGCGATTCCACCTCGCGCTCGGCGCTCTCGAGCCTGCTCGGGGGCCCGACGACGACGATTCGGTCCACCTCGTCCAGGGCCAAGAACAGCTCCAGGACGCGCGCGAGCGTGGTGCGCCCGTTGAGTCGAACGAGGGCTTTGCTCCCCCGGCCGAGCCGCGAGCCCGTCCCCGCGGCGGCCACGATCGCGCCTACAGTCGGCATGGCCTAGGTCGCCTCCTCGCGAGGTGACCTGACGCGGCCAGTCTGGCGCCGCCCGTCGTTGACCGACGGCTCGGCGAAGATCATCCTTCCCGCCGACGTCTGGATCACCGAGGTGACGGTTGCGGTGATCGTCTGGTTCAGCAGCCTGCGGCCGTTCTGAACGACGACCATCGTGCCGTCATCGAGGCTGCCGACCCCCTGGCCTGGCTCCTTGCCTTCGCGCGCCACGGTCACGACGATCTCCTCGCCCGGGATGGCCACCGGCCGCATCGCCTGGGCGAGCTCGTTGAGGTTCAGCACCGAAACGCCTTCGAGGCGTGCGATACGGTTGAGGTTGAAGTCGTTGGTCATGATCGCCCAGTCGCGCTGCTTGGCGGTGCGCACGAGATGGGCGTCGATGTCGCCGCTTGGAGGAGTCTCGTCCTCCGTCACCTGCAGGTTGATGCCCGGCTCCTTCTGCATGTCGGTGAGGACGTCGAGACCGCGGCGGCCGCGGCGGCGTCGGGTCACGTCGGCCGAGTCGGCGACGTTCTGCAGCTCGCGGAGCACCGAGCTGAGGATCACAAGAGGCATGTCGAGAAACCCGGTCTTGGCGATGTCGAGGATCCGGCCGTCGATGATCACTGACGTATCAAGCAAGACGGCGGTCATGCGATGCGAGTCGGTTTCGGTCTTGCCACCGCCAAAGAAGAGCGCAGAAAGCTCGGCACGGCGCGTCAGCCCGACCGAAGCACCCTGGGCTGAGAGCAGGAGCGCGAGCACAAACGAAAGCGCGTAGCCGTACGGCAGATCGCGCACGAAAAATCCGATCAACACCGCGATGACAAGTCCGACGGTCATGCCCAGCAATCCGCTGAGCAGGTCCGGCAGCGGAGTGCTCGTGAGCCGGAAGTTGAAGCTTCGCCATCCTCCAAGCAGATACGGTGTGCCGAGGTACGCGAAGATCAAGCCTTCCAGCGTGGTCAGCCCGATGATCACCCAGCCCGGGTGCGCGTTCGGCACACCACGGACCATGAAATAACCGAGCGTGAATCCACCGACCACTCCGAGCCCTGCCCCAGCCCAGCGGGCCAGATACTCGGAACGCTTCAAGGGTTACCTCCTCAAGAGACCGTCAGTCCGGCCTCCTCTATGAATACGCCGGACTTGATGGGTGAAGAAAACGCGGCGGACACGGCGTCCGCCAGGGACCGGACTTCGACGACGTCGAGTCCGGAAGGCCGGCCGGATTTGGCTCCGGCCGGAATCAAAGCGCGCGTCAGGCCGTGACGCGCCGCCTCGTGAAGGCGGCGCTCGAGGTGGCCGACGCGACGCACCTCGCCCGACAATCCCAGCTCTCCGATCGCGACCAGGCCGTCCGGCATTGGCCTGTTGCGCTCGTTGCTGACGATTGACAGGGCAAGACCGAGGTCGGCGGCCGGCTCCGTGATCCGGATGCCGCCCGCGACGCTGACGAAGATGTCCTTCTGCCCAAAGCTGAGGTCGAGCCGTTTTTCGATCACGGCCACGACCATGTGCAGGCGGTTGACGTCGATGCCGTTGGCGATCCTGCGGATCATCGTGTTCTGGTTCTTGTTGACCAGGCTCTGGACCTCGACCAGGATCGGGCGCGTCCCTTCCAGGGCCGCGACGATCACCGTGCCCTGAGCCGAAGCCGCGTCCGCGAGCAGCGCCGCCGACGGGTCGGGCACCTCCTCGAGGCCGGTCTCGCCCATGGCGAAAACGCCGATCTCTTCGGACGAACCGAAGCGGTTCTTGGTCGCCCGGAGGATGCGGAGCTCCTGCCGGCGGTCGCCCTCGAGGTACAGCACGGTGTCAACGATATGCTCCAGGACCCGGGGTCCAGCTATCGAACCGTCCTTGGTGACGTGACCGACGAGGAATATGGGGACCCCGACCTCCTTGGCGAGCCGCATGAGCCGGGCGGCCGACTCGCGAACCTGGGTCACACTTCCGGCGCCGCCCTCGAAGCCGGCGTCGGTGACCGTCTGGATCGAGTCGACGATGGCCAGCCGGGGCGCCTCGGTTCGGATTGCTTCGCAGACCGCGTCGAGGTCGTTTTCGGCCAGGAGGAGAATCCCGGGCTCGATCGCGTTCAGGCGTTGGGCCCGCATCCGAACCTGGTCGGCGGACTCCTCGCCTGTCACGTACAGCACCTTGCCGGACCTGGCCATCTGGGCCGCGGCGTGCATGAGGAGGGTCGACTTGCCGACCCCAGGCTCGCCGCCGATCAGGACGAGGCTGCCAGGGACGATGCCGCCGCCGAGGACGCGGTTGAGCTCGTCCCAGGCAAGGCGGGTTCGGGGCGCGTTCCCGGAGTCGATCTCGACCAGGGAGATGGGCCTTGCGCTCTGGGGGGATTTCGGTCTCGAGCCCTTTGCTTTCCTGACGTGGAATTCCTGGAGCGTGTTCCAGGCTCGGCAGTGGGGACACTGACCGGCCCAGCGGAGGCTCTCGCCCCCGCACTCAGTGCAGACAAAGGTGAGGGTCGATCTGGGCATGGGGAGACTGTGTACCCATGATCGTGGTTTGACAAGGTCGGTCGTAGCCTTTTACCGCCCCGCGCGTTTTATCTGGTGAGCGTCAAGACGCCGCCCTGACTACCCCCGGGGCGGCGTCGACGTTCAATCGGCACTCTTTGTGTTTGCCGCATCTGTGTTTGTCGCATCTGCCGCACCTGTATTTCCCGCATCTGCCGGCGCTCGCGGGTTTCCGAACCGCTTCAAACCCGCCGCCGCCGGCGCTCGCGTGATTCAGAGCGCCGCCGAGCGCCGCCCCGCGCAAGACACTCGTACCTCGGGCCCGCCCTTCCTCAGTGCCAGTCCCGCCCCCACCGGCACACCTGTGGCGATCTTGATTTGTTCGAAAGCGAGCGTCAACCCAGGCTGTTAAGACAGTGCCCTATCCTCCGCGAGGTGGACGCCTCGATCTCCATCGACCGCATCCGCGAGGCGACGACCGTGATCCACCCCGCCTTCCTCCACACGCCCCAGTTCGATTGCGAGCCCCTCAGCAAGCGCCTCGGCGTCTCCACCGTGCTCAAGGTCGAATCCGTCAACCCGATCCGCAGCTTCAAGGGCCGCGGCACCGACTACCTCCTCCATCGCCTCCGCGAAGAAGGTGATGATGAGCGCGCCGGACTGGTCTGCGCCTCCGCCGGCAACTTCGGCCAGGGCATGGCCTTTGCGTGCCGCAAGCGCGGCCGGCCGCTCACCGTCTTCGCGGCGCGCAGCGCCAACCCGCTGAAGGTCGAGCGGATGCGCGCCCTGGGCGCGCGAGTCGAGCTCCAGGGCGACGACTTCGACGAGGCCAAGGACGCGGCCAAGCGCCACGCAAGCGAAAACGGGCAGCGCTACATCGAGGACGGGCTGCTCGGCGCGATAGCGGAAGGCGCAGGCACCATGGCCGTCGAGCTCGGCGAAGAGCCAGGCCTCGACGCGATCTTCGTCCCCCTCGGCAACGGCTCACTCGTCAACGGCGTGGGCACGTGGCTCAAGCACGCAGCACCCAGGACGCGCGTGATCGCTGTCTGCGCGAGGAGCGCACCCTCGATGGCGCTCTCGTTCGCAAAAGGCAAATCCCTCGACGCGCCGAGCACCACGATCGCGGACGGCATCGCTGTCCGCGTGCCCGTGCCGGCCGCGGTCGACCTCATGCAACGCACCGTCGACGAGGTCGTGCTCGTCGATGACGACGCGATGCTCGCCGCGATGCGATGGCTGCTCACCGACGCCGGTCTCGTCGTCGAGCCCGCCGGCGCCGCCGGCGTGGCGGCTATCGCTGAGCGCACGAACGAGCTCGCCGGCAAACGAGTCGCCACGATCCTGACCGGAGGCAACCTGACGGAGGAGCAGGTCAGGGAGTGGCTGGGGTAGGTGCCGCGTGTGTGCGCCCGTCCAGCTCGAGGTCGGCCAGGTAATCGAGCGCGGCGAGAGGACCGTTCTGCATGAAGGCATCCGGCGCCGCCTCCTGAAGGTTCGCCTGGAGCAGGCTCGCCAGCTGGGCGCGCAGCTGCAGCGAGAGCTCCGGGCGGCGCCGCGAGTACGACGTCACAAATCGCCTCAGCTCCGGATCGAGCCGCCGCAGGTACATCTCGGCCGGGGTCGCGGGCGCAAACGCGGGAGCAGCAGCCGCAGGCACGGGTGCTGGAGTCGCACCCGCGGGCGTCACCGGACGGCCGCCCGGCAGCTGCCACAGCCACACGGAATCCGAATCCTTGACCACTACCGTGCCCGCCGCCAGGTCGCCGAGACGTTTTCCCCTGCCGTTGATGAACAGCACGACCAGCCCGATCCCGTATCCGTACGGCAGAAAGTCGATGATCCGGACGATATTTCGGATCCCTGCCTGGACGAAGGTCATCGGCTCGCCGCGATCGCCGACCGCGCGCAGCCGGAACACCTTTTTTCCGACGGTCTGACCGGACCAAAACGCCTCGCACGCCCAGAAGTAACCGAACACGACGACGAAGCCGCCGATGATGACCATCAGGTACGCGAGCACCTCCAGCGAGGTCTGACCTACCGCGAGCGCCGCGAACAGGAGCGCAAGCAGGACGGCAGACAGGATCAGAAGGTCGAGGATCTGGGCGATCGCTCGAGTCCCCAGGCCCGCCACCTGGTAGTCGAACGACACCCGCTCGGGGGTGGTCACGACCAGGTCGGTGTCAGGCGCGGGCTCGTGCATCGCGGTCAGCTATTTTCCTCGGCTCGCCTAGCATTCACGAATGCGTAACGCGAGCCTGCTCCGGTTTCCTCATCGAGCATGAGGGCCGAAGACTTCGTCGCCCTGCGCCGCGACGACTGGAACCGCCTGGAGGACCTTCTCGCGCGCGCCGGCGCCGGTCAGATGAACGCGCTCAGCCCGGCGCAAGTGCTGACCCTGGCCTCTCTGTATCGGCGCGCGACGGCCGACCTCGCGCGGGCACAGCGCGACTGGCCCGGGGAGCCGGTCCATCGCTACCTGAACGGCCTCGTCGCGCGCGGCCACGGCATCGTCTACCGCCGCGGCGGCGAGGTGTGGAGACGAATCCGGCGCTTCTACGTCGAGACCCTTCCCCGCACCTATCGCGAGTCGTGGCCGTATCTGCTCGCCGCCGGTGCGCTTCTGTTCGTGCCCGCGTTCATCAGTTACTTCGTCGTTCTTGCCAACCCTGACGCCGCGTACGCGATCGTCGACCCGAGGCTGATCAATCGAGTCCACCACCACGAGCTTTGGACGCACATCCCGCCGCAGGAGCGAATCGAGGCCGCGGGCGTGATCATGGTCAACAACATCTACGTCTCCATGCTTGCCTTTGCGCTCGGCGTCGCTTTCGGCCTGCCTGTGATGTGGGTGATGATCTCCAACGGGATCGTGATCGGCGGGCTCTTCGGCCTCACGCAGGCGTACGGCATCGCCGGGGGGCTCTTCGATTTCGTCGTCGCGCATGGCGTGCTCGAGCTCTCGATCGTGGTGGCGCAGGGCGCGGGCGGACTCATGATGGGCTGGGCCCTCGTGTCGCCCGGCAACCGAAAACGTTCCGATGCGCTGGTCCTCGCGGCCCGGAAGGCGTTCACGCTCCTGCTCGGCCTCGCGCCGCTGCTCATCATCGCCGGCACTGTCGAGGGGAACATCTCGCCGTCAGACGCTCCGTTCGCGGTCAAGGTCGGGATCGGCCTGACGCTTGGTGCGCTGTTCTACGGGTACCTGATCTTCAGCGGCCGCTCCTCCTCAGAGAAGCGCTCTCTCCTTCAGCTCCAGGTATCGCTCGACCAGGGCGGGAGATAGCCTTCCGGCGACCACGTCGAGCGCGAGCACTCCGCCGCGCCGCAGCAGCTCGAAGCTTTCCCGCCGGCTCGCCACGAACTCCTCTGCCGCCGCCCATTCGTACGCGCGGTTCGTGCTCGCGATCGGGTCGTCGCGCGCACGCACCACGGCCGGATCAGTCATCGCCACCACGAGGACGAGGTGCCGCGCCGCAAGGCGGAGCGCGTGCGCGACCAGCTCGCGGGACGCCTGCGGATCCTGCACATCGGTCAGCAGCACCACCATCGAGCGCCGCCCCACCCTCAGCGCGAGATGCGTCAGAGCGTGGCCGAAGTCGGGCTCCACGTATTCCGGCTGAATCGCGTACAGGGCTTCGGTGATCCGCCGCAGCTGCAGCGGGCCGCGCTCAGGCTTGATGAAGCCGGTCACATGATCATCGAACGTCATCATGCCAACGCGGTCGCCGTACGCCTGAGCGACCCACGCGAGCATCAGGGCCGCGTTGACCGCGTGGTCCAGCTTGTCAAGGTCACCGGCGGGCGCGGTCATCAAGCGACCGCAGTCGATCGCGATGATCACCTGCTGCCCGCGCTCGGCTTCGACCTCGATCATCACGGGCCGATCGCGCCGCGCTGTGGCCGTCCAGCTCACCCGGCGCACGTCATCTCCGCGCACGTAGTCGCGCAGGCCCGCAAACGCGGTCGACGCTCCGGGCGGCCGCGCCCGTCGCATGCCCGCCATCGCACGCAGGCCACGCCGGAGTGACAGCTGGATGCGCTTGATCGCCACGACGTTTGGAAACACCGCGACCTCACGCGGATCGTTGAGACGGATCTGACGCCGCCACCATCCGTCGAGCCGCCACACCTGCAGGTCCGTGGCCCCGAACCGGTACGCGCCTCGCTTGGGCGAGTACGTGCGATAGCTCAAGCGCAGCATGCCGTGTTGATCGAACCTTCCCTCCACCTCTCGGGGTTGCGGGCGAAGAGTCGCCGGCGCGTGGTCGGCGATCTTCGCGTTCAGTCCCGCAGCGGCTCGGTTCTGGATCGCAACCGAGACCTCTTCAGGCTCGCCCAGCGAAAACGGTTCAGGCATGCTGCGCTGCAGCGAATAGCCCTGGCGCCCAGGAAGAAGGGCAAGGTCGCGCGCCGCGACGACGACGAGCCCCACGTGATAGACGACAGCAACGAGGCCGAGCACGGGCGACGCCACCGCAAGCGCGATGAGACCGGCGCCGATCGCGACCGCCCAGATGAGCCTGGGCTGTGGCGCCAGTCCGCGGAAGAAGGTCAGCGAGGAGGAACGACTCGTGCGGCAACGGCCTCGAGGACGCTGTCCGGGGTCTGCCCGGCGACCTCCGCTTCCGGGCGCAGTATGAGGCGGTGCCGAAACGCGGGCCCGAGCAGCGCTTTCACATGGTCCGGAGTCACGAACTCGTGTCCGTCGAACGCCGCGAAGGCGCGCGACGCGAGCATCAGCAGAACCTCAGCGCGTGTGCTTGCGCCGAGAGCAATCTCGGGCGCGTTTCGGGTCGCCGACGCAAGGTCCACGACATAGCGCCGGATCTTCTCGTCGAGCACCACCCCGGCGACGTGGGCCCGGCACGCCTCGATGTCGGATGCGCCAAGCGCCGGTTCCACCCCCGCCTTGACCGGGTCGCGCAGCTCGATTCCGGATTCCCACCGACGCAGGACCTCCATCTCGTCGGCAGGCGCGGGATAGTCGAGACGGACCTTGAACAGAAAGCGGTCCTGCTGCGCTTCCGGCAGCGGGTACGTGCCCTCGTACTCGATAGGGTTCTGGGTCGCCATCACGAAAAACGGCGCGGGCAGCGCGAGCTGCTGACCCTCGAGCGTCACACCTCGCTCCTCCATCGCCTCGAGCAACGCCGACTGCACCTTGGCGGGCGCGCGGTTGATCTCATCCGCCAGGAGGACGTTGGTGAAGACGGGTCCGCGCCGCAGCGCGAAAGTGCGTGTGGCGAGGTCGAAAACGGATGTGCCGAGGATGTCCGCCGGCATCAGGTCCGGCGTGAACTGAACTCGCCCGTAATCGAGGGTCAGGGCGCGAGCGATGGCCTTCGCGAGAAGCGTCTTGCCCGTCCCCGGCACGCCTTCGAGAAGCACGTGGCCCTGCGCGACGAGTGCGATCGCACAGAGGCGGATCGCTCCGTCCTGGCCGACGATCGCTTTGGCGAGCTGCTCGCGAAACCGCTCGTAGAAGTCGGTCGCGGTGGTCGAAGCAGTCCCGGTCAACGAGTCTTTCCGGATGGTGCAGGGTGCGCAATCGCGTGCAGCCTGCGAGCCGCGTCTAGCATGTCCCGCTCGGTCGCCGACGACGCATGAAGAGAGTTCTCGACCGCGGCCAGATCATGGGCCAGCTCAGGCGCGCGCACCCAGAGAGCATTCCAGAACCGCTCCCGCGGCTGCAGTGGAAGACCTGTGCGCGCGGCCACCGCGCGTTCGGTGGCGCCCGCAAGCAGGCCGAGCGCCACGCCTCTCGCGCTGGATCGGCGCAACAGCTGGCCGACGGCGACCGACCACTCTGCATCCGACCGCGCGATCTCGGCAGGCCGCTCGATCAGCGGCCCAAATCGGCGGCCCCGCAGCAGTAGACCGAAGAACACGGCGGCCAGGAGCCACAGCAGCCCCGCGCCCCACGGGGTGGTCAGCCACGCCTGCGGCGCAAAGTCGCTGAACGTCAGCCCGTGGTGGTACTCGTCGAACGCGACGTGCGCGCCGGCGTCCGTGGCGCCGAGAAGGTCGGCGAGGAGCCTGCCGTTGTCCTGCTTGTCGAGGTAGCCGTTGCACAGGACGAGCGGATCGGCGAGGACGATCAACTTGCCCAGGCCGACGGACTGGATGAATCCGGCGACCAGCCCCCCTGACGTGCGCAGGATCGCGACCTGCGCCGGCGACGGATCGAGCGGATCCAGCGAACCGCTGCCGGCGACGTGCTGCACGCCGTCCACGACCGGCGTTCCCGCGTAGTCGCCTGCCAGCTGCGGCCGGCCGCCCAGCCGCGTGACTCCGAATGCCCGGTCGAGCTCCGGGTCGCCGAGCTCGGAGGCATAGATCAGGATGCCGCCGTTCTGGCTGACCCACCGGTACGTGCGGTCCGCCTCGTCAGCGGTGAACTGACTGGTCGGCGTGAACACGAGCATCAGCGACCCCTGAGCCGGGGTGTCGAACATCCCCGTGATCTGGTCGGTCGGGTGGCCCATGGCTTCGCTGAACAGAAGGGCCGCTGACGCGCCGCCTTTCGCGTCGCTGTTGGTGCTGTGCTCGGGAGAGTCCTGAGGCGGCTGCAGCAGGTAGGCGGCGGCTGCGATCGCGATCGCGACCGCTGCTGCGATGACCCATCCGCGCGTTCCCCTCATGCGGCCGCCTCTCTGGAGTCGGTCGCCGCGTTCCGAAACGGCGCGGCCACCTGGGCCGCCCGCTCGTATGTAGCCGGATCGACGTCGCGGCCGCCGTAGACAGCGGCCTCGAACGGATGCAGCAAGGGGCGGAGGGCCTGGGAGTCGGTGGCCCGCTGAAAGATCTCGCGCACGGTCAGTGGGCTGCCCTCCCAGGTCCGCTCGCCAGCCAGGGTGCCCGCCACGCCTGCGCAGAGGGCTCGGATCGCGCCGACGCGATCGCCGCGAGCGGCCAGCCGGTCCGCCTCCACGAAGAAGTCAGCCGGCGGACGTGGACCTTCGGGTGACAGGCTGACCGACTGGCTGAAGCGTCCACCACCGGCTCGGACCAGGACGAAGACGACGGCCGCGATGCCGGCGAGGCCGGCCGCGTAAATCCACCACGCAGTGACGGGCCCGCCGCCTGAGCGCCCGGACAGCAGCCGCAGAAAAGCGGCGATCCGGTCCTGGACCCACTGCAGGAAACGCTCAACAGGTGTTGGCGGCCGGTGCAGCGGGTCGTAGCGCTTCATCGCGAGCACGTCCTCGAGTCGCTGGCGGGCGAGGGCGGGATCGGAGGTCGTGATCGTTTGCTGGAGCGCGTCCAGCAGCGCCGAGAGCCGGCTCCGCGCATCGTCGTAGAGCGGCGGCCGCGCAACGAGGTCGTCGACGATCTCCGGCTGGCTGGCTCCAGTGCCGTCGACGAGGACACGCAGCGCCGACGCCGCCGGTCCGGAGTCGTTCCCGGACGCACCCTGCAGGATGTCGTACGAGCGCTGCACTGCCACCGCATATGCAGGCGGTGGAGGTGGGTCGGCGATGGCGCTCGCGCCGGACAGCAGCGTGAGCGCGAGCGCGCATGTCAGCGCGCCAAGCCCGCGGGCGAGCAACGCCCGGTTCAGGAGGTCGCCGCCGGGGCGGCGATCCGATGCGCCATTTGAAAGAGGTCGAGGGCCTCGCGCCGGACTCTGAGGTCGAAATAGATCAGCACGATGGTGATCTGCAAAACCGGGGTCACAAGGGCGCCGACCAGCTGCGAGCCGGCAACAGCGATCGCCGAGACGAGGTACGGCGACAGGACGATCGCCAGCAGGACCTGGCCGAGCTGCAGGAATGCGTCGAGCGCCAGCCTCGACAGGTACCAGACCACGACCATCAGAAGGAGGACCAGGAACGTCCGCCACCAGCGCCCCTGCACGAGGTGCCAGCTACGAGACATCGCAGCGCCCAGGCCGATGTTCTCCACGAACATCGCCGGAGTCGCAACGCTCCAGAGCACGAACACCCACGCCCAGAGCACGAGAGGAACCAGACAGAGGGCCGCCGCCAGGTATCCCGTGAACGCAAAGAGGAGCCAGTAGCCGAGGAGCGGAAAGTAGCGGCGAAGGACGCCCATGAAGACGCCGCCCGCGGTGACCGGCCGCCCGAGCGCGGACTCGCACGCCGCATACATCACCGCCCCCTGTGTGAAGGGCAGGATCACCAGGCTGACGATCACAGCGGCGCCGAGCGACTCCAGAAACGGGGTGAAAGCCGCGAAGTCCGTTTGCCCGGTCTCGCCCACCACCGACGCCAGCGAAGCGAAAACCAGTCCAACGAGAGCGGCCGAAGGAATCGCCAGGATGACCGAGATTCCGGCAAACAAAAGGAAGTGACGCCGGTACATTCGAAACGTCTCGTCCAGGAGATCGCCGATCTCGAGCGGCCGCATCCGGAGGGGAACCGGCGTGCTCATCCAACCACCCGGACCTGGTGTAAATGCACCCGTAAAGCGTTGCACGAAAAGAAGGGGTGAGATTTGAGTCAATACGCGGAACTCGCACCGGATGACGTTCGCGTCCTCTTCGTCGAGGACGACCCGTCAGTGGCTCAGATGTACCGGCTCAAGCTCGAGCTGGACGGCTACACGGTCGACGTCGCCTGGCTCAGGGCTTGACAGGCGAAGCGGCTACGGCTTGGTAGGCGCTGCAGTCGCGGGTTCGCTCTGCCGGTGCTTGGTCGGCGTGAACTTCAGTCCGTCCTCGCCCTCGACGTCGATCTCGACGGTGTCACCGCGCGCGATCTTGCCCCGGAGCAGATGCTCTGATAGCTGGTCTTCGATCCGGCTCGTGATCACGCGTCGCAAAGGCCGCGCCCCATACGTCCGGTCGTAACCCTCTTTGGCGAGCAGGTCCTTGGCCGCGTTTGTGACCTCGATCGTGATCTGCTGCTCGGCCAGGTGCTTGCTCAGCCGGTTCAGCTGCAGGTCGACGATCTCGCGGATCTGGTGCGTGGTCAGGCTCTTGAAGACGACCACCGCGTCGACGCGGTTCAAGAACTCAGGCCGGAACATCCGCTTGAGCTCGTCGTCGATCTTCTGCTTTGTGTTCGCGTGCCGGCGCTCGACCTCGTCCTTCTCGTCAACGACGGCCGGCTGGAAGCCAAGCGAGGTCCCCGCCTGATTGACGTCGCGGATGCCGAGGTTCGAGGTCATGATGATCACGGTGTTGGCGAAGTTGACGATCTTGCCCTTCGCGTCACTCAGCCGCCCGTCCTCGAGGATCTGGAGCAGCATGTTGAAGACCTCGGGGTGCGCCTTCTCGATCTCGTCGAAAAGGATCACCGAGTAAGGCCGGCGGCGAACCGCCTCGGTCAGCTGCCCGCCCTCGTCGTAGCCGACGTATCCGGGAGGCGACCCGACCAGGCGCGCGGTCGTGTGCCGCTCCATGAACTCCGACATGTCCAGCTTGATCAGCGCGTCCTCGGAGTCGAAGAGGTATTCCGCCAGCGCCCTCGCCAGCTCGGTCTTGCCGATGCCGGTGGGCCCAAGGAAGATGAACGACCCGATCGGCCGGCGCGGGTTCTTCAAGCCGGCGCGCGCGCGGCGAACCGCCTGAGAGACAGTGACGATCGCCTCGTCCTGGCCGACCATCCTCTTGTGCAGCTCGTCCTCCATGCGCAGGAGCCGCTCGGTCTCCTCTTCGACGAGTCGTGACACAGGCACGCCCGTCCACGCCGCGACGATCTGTGCGATGTCCTCCTCGCCCACCTCGGGCACGGTCTCGCCCAGCTTGTCGCGCCACGCGGCTTCCTTCAACGCGAGCTTGTCCTGCAGCTTCTTCACCTTGTCGCGAACGCCCGCGGCGGCTTCGAAGTCCTGCTTGTTGACTGACTCGTCCTGCTCGGCGCGCTGCTTGCGGATCTCCTTCTGCAGCTCCTTCAGGTCTTCAGGGGTCGTGGTCAGCTTCATGCGCACTCGTGCCGACGCCTCGTCGATGAGGTCGATCGCCTTGTCGGGAAGCGCGCGGTCGCTGACGTAGCGGTCGCTCAGCACCGCCGCGGAATGGACCGCGGCGTCCGTGATCACAACGCGGTGGTGCTTCTCGTACAGCGACTTGACTCCGTTCAGGATGTCGATCGTCTCGGCCATCGTCGGCTGATCGACGTAGACCGGCTGGAAGCGGCGCTCGAGGGCCGCGTCCTTCTCGATGTACTTGCGGTACTCGTTGAGCGTGGTCGCGCCGATGCACTGGATCTCGCCCCGCGCGAGGGCCGGCTTCAGGATGTTGGCCGCGTCGATTGCGCCTTCCGCGGCGCCGGCTCCGACCAGCGTGTGCAGCTCGTCGATGAAGAGCACGACCTCGCGGCTGGAGCGGATCTCGTCCAGGATCTTCTTCAACCGCTCTTCGAACTCACCGCGGTACTTTGTGCCCGCGACCAGCGCGCCCATGTCGAGCGTCAGCACGCGCTTGTGCTGCAGCGACTCGGGCACGTTGCCGAGGTTGATCTGCTGGGCGAGCCCTTCGGCGATCGCCGTCTTGCCGACGCCAGGCTCACCGATGAGCGCCGGATTGTTCTTTGTGCGGCGGCTCAGGATCTGGATGACGCGCTCGATCTCGGTCTCGCGTCCGATGACCGGGTCGAGCTGGTTGCGGCGCGCGAGCTCCGTGAGGTCGCGGCCGAACTGGTCGAGCAGCGGTGTCTTGGAGGGTTTCTTCGGCGCCGGCTCTGCCTCCGTCTCGGCGCTCGAGTCGTGCAGCAGGCGCTCGATCTCTCCGCGCACCTTCTCGAGGTTCGCGCCGAGGTCTTCGAGCACGTGTGCGGCGATGCCTTCGCCTTCGATCAGAAGTCCAAGCAGCAGGTGCTCGGTGCCGACATAGTTGTGACCCATGCGCCGCGCCTCTTCGAAGGAGATCTCGATGACCTTCTTCACGCGCGACGTCGGGATGATCTGCTGGATGATGATCCGCTCGTTCCGGCCCAAGACCGATTCGATGGTCTGGCGGACTTTGCCGATCTCGACCCCAAGGTTGTTCAGGACCTTGGCGGCGAGGCCTTCACCCTCGCGTAGAAGTCCCAGGAGCAGGTGCTCGGTTCCGATGTAGCTGTGGTGGGATCGTTCTGCTTCTTCTTGGGCAAGCGTCAGAACTTTCTTGGCCCGCTCTGTGAATCTTTCAAACGGATACAAGGTCCCTATCCTCCTGTCTCCTTTCTACAACTTAGGTGGGGCCAGCACCTCCTCTAACGGAAACATTGGTACCGGGTGGTACCTCGGTACCTAATATAACGTCCAATTCTGAAAGTCGATTTCGGTTAAGAGTAGGCGCCAAGCCCCACGAAGTCGGAGGCTTCGCCGAGACTTCGCGGGGACCCTGATGAGTGTGCTTGGCTTGCTCGACCGTTTCGGCGGCTACGTACCCGCGGGCATCGCCCTCCTGCTGCCGGTCGTCTTTCTACCCACGGCGAGCGATACCTACATCCTCCCGCGGGCGTCCATCGTCATCGGCGGCGCGTGCCTTGGCGTCGGCCTTGCCCTGCTGCGCCGCGACGGACGCGGCCTCGGCGGGCTGCGGCTGCCACTTGCCGCGGCCGCCGGCGCCGCCCTGCTGGCTTTCGCCTTTTCGATCTCGTGGCCGCTGAGCCTCGCGGGGTCTTACACACGATACGAGTCGCTGCCGATGCGGCTCAGCTACCTGGGCCTGCTCGCCTCGGCGGCCTGGCTGATCCGCACCCAGCGCCAGCGCGACTGGCTGGTGGGCGCCTTCGTGTTCAGCGTCTCGGTCGCCTGCATCAAGGCCTGGATCCAGTGGTTTGCGCACGTCCCCTTCCGGCCCGACGGCGACCTGGGCAACGCCAACCTGCTTGCCGCCTTGATCGTCATGGCCGCGCCCATCGCCGTCGAGCGCGCCCTGCGCAACACCACCTTCGTCTGGGCCTGGGCGGCCGCGCTCGTCGTCCTTGCCGCCGGTCTCTTCGTCACGACCTCGCGGAGTGGGGTCGCCGGGGTTGCCGCGGGAGGGCTGGCCCTGCTCGCCTTCAAGCTCCCGCGACGGTACGCGCTCCCGATCGGCACGGCGTCTGCGGGAGTCGTCCTGTTGGGGGTGATCGGCCTTCTCGCCTCACCCCTGCGCAACCTGAACGACGATCCACCCGAGCTGCGCCTCCACCTCTGGGGCGACGGCCTGCGAATGATTGCGGCCCGCCCGCTCACCGGCTGGGGCGAGGACGCAACCGGGCTTTCGTTCGGGCATTTCCTGAGCCAGGACTACGCGTCGCTGGTCACTTTCGACCGCGTCCATTCCGGCCCCCTGGACGTTGCCGCGACCCAGGGCCTGGTAGGAGCTGCGGCGCTTGCGTGGATCCTGGTTGTGCTGTTCAGGGTCGCGTGGACCAGACGTGATGCCCCCGGAGCGGCCGGCCTCGCCGCGGCGCTCGCCGGCTACAGCGTCTGGGTGTTCTTCAACTTCGACTGGGCTCCCGCGACTGGCGCGTTCTGGCTGCTCGCGGGAACGTTGTGGAACGCCGTTTCCACTCCCCACCGAGTCGGGACGGTCAGGGAGGGGACGCGCCCATGGCAACCGGCGGCCGCGGTGGCGTTGGTCGTGGCGGCGGTGGCGCTCGCCGTCTTCCCCGTCCTCTCGGACAGCTGGTACCTGAAAGGCCGCTCCGACCTGGCCGTGCGCTACGACCCGCTCCAGGCCCAGTACCACTGGTCGCTCGGGGAAGGCCTCATCGCCCAGGGCAACCTGACTGGCGGGGTCGCGGAGCTGCGCGTGGCCGCCGACTACGGAGAGACGGAGCCGGCGCTGTACGTCGAACTTGGCGACCACGAGGCTCAGCTTGGCAACCCAGATCAGGCGCGGCGCGCGTACGACCGCGCGCTCGAGATCGATCCTTACTACAGCCCTGCCGCCCAGCGCCTCACGGCGCTGAACGGCTAGGCTCGAGGTCGAAACTGCTTACGCTGCGGGTGCCGCGACCTTCCAGAGGTATCCGTCCGGGTCGCTGAACCAGCCGAAGTAACCGCCCCACTGCGACTTCTGCGCCGGCTTGGTCACGATGGCGCCGGCGCTCTTGGCCTGGGCCAGCACCTCGTCGACCTGCTGCGTCGACTGCACGATGTAGTGCAGCGTCATGCCGGTGAATCCACTCCCGGCCGGCTCCACACCCGCGTCGGCGGCAAGCGCCTCTCGCTTGTACAGCCCAAGCGACGCCGATCCGTCGCCAAGCTTGAACGAGACGAATGCCGGCGAGTTGACATCGATCGGACAGCCGATGCCTTCGCCGTAGAACTTTTTCGCCCGCTCGAGGTCTTTGACCCCGATCACGACCGAAGTGATCTGGAGCGTGCTTGTCTGCGCTTTCATCGCATACCTCCTTGTCGCATCTTTCGAAATTCCGCCGTCAAACAGATGACGGACGGCGACGACAGAATGTGACCGGAACCCCGTCCCTTACTCGTCGCTCTCGGGGTATTCGTCCTGCCTGCGTTCAGCCCGCGCGCCCGCGAGACTCGCGGGTGGCGCCGACAGCTGCTTGAGGCTGAGCGAGATCCGTCGCCGCGCGGTGTCGATGCCGATCACCTTGACCTGCACGTTCTCGCCGACCTTCAGCACGTCCTCGGTCCGCTCGACGTGGTCCCACGAAAGCTCGGAGATGTGCAGCAGGCCTTCGATGCCGGGCATGATCTGGAGGAAGGCGCCGTACTTCTTGGTCTTGGTGACCTGGCCCTCGACGATCGAGCCCACGGGCATCGACTGCACGAGGCGTTCCCACGGGTCCTGCTGCAGCTGGCGGAGCGACAGCGAGATGCGCGTCTGCTCGGGGTCGAGCTTGATCACCTTGACCGTGACCTCCTCGCCCAGCTGGAGCACGTCCGTCACCTTGGAGACCCGGTCCCACGAAAGCTCGGAGATGTGGATCAGGCCGTCCGCGCCGCCGATGTCGACGAAGGCGCCGTAGCTCGTGATGCCGGACACGGTGCCTTTCACGGTCGTGCCCGTCTGAAGCCGGCTGAAAAGCTCCTCGCGCTTGCGTGCGCGGTCCTCGTCCTCCGCCGCCTTCTGACTGACGATCAGCCGGTTGCGCTTGCGGTTGACTTCGAGGATCTTGACCGGGATCCGCTTGCCGACGAGCGTCTCGAGGCTGCCCGCGTAAGCGCGCGCAACCTGGCTCGACGGCAGAAAGCCGCGCAGGCCGAGGATGTTGACGATGAGCCCGCCCTTGTTCTGCTCGCGGACGTCGGCGTCGATGACGGTCCCGTCCGCCTGCTTCTCCGCGGCGACGAGCCATGTGGTCTCGGCACGCGCGCGGCGCAGGCTGAGGACGACGTTGCCCTCCTCGTTCTCGGGCTGGAGGACGTAAACCTTGATCTGATCGCCGGGCTCGAGGCCGACGGAGTCGACGTCTCCGCGCGGGCCGAGCTCCTTGCTCGAGATGACCCCTTCAGCCTTGGCGCCGATGTCGACGAGGACCTCGTCCGGGTCTACTCGTACGACAACCCCATCCACGATGTCCCCGTGGTTAGGGGTTTTGAAGGCCTCCTCCTCGAAGTGGAGGTAGTCCTCCATGGTCATCGCCATCGATGATTCCTGGTCGGTCCCCTCCTCTTCCTTCTCGGTCAGGACGACACCGGAATCAGTGGACAAAATACGAACCCCCTGAGAGTTATTGATGTGGTCTTGGTCGTCAGACTGGCCTCCGCCAAAACGAGCGTCAATTGTACCGCACGAATGATCGCTAACCCGGGAAGGGTTCGGTGAGGTCGTGGTTGTCGATCAATCTCGTTTTGCCGACTCGCGCGGCGAGAACCGCGAGAGTTCCAGGCTTCCGAAAAGTAGCCGGGTCGACCACCTCCGCATAGTCCACCTTGACAAGCGGCTCTGTCCGCAGCCGGGCTTCGAGGACGGCCTGGAGGCGATCTGGATCCCGCTCACCTGACGCGTACACGGTCGCCGCTTCCCGCAGGGCGGTGCTGAGCGCGAGGGCCGCCTTCCGCTCGGCGGCGTCAAGGTAAACGTTGCGCGAGCTCAACGCCAGCCCGTCCGGCTCCCGGACGATAGGCCCCACGCGAACATCGACTCCCAGGTCGAGGTCGCATGTCAGGCGCTTGACCACCGCGACCTGCTGCGCGTCCTTCTGGCCGAAGTAGGCGCGATCGGGCTCGACCGCGGCGAAGAGCTTCGTGACCACAGTGGCCACGCCTTCGAAATGGCCCGGACGCTTCTCACCCTCCAGCGGCTCTGCGACGGCGCCGACGTGAACGCGGGTGGTCGAGTCGTGCCGATACATGACCTCGACCGGGGGCTCGTAGATCGCGTCGACCTCCGCGCGAGCGAGCATCCCGGTGTCCCGTGCCACGTCGCGTGGATAACGTTCGAAGTCCTCGCCCGGACCGAACTGGATCGGGTTCACGAAGATGCTGACCACCACGATGTCGTTCTCGCCGCGCGCGAGCTCGACCAGGCTCAGATGGCCGGCGTGCAGCGCGCCCATCGTGGGCACGAGTCCGATCGAACGGCCCTCGACGCGCCACCGGCGCGACGCCTCGAGCATCGCGCCGGCGGTCTCGAGGACCACCACGCCGTCAGCCGCCGTACCGAATCTCTTCCCTGTCCTTATGCCCCTGAGATGCCGGGGCCGCGCCGTTCGCCGAGTACTCGTGCTCTGGCCCTGGGAACCTACCCGTGCGGACGTCCTCGGCGTACTCGGTCGCCGCGCGGGCGACATCTTCGGCCAGGTTGGCGTAGCGCTTGACGAACTTGGGCGCCTTGCCGGTGGTCAGGCCCAGCATGTCGTGGAGCACCAGCACCTGGCCGTCGGTCGCGGGGCCCGCGCCGATCCCGATGGTCGGAATCCGGAGCGCGCCAGTGATCTCGGCCGCGAGCTTGCTCGGCACTCCCTCGAGCACGAGGCTGAACGCGCCGGCCTCCTCGAGCGCGCCGGCGTCGGCCTTGATTCGCGCCGCCTGCGCCTCCGTCCTGCCCTGCACCTTGAAGCCGCCCATCTGGTGCACGAACTGGGGAGTCAGCCCGACATGACCCATCACCGGGATTCCGACCTCTGTCAGCCGTCTGGTGATCTCGATCACCCGGCCCCCGCCCTCCAGCTTGACCCCGTGCATGCCTGCTTCCTGCATGAAACGGCCCGCGCTCGTGATCGCCTGCTCGATCGAGGCCTGGTAGGACATGAAAGGCATGTCGCCGATGAGGAGTGCCTGGCGCGCGCCGCGGGCGACCGCCTTCGCGTGGTGCAGCATGTCCTCGAGCGTCACCGGCAACGTGGTCGGATGGCCGAGCATCACCATGCCGAGGCTGTCGCCGACCAGCAGGATGGGGATGCCGGCCTCGTCGAGGATGCGAGCGCTCAGAAAGTCGTAGGCGGTGAGCATGGCGAAGTGCCTGCCCTCGTCCTTGAATCGCTGGACGTCCAGCACCGTGGTCATCGCCGACCTCTCCTTCGGGTCGCTGCCACATCTCGGGTCAGCGCCCTTCTGATCCGCTCGGCCGCCGCGGGGTCGAGTCCCGCCTCTTTTGCGATCCCGAGCGCAACCAGGGCGAGCATACGATAAAGGTCGGGGTTGTCCACGGCGCTCAGATGGCGGGTCACGGTGCCCGCATCGCCCCTCCGGATCGGCCCCGTGAGGGCTCGCACCGCACCCCGCTTCCGGATGTTCGCGACCGCGCCCTCGACGAGGGGCAGCAGCGCCTTCGTGGCCTCCGCCTCTGTCCACCCGATCGACCTGAGCGTGCGCACGGCTTCCGCCACCACTACGTCCATGAAGTTGGAGGCATAAACCGCGGCCGCGTGATAGAGGACGCGCTCGCGGTCACCGACAGGCTTGGGCCTCGCACCGATCGACCGCGCGAGGGCGCGAAGGCGGCGCATCAGAGACTGCGTGGTCGCATCGACCGCGACGGTGATGCCGCGAAACGCCGAAGGCTCACGCGGCGCGGGGAACGACTGAAGCGGATGAAACGAGCCGACGGGATGGCTGCGCAGCGAGTCCAGCGCGTCGAGACCGAGCGCGCCGCTGACGTGGATGAAGCCAACGGCCTGCGCCGGCTCGAGCTGCGCGACCTTCGCCGCGAACTCGGCGACGGCGCCGTCCGGCACGGCCAGAAAGACGAGCCCGCTGCGCGGCGGCCGGAAACCGCTTCGCGCGGCGACCAGCCGCGTGGGATGGCCGGCCGCCCTGAACGCGCGGGCAAGGCTGCGACCGAGGTTGCCCCGGCCGGCGACGGTGATTCTTTCCGTCAGGAGGCTGACGAGCCGGCCGCCGGACGCATCGGTTCCTCACGGAGGATCTCGTCGAGCTCGTTGCCGTCGAGCGTCTCGACGGCCTTCAAGCGCTCAGCAACCAAATCGAGCTTGTCGCGCTGCTTGGAGAGGATCGCCTTCGCCGTCTGGTAGCCGTGATTCACTATCGCGCGGACTTCCTCGTCGATCATCGCGGCAACCTCTTCCGAGTAGTTGCGCTGCTCGCCGAGGTCGCGGCCGAGGAAGACAAGCTCTTCCTTGTGCCCCATCGTCACTGGCCCGAGCTTCTCGCTCATGCCCCACTGGGTCACCATGCGGCGCGCGATGTTGGTCACCCGCTGGATGTCGTTCTCCGCGCCCCACGTGACGTCGTGGAACACGATCTCCTCCGCGACCCGGCCTCCCATGGCGGCTGCGATCTGGTCCATCAGCTCGGCCTTGCTTCTGAGGTAGCGGTCCTCGGTCGGCAGGTACCAAGTGAGGCCGAGCGCCTGGCCGCGGGAGATGATCGAGACCTTGTGCACCGGGTCGCACTTGGGCAGTGCCTTGGCGACCAGGGCGTGGCCGACCTCGTGGTATGCGGTGACCTCTTTTTCGTGGTCGGACAGGCGCCGGCTCTTGCGCTCGGGACCGGCGATCACGCGCTCGATTCCTTCGCCCAGCTCCTCCATCCCGATCACCTTCTTGTTCCCGCGAGCGGCCAGGATGGCGGCTTCGTTGATCAGGTTCGCGAGGTCTGCCCCGCTGAAGCCGGGCGTCTGCCGCGCCAGCACATCGAGGTCGACGGTCGAGTCGAGGGGCTTGTTGCGCGCGTGAACGTCGAGGATGGAGCGGCGGCCGCGGATGTCGGGGCTGTCGAGCGTGACGTGGCGGTCGAATCGACCGGGTCGCAGCAGCGCGGGGTCGAGCACGTCCGGGCGGTTGGTGGCGGCGATCACGATGACGTGCGTGTTGGTGTCGAAACCGTCCATCTCCACCAGCAGCTGGTTCAGGGTCTGCTCGCGCTCGTCGTGGCCGCCGCCCAGTCCAGCGCCGCGCTGGCGGCCGACCGCGTCGATCTCGTCCACGAACACGATGCAGGGCGAGTTCTTCTTGGCCTGGTCGAACAGGTCGCGGACGCGGCTTGCGCCCACGCCGACGAACATCTCGACGAACTCTGAGCCCGAGATGGAAAAGAACGGCACGCCGGCCTCGCCTGCCACGGCCTTGCTGAGCAGCGTCTTGCCGGTGCCCGGCGGTCCGACGAGCAGGACACCCTTCGGGATCCGGGCGCCCAGCGCCACGAATTTCTCCGGGTACTTCAGGAACTCGACGATCTCGGTCAGCTCCTGCTTGGCCTCATCGACCCCTGCCACGTCGGCGAACGTGATCGCGGGTTTGTCGCCCGCGATCAGGCGCGCGCGCGAGCGGCCGAATGAGATCGCCTGGTTGTTGCCGCTTTGGGTCTGTCGCAAGACCCACCACATGAAGGCGGCGATCAGGATGACCAGGATGATGTTGGGGAGCAGCACGCTGATCAGGTAGCTGCCGCTGCTGTTCTTGTCGAACTTCACGTTGACGCCGTAGCCCGACATCTTGTCGGCAAAGGCGGCGCATCCGCCGCTGCAGTCGGGCACGACAACGTTGTGCTTCTTGCCGCCGTTCTCGGTCGCCACGCCGTCGGTGCCGTTTATCTCCAGGTCGGTGACCTGGCCCTTCGAAGCCCTGTCGACCAGCTCTGAGTACGTCCAGTCGCCCTGGTTCTGGTTGCTCTGGATCGAGCTCCACGTGAACCAGAAGATGAGACCGAGGACCACGACCAATGCGAAATAAAAGAGGCTGGAGCGCGGGAACCGACTCAAATCAGATCTCCTAGGGGATTTGGAGTTTCTAGCCTAACAACTTTCTGCGCCGGGAGAGCCGGCATAGGCGTGATCGCCACATGCATGGAGCGTTCGCCCGGAACGCCGGCCAGCTCCGAGTCGACGGCCAGTCCGGGGACCCAGGCCAGGCGGTCGCCGGCGAACACCAGCGGCCATCCGTCGCGTTCCTCGCGCGGCACGCGCGCGTCGACAAAGATGTCCTGGAGCTTGCGGGTGCCACGTCCGCCGAGCGGTCGCATGCGCAGGCCCGGCTGCCGGAATCCGACGCGCAGGTCGAGCCCGGCGCGAAGGTGCGCCACCTGGGTGTCGGCGCAGCCGGCGCAGGTCGTCACCTCCAGCCATGCGGCCTGGCGAGGGCGGTGCGCCGGAACGACCTGCATCAGGTTCCCCACGATACGGAAACGCAAGCCGCCCGGAAGATCGACTCCCCGACCCCCTCGACCAGGACGCGCCAGGCCAAGCATCGCGTCGATGTGCTTCCTGGAGAGCCCCGGCTGACGCCCTCCCGCCTCGACATACATCCGCTTCAACACCTCGACAGGTGCCGGTGCGCTCTCCGCCACCTCCTGCCAGCGGGCGGCCGCCAGCGCTGCGGCGTGAAGAAGTCCTGTGATTCCCGGCCGGTCGCGCTCGAGCTGGGGCAGGATCTCCCGGCGCACGCGCACGCGCGCAAAACGGGTGTCCAGGTTGGAGGGGTCTTCGTGGGCGACGATGCCCCGCTGGTCGAGAAATTCGCGGAGCTCGCTCCTCCACGTGCTCAGAAAAGGACGGACGTAATGCTCGCGCCGGGCCGGCATGCCGCGAAATCCCGCAAGGCCGCAGCCCCGCAGCATGTGCAGCGCGACGCCTTCGACCAGGTCGTCGGCGGTGTGGGCGATTGCGACGGCATCAGCGCCCGCGTCGACTTTCGCGCGTTCGAAGAACGCGTAGCGCAGCTCGCGCGCCGCAGCCTGCAGCGAGCCCTTCGGCAGCGGTTGCGTGCGCCGCTCGGCGATCAACCGAACGCCGAAGCGCGCGCAGAGGTCGGCGACATGAAGCGCAACCCGGTCGGAGCCCTCGCGAAGAGCGTGGTCGTAATGCGCGGCGACGAGGTCGTGCCCGGCCTCGTGCAGGGCGATCAGGAGGGCGGTCGAGTCCGGTCCGCCGGACACCGCGACCATGGTGGTGCCGGCTGGACTCGAACCAGCGACAACGCGATTATGAGTCGCGCGCTCTACCACCTGAGCTACGGCACCGCCGAAGAGAATCTAACGCTGCGGCCGCGCCCGCGCCTTCAGCTTGCTCTTCTTCTTCCGGTGCTTGGCGAGGGCGACGCGCTTCCTTTTATTCATACCGTCCGCAATGAGGCGCGCCACGGCCGCCCTGGTTGGAGTCAGATGGTTGCGGAGGTCGGATTCGAACCGACGACCTTCGGGTTATGAGCCCGACGAGCTGCCGCTGCTCCACTCCGCGCCACCAGTATACCCAGGCAGTCGTCGGTCCCCCGAGGGGCGGGCTAGTGCCTGGGCGGAGGCGAGGGACTCGGGCTCGGAGACGTGACGAGGTAGGTCTTCTCGTTCGGCCTGGCGAATCCGTTCAGCCTCGCCTCCTCCTCGTTGGCGGTCCCGTTGGTCAGCGCCTGCACGTCCTGTCGGTAGCCTGCGTTCTCCCCTGAAATCGCGGCGTTCTGTCGCCGCAGCTCCGTCACCTGTTGGTTCAGCCTGTGGACCACATACGCCTCTTGCGCGAACGCGATGCCTGCCCACGCGAGAGCTACCGCAACGACGATGACGACGAAAGCCTTGCGCACGCCAAACGTGCTGGTGCGCACGCTGCCCACGGGGGTCAGACCTCTTGTGTGTCTCATGCTGCGTTGGTTTCTGCGACGCGTGCCGAGTAAGCCGGGCCGACTATATCAAACGGTTACTTCGATTCTTCCCAGCGCGCCACCATCTCGTCCGCGCTCAGGTCGGTGAAGCTCTTGCCCTCGCGCCGGAGCGCCGACTCCGCGGCCGCAAACCGCGTCCTAAATCTCTGGCCCGCGACCCGAAGGGCATCCTCTGGATTGACCTTCAGGCTGCGCGCCAGCGACACGATCGCGAACAGCAGATCACCCAGCTCTTCGAAAGCGTGCTCGCGGTCGGTGGTCTGCGCCAGCTCGCGCGCTTCCTCCGCGACTGACTCCGCCGCCGCGGCAGGCGCTGCGAAATCAAAGCCGACGCGCGCTGCCCGCTTTTGCAGCCCGAGCGCCCACGCGAGAGCCGGCAGCGTGGCGGGCACACGGTCGACGACCGACTCGTCGCCGCCCGCCGCGCGCGATTCGTTGATCTTCTGGTGCTCCCAGTTGCGCAGGACCTCGTCGGCGTCGGCCACCGAGGTGTCGCCGAAGACGTGTGGATGCCGCTTCACCATCTTCGCGGCGACCGCCTCCGAGACCTGCGCCGCGCCGAAGCGTCCTTCCTCGGCTGCGATCTCGGCGTGCATCGCAACCTGCAGGAGGAGGTCGCCGAGCTCCTCCATCATCTTCCGGTCATCGCCCGAGTCGATCGCCTCGAGCAGCTCATAGGTCTCCTCGAGCAGGTACGGCCGCAGCGATTCATGCGTCTGCTCGCGGTCCCACGGGCAGCCGCCGGGCGCGCGGAGCCGGTGCACGACTTCGAAGATGGCGCCCACGCCATCGCGGTACGGCCTGTCGCTCATGGAGCCAGACATTACCGCGAAGCCATCGCGGCATCGCGGCCGGCCTGGTAGAGCTCCGCCATCTCATCGAGCAGGGTCAGCAGATCGTCCTGCCAGCCCTCACCTTTCCTCCGCATCTTGATCCGGTTCGGCCCCACGGCGATCCGGCCCGCCATCCGTCGCGACAGCTCCTCCACGTCGAGCAGTCGCTCCGGGTCGACTCGAATCACGATGTCGTGGCCCTCGGCGATCACTCCGCGGAGGGCCATCCGCTGTCCTCGCAACTTCACCCGCAGCGAGTACGCAAGGTTGTCGAGCTGCGCCGGCGCTGTGCCGTAGCGGTCTTTCAACGAGCGCAGCATGGAGTCGAGCTCTTCCTCGTCCTCCGCGCCCGCCAGCTGCCGGTACGCGCCGAGCCGCAGCTTCTCATCCCGGATGTACGAGCGCGGGATGAAGTGATCCAGCGGGAGGTCGAGGTTCATCTCGGCCGTCGACAGGACGTCGGTCACCGCAGTTTCATCGGGTCCCGCGCGCAGCCTGTTGACCGCGCTCTGCAGCATCTGCAGGTACATCTCGAAGCCGACGGTCGCGATCGCACCGTGCTGCTCGGTGCCGAGCAAGTTGCCCGCGCCCCGAATCTCGAGGTCGCGCAGCGCGATCTTGAAGCCCTGCCCGAGCTCGTGCAGCCCGGAGATCACGTCAAGCCGCTTGTCCGCCTGTTCGGTCAGGGAGCGCCGCGGGTCATAAAGGAAGTAGGCATACGCGCGGCGGCCCGATCGCCCAACACGACCGCGCAGCTGGTACAGCTGGGCCAGGCCGAAGCGGTCGGAGCGCTCGACGATGATCGTGTTGACGTTCGGGATGTCGAGCCCTGACTCGATGATCGTCGTGCAGACGAGCACGTCATGCTCGCCGGACTCGAACTCCACCATCACCGACGCAAGCTCGTCCTCCGACATCTGGCCATGCCCCACCGCGATGCGCGCCTCGGGTATGAGACGGCGCACACGCTCGACTGCCTTCTGGATCGTGCGCACGCGGTTGTGCACGAAGTAGACCTGACCGTTCCGCTGCAGCTCGCGTCCGATCGCCTCCTCGATCAGCTCATCGTCATCTGCCGTCACGTACGTCTTGATCGGCTGGCGCTCCTCGGGCGGGGTCTGGATCACGCTCATGTCGCGGATGCCGCCGACAGCCATGTGCAGCGTGCGGGGAATCGGGGTCGCCGAAAGCGACAGCACGTCCAGCTGCGTGCGCAGCTTCTTGAGCCGCTCCTTCTGCATGACGCCGAAGCGATGCTCCTCGTCCACCACCAGCAAGCCGAGCCGCTTGAAGCGGACATCGCGCTGAAGCAGGCGGTGAGTGCCGACCACGATGTCGACGTGGCCGGACTTCAAGCCCTCGACGGTCCGCGCCTGCGTCTCGTCATCGACGAATCGCGACAGCATCTCGACCACGACCGGGAAGTTCTTGAGCCGCTCCCGGAAGACGTGGAAATGCTGCTGCGCCAGCACCGTGGTCGGCGCCAGCAACGCGACCTGCTTGCCGCTCATCGCCGCTTTGAAAGCGGCTCGCAGCGCGAGCTCGGTCTTGCCGAACCCGACGTCTCCGCACAACAGGCGGTCCATCGGCCGGTCGGACTCCATGTCGGTCTTGATCTCCGCCAGCGCCGCGACCTGGTCCAGCGTCTCTTCATAAGGAAAGGACGACTCGAGCTCCTGCTGCCAGGCCGTGTCCGGCGCGAACGCGATTCCGGGACGCGCCTCGCGCATCGAGTAGATCTTGAGCAGCTCCTCTGCCACGTCCTGGACGACCTTGCGTGCGCGCCCACGCGCGCGCGTCCAGTCGGAAGTGCCGAGGCGGTGCAGCGCCGGTGTGCCTTCGCCGCCGAGGTACTTCTGCACGCGGTCGAGGTTTTCGACCGGGACGAAAAGGCGATCGCCTTCCGCGTACTCGAGCTCGAGGTATTCGCGGTGCGCGCCGTCCGACTCGATCAGACGCATGCCTTTGAAGCGAGCGATGCCGTGGTCGACATGGACCACCAGCTCGTCAGGCGCGAAGTCGAGGGTGAACTCGCGGGTCAGGTCCTCGGTCCGCGTGCGCGCTGCGCGGCCGCCGCGCGACGCTCGCCGGATGCGCCCGAAGAGCTCCGCGTCGGTCGCCAGCTGGAACCCGATCCCGGGCTGCGCGCAGCCCGCCGCGATGTCGACCGCCGCGATATGGAGGGCCGGCTCGAGGTCCAGGTCCACGTCGAGGTCGACCTCGGTCAGGCCCGTCTTGACCCCGGCCTCGTCCAGCAGAGCACGCAGCCGCTCGTCCTGCTCGGTCGCAAACACGGTCGCGGACGACTCGCCGCGCTGCGCAAACCCGGCCAGTGCTCGCGGCTGGCCGACCAGCGGCTCGCCCTCGAACCAGCCCAGGTCGACCGCGTCACCGCCGCCTTCGCCCGCGATCACCGTGAGCCGGGCTCGCGCGCCGAGATCGTCGAGCCGGCCGACGGTCGGCAGCGTGAACTGGCGCGGCAGCTCTCCCCCGCCCGCCTCCGCCGCCGCGAGCATCGACGTCTCGTCGAGGAGGGTCCGTGCGTCGGCGAGCTGGCGGCCGGGCTCGAAATCGAGGACCACCGTTTGCTCCCGCAGGTGATCGAACAGAGACGGGCGCGACCGGTCGAGGTAGGCGGCGTAAAACTCGACGCCCGCAAACGCGGCGCCAACGCCCAGGCGTGTGAGCTCGTCCTCCCATTCCGACCGCACGTCTCCGCGCAGGCTGTCCAGCGACACCGACCCTTGCAGCAGCTCGACTGCGGCCGCGCCGCGGTCGGGCCCGATCAGGAGCTCACGGCCCGTCCGGATGGTCGCGTCCTCGACAGCCATCACCGAGCGCTGGTTCTCCGGGTCGAACAGGCGCAGCGTCTCGATGGCCTCCCCCGACCACTCGGCCCGCACCGGCGCGTCGGACGCCGACGGAAACACGTCCAGGATTCCGCCGCGGAGCGAGAACTGGCCGCGCTCCTCGACCAGCGGCTCGCGCGTGTAGCCGAGCTCGACCAGGCGACCTGCCACGGTCACCGGATCCGGTCCCTCGCCCGGCTTGAGCACGACCGTGCTTTCCACGAGGTCGCGCCGCGAGATCGTCTGCCGCGTGGCGGCCCGTCGCGACGAGACCACAAGCACCGGCTCAGCCGACGAGGCGAGCGCGCTCAGCGCTTCGAGCCGGCGGTTCACCGCTTCGTCAAACGCGGGCGGCCGGTCTAGAAACGAGACCCTCACTTCCGCGAACATGTACGTGGGCGGATCTCCCGCAAGCCACAACCGCAACTCGTCGGCGAAGCGCTCTGGCCCAGGAACCAGGATGAGAACCGACCTTCCCCGCGCCGCGATCGCCCTGGTGATCGAGCCGGCGACGATCGGCCACGCCGGCCGCGGCAGTCTCGCGACCTCTAGCTCCGCCGATGCTCGCGTGATCCATTCCGCGAGCTTGGCTTCGGCGCCGGCTGCGGCTTCCCAGAGCTTCACGCCATCTCCTCGCAGCCCAACGCTCCGGCGCGGTTGTAGCGGTCCATCGCGCGCTCCACACCAGCGTCCAGCGCGAGCTCCACCGCGTCCGCCACGCCGCTGACGACATGCGGAAGCCTGGCGGCCTCGGACTTCGTGAAGCGGCCGAGAACGTAGTGGCGGCCGGACTGCGATCCCTTGCGCGCGGGCTTGCCGATGCCGACCCGGAAGCGGACGAAATCGTCGGTCCCGAGTGAGCTGATGATCGAACGGACGCCGTTGTGCCCCGCGCCGGAACCGCCGCGACGGATGCGCATGCGGCACATCGGCAGGTCGAGCTCGTCGTACACAACCCATGTCTGCTCCGGCTTGAGCCCGGTGTCTTTGAGCGCTCTCCCGACTGCCTCGCCCGACAGGTTCATGTAGGTCTGGGGAAGGACGAACCACACGCCGCGCGGTTCGGATCGGCCGACCAGCGACTGCCAGCGCTTCTTCTCGACCGACACGCCGAAACGTCGCGCGAGCTCGCGGACGACGGCAACCCCCGTGTTGTGCCTCGTGTCCGCGTAGTCCTCCTCGGGGTTGCCAAGGCCGACGATCAGACGCTGTTCCGTTCTCTCTGGTTTTTCCATGCAGACGCAGCTAGGCCCGCGGCGAGTGCCGCAGACCGTGGATTCGAGTTTAGAGCCGCTTCGGGGTCAGCTTGATCCGCGAGCGCGAGAGCGCCAACACGGTCAGGCGCGTCATCTCCTTCCGCTCGGCAGCCGTGGCGTGATCCCAGCCGAGCAGGTGCAGCAGCCCATGCACGGACAGGAGCGCGGCCTCGGTGGCGTCGTCATGCCCGTACTGCTCGGCCTGCCGGACGACCGCAGGCCAGGAGATCGCGATGTCGCCGAGGTGGCCGCGGCTTCCGGAGAAAGAGAGCACGTCGGTGGCGTGCGGCTCACCGGCGTACCGCCGGTTCAAGGCCGTCATCTCCTCATCGCCGGTGATGCGGACCGCCAGGGTTGAACTGCCCTCCGGCACGCGCGCCGCGATCTCCGGGACTTCCGCCGCACGGTCGAGCACGCGCCGTACGAACGCCGGCGCCATGGAGGTCCGCACGGCCTTGACGACTTCGACTTCGATTACATTCACCCCGGTGAAGATTCTCGTGACCGGCGGCGCCGGTTTCATCGGATCACATGTCGTCGACGCCTTCGTTGCGGCCGGACACGAGGTCGAGGTGCTGGACAACCTCAGCACGGGCCGCGAGGAAAACGTCAACCCCGACGCCCGCCTTCACAGGGCCGACGTTCGGGACCTGGCACAGGTGCAGGAGGCTGTCTCCTCGTTCCGCCCTGAGATCGTCGACCATCATGCGGCGCAGTCGGAGGTGCCCAAATCGGTGGCCGACCCCGGTTATGACGCACAGGTCAACGTGGTCGGTGGGCTCAACGTTCTCCGCGCTTGCGTCGACAGCTCGGTGCGCAAGGTGATCTTCAGCTCGACGGGCGGCGCTCTCTACGGCGAGCCCGACGTGGTCCCCAACGACGAAGACCATCCGATTCGCCCGCTCTCGCCGTACGGCACGAGCAAGTTCGCCTTCGAGCAGTACCTCGCGACTTTTGAGCGCACCTTCCATCTGCAGTACACGACGCTCCGCTACGCGAACATCTACGGCGCCCGGCAGGACTTCGCGGCTGAGGAAGGGAGGGTCATCGCGATCTTCGCGAGCCGCATGATCGAGGGCAAGCCCGTGACAATCGACGGCGACGGGAACCAGTCGCGCGACATGCTGCACGTCGGTGACATCGCCACGGCCAACCTTGGCGTTCTCGACCGAGGCGACGGCGGCACGTATCACATCAGCACGGGAATCCCCGTCAGCGTCAACGACCTGTACAGAAAGCTCGCGATCCTGACCGAGTACAGGCTCGAGCCGAAATTCGGGCCTGCGCGAAAGGGAGACGTTTACCGCATCGCGCTCGACAACACCCGCGCTCGCACCGAGCTGGGCTGGGAGCCGCGGATCAACCTCGAAGAAGGGCTGCGGCTCACGGTCGACTACTTCCGCGACCAGATCGCCCGCCTGCACGCCTGAGTGAGCGAGACAGTCAAGTTCCTCCACGGCTACGGCGCGCGGGTCCTGCTCGTCTACGCGGTGCTGCTCGCGGGGTGGGGCACCTATCACTACTTCCGCGACCAGCGCCTGAGCGGCGGATTCAGGTCGAGCTACCTGATCGTGGCCGCCATCACCCCGGTGCAGGGGCTGTTCGGCGTTACCGCCCTGCTGGTGGGAAGCAGCCCCGGTGAGGGGATCCTGCACATGGTCTACGGGATCTTTGCGGCGCTGTTCCTGCCGGGCGCCTACCTGTACGCGCGCGGCGGGAACACGAGGCGCGAGGCGCTCATTCTCGCGGGCGCCTCGTGGATCGTGACGATCGCTTTTTTCCGGGGCATATCGACGGGATAAGGTTGCCGCGATGGACCCCACCTCCCGGTACGCCGACGCGAAAGACGACCCGCCGGCGCCAAAAACGCCTGCACGAAGGGTCCTGATCACGGGCGGCGCCGGATTCCTCGGCGTGAACGCGGCGCTCCAACTGGTCAAGGACGGCTGGTACATCTCGGTGCTCGACAACCTGAGCCGGCCCGGCACGGAGCGCAACCTCAAGTGGCTCCTCACCCGGTATCCAAACCGGGTCACATTCATTAAAGAGGACGTGAGGAATGCGGCCGCCCTGCCGGAGCACGTCAAAGACCAGGACGCGATCCTCCACCTCGCGGGCCAGGTCGCGGTGACGACCTCTCTCGTGGACCCCAACACGGACTTCGACGTCAACGCTCGCGGGACCCTCAACCTGCTCGAGGCCGTCCGCCTGTACAACCGCGACGCACCGCTTCTTTTCGCATCAACGAATAAGGTGTACGGAAAGCTCGACGAGAGCAACTCAGCCTGTAAAGAGACGCAGCCGCTCGACTTCCACAGCCCTTACGGCTGCAGCAAGGGCGCGGCGGACCAGTACGTCCGCGACTACTCCCGGTGCTACCAGATGAACACTGTCGTGCTGCGGCAGAGCTGCATCTACGGCGCGCACCAGTACGGCACCGAGGACCAGGGCTGGGTCGCCCACTTCGTGCACTCGATCCTCAAGGACAGACCGCTCACCATCTACGGCGACGGCACCCAGGTCCGCGACCTCCTCGATGCGCGCGACCTGAGCGCGCTGTACGCGATCGTGATCGACAAGATCGGGATCACGAGCGGTGAGATCTACAACGTCGGCGGCGGACCGGAGAACCGGCGCAACCTGCTCGAGGTCATCGACCAGATCGGCGAGCTCGCCGGTCGCAAACCACAGCTCGGTTACGCGGACTGGCGCGAGGGCGACCAGAAGTTCTACGTGAGCGACATCTCGAAGGCGCGGCGCGATCTCGGCTGGGAACCGCAGGTCAACTTCGACCGGGGCTTGCGCGACCTGATCTCGTGGGCTGAGTCGGTCAACTAAGAGCTGCCGAGCGCCGGCACGTGAAGTGCCCGCAGCCGCCGGGCAGCCGCCGCAGCAGCCGTGCCTCACCCCACGCGGTCGTGGCGACCGCCCTGCTGACCCCGCGCATCAAGGCGCCTATGATCCCGCCCCTGGCCGCTGACATGTCCTCCACCGAGCCGCTGACCGGCCCGCGCATGTCGAGCCATGTGAAGTAAAGGAGGTCGAGGACCTGCAGGGCTACGTGGTAGCTCCACCTCGTCCTCGTCACGGGCAACCCGCACGCCGCCGCCATCGTCTGAAATCGCTCGGCCGAAAAGATCTGGATGTGGCCGCCGTGGCGAACCTTGGCCGTCCATCGCGTGCCGGTGCGCACAAGGCGATAGAGGGTTCTCGGCTGGCCCTCAAGCGGAAGCACGATGTGAAACCCGCCGCCCGGCTTCAGGACACGGGCGACCTCGCGGAGCACGACCTCGGGATCGTCGACGTGCTCCAGCACGTCGAATATCCACACGAAGTCGAGCTCGCCGTCGGCGAACGGAAGGCGCTCGGCCGTCGCGAGCCGGAAGTCGACGCCCTCAGTAGAAGTCGACGCGGCGGCGATCGCCGCCCGGCTCACGTCACACGCCAGCACATCCAGGTCGGGCCGCTCTCGCTTGACTGCCTTGGCCACCTGACCCGCGCCGCATCCGACATCGAGAGCACGACCGCGCACAGAGACCAGGTCCTCGAGCAGGTAGCGGAGCTTGAGCCCGTTCATGAACCACGGTTTTGGGCGCAGCCCCCCGGCGCCCCAGCGCTTGGCCTCGTAGTCGAACGACGAGGCGGGCACTAGCGGCTTGCCGATCGGGCTGCCTCGCACTCAGAGCTGGTCGGTCTCGGGATGCTCACCGATTCGACGTCCCACTTCGCCTCGGCCATGAAGCCGGCGTGCGTGAACCACGTCGGGTTCAGCTCCACCACGCGCCTCAGGTTGACGTCGGTGTCCGGGACCGCGATCAACGCGACGTCCCTCTCGCTGAGCCAGCACTGGACGAGCGTGCTGACGGTCGATTGGTGATCCTCGTAGCGATAGCCGGAAGGAAGGTACGCGAACGGGTCGTACATCTCGCTCACCAGGTGCTTGCCCTCGACGCCGCCGAATCGCGCCAGTGCGTAGGTGATGTCCGGGCGGTCGTTGGGCACGGCGATGGCGTGCCCCTGCTGCGCGTTGTACCACGCTCCCAGCTGGATGCTCTCCGCCTTGACCTGCCTCCAGTCGAGCTCCGATGGTCCGAATACTTCCGAGATCGGCACCCACGCGAGCTGGCAGCTGATCAGCGCCACCCCAACCAGACCCCACGCCCAGGGCACCACGCTCGACCCGAACCGCCGAGGCGCCCACCACAGCAGCAATGCGGCGATCAGCACGCCTACGAAGACATATGGAAATGCGAAAACGCGCGTGATCGGCATCCACCACACCCAGCTGGCCAGGTACGACGTGAAGCCGAGCATGCCGCTGACGAAGACCCAGTAGCCGAAGCCGAACGTGAGGAGCATGTACGAGGGCGGACGGCGCCACAGGCTCCACGCGAGGCCGGCGCCCGACAGGAGCAGCAGCATTCCCAGCACCGGACGCACCGACGCCTGGCTCGCTGTGACGGGGGCGAACTCCCATTTGCCGACCGCGTTGGCGAAGAAGTTCCACCACAGCGGGTAGATCGCGTTGCCGGTCTTGTCCGCCAGCACCTTCATGTAGATCAGCATCACCGCGACAAATCCCGCGACCAGGGGGATCCGCTGCTGCCATCCCTCCTTGCGGAAAAACGCCGCCGCGACCATCCCCAGGCTGAAGATCCATGCCTCTGCGCGAGCCATCGTCGCCAGCCCGAACGCGATTCCGGACCAGAAGCCGCGGCGCGGCCACACGACCAGACCCATCAAACAAAGGCCGACCCCGAGCGGTTCCAGCATCCCGGAGGCGTCGTTCATCACGCTGGTCGGCAGCAGAGACGCGATCAGGGCCGCACCGAAAGCGGCCTGCGTTCCCCAGTAGCGGCGGCACAGGTGGAAGACCAGGACCACCACCGCAACGCCGAACAGCAGGCTGACAAGCCGGTTGAGGATGATGTCGATCGAGCCGGTCACGTCGAACACCGCGACCATGAGCAGCGGGTGCAGGATGCCCCAGAAGTAGTCGAGTCCCTTCAGGTCCCACAGCCGCGGCCCGTCCGGCGCGTAAAGGCCGATCTCTTTCGTCAGATACGCGATCTGCCAGTGGTGATAGACGTCGCCGTAGCGCCGGACGCCGGCGTTCTCGGGATCGCTGAAGACGAACAGATAAAGAAGACGCGGGATGGCGGCCAGCAGCGCGATCCCCGCCGTCCAGGCCCAATGCAGGCGCGGCAACGGCTCGGTGCGGACCTCGTGCGCCGGTTCCGGAGCCCTGTCCACCTCGTCCTCGTCGGCGAGGATCCTGGGCAGAAGCTTCACGCCGTGGCGGCTTCCAGCGCGACTTGTTCGTGGGCGCGGGCGACGTCGAGCACCGCCCGCTCGAGGATGTCGATGTGCCTTTCCCAATCGAAGCGCCGCGCCCACTCGAACGCGCGCTCGCCCGTGGCCTGGTTCCGGTCGCGGTCGTCGAGCAGCCTCGTTACCCCCGCGGCGTAATCGCCGACCTCGAGCGGCTCGGCCAGATGGCCCGTCCCGGGCGCCACCGTCACGGTCGGCCCGGCCTGGTTCCACGCCACGACCGGCACCCCCTTGGCCATCGACTCGATGACGCCCATCCCGAAGTCTTCCTCGGGCGCCGGATACACGTAGACGGCCGCGCCCTCGTAGAGGGACTGCAGCTCCTCCTCGGTGATCGGACCCAGGAAGAGAACGGCGTCATCGAGCGCGAGCTCGGAGGTCAACGCTTTCAGCGATGGAGTGAGTGACGTCGCTGGCCCGGGGACGACCAGCTGCGCGCGCGGATGTCGTTTGCGCACCTCGAGCATCGCCCGGATCGCCAGGTCGAACCGCTTCTGCGGATAGTGGCGGTTGGTCAGCAGCACGTATGGACGGCGGATCGGATATCCGTTGACGGTCAGGCCGCCGGCGAATCTCGATTCGACCGGCAGCGGGAATCCAGAGGCGGCCACGTGGCAGCCCGCCGGGCAATCGATCGCGTCGCGCCGGTACGTCCTGCGGATGATGTCGCCGATGTAGTTGCCGTTGACAAGCAGCTGGTCTGCCTCCTGGATCGAGCGCCGGTCGGCCCAGGCGACGAACCGGGTCGCGCGCAGCACGATCGCGGCCAGCAGTCGATAGTCGGCGTTGGAGACCCAGCCGGTCTGGCGGTCGATGTTGCGCGGGTACACGAGCCTGTTGGGCTGGTTGAGGTAGACGACGTACGGGACGTCCATCAACCGCGCCGCCCACCACGCGATCCACGCGCTAGGCTGGTTGCACCCGACGATCGCGTCGACGCCGCGGAAGCGCCACGCGTACAGAGGCATCAGCAGCGATGTCGCCGCCATCTGCGCCGCCTCGCGGAACGGGAACCAGCGCGGCAGCTGCGGCAGGAACGTCTTCACGCGCACCTCGCCGATCAGGTCGGGGTAGCAGCGCGATGCGTCGACGGTCGGCGCGTAGCACTCGACCTCGTAGCCGCGCTTGCGGAGACCAAGGACCTCTTCGATGACAAGCCGCTCGCCGCCCCCCGAGTAGGTGAACCCGCAGTGAAACACCGCGATGCGTCGCGGGCCACCCGCCTTCGCCCGGCGCCGGCCGCCGACGAGGAAGAAGCTCAGCAAGCCGAGGGCAAGCGCGTTGGCGGCGGTGATGGCGTGGTAGAGAACGATCGCGCCCGCGGCGACGCCCGAGGCAAGTCCGAGCCCTCCGCCGAGCACCAGGGCTCCGGCAACCTCGAGGTTCCCGAGATAACCGGGTCCCGCCGGCACGGCGAAGCTGAGGAGGATGGCCGGATACGCGGCCATCGCCTTGAGAGTCGGTACCGATATCCCGACCGCGGTGAAGAGCAGCGTGAAGTTGAAGGCGTCGATGACAAGCGCCAGCGCTGTCAGGCCGGCGAGCCGCGCCGCCAGCTCGGGCGACCACAGTCCGCGGGCCCCTGCCCGAAACGCAAAGGCCTGGCCCGCAAGGCCGGCGGCGAACCTGGCGGGGAGCACGCGGCGGGCGATGCCGGACCGCGCCATTCGTGGGCCCAGCAACGCGGTCCCGGTCACCGCTGCGAGCAGGGCGATCGCCAGGCCCGCCGCCCCGACCAAGCCGCGCGGCGCGCTTACGGCTCCGGTGATCGCAACGATCGCGAGCACGGCGAGGACGAGCGCGACTGCCGCGAGGTCGCATGCCTTGTCGATCACGATCGTCGCCAGCGCCGAGCCGGCCGGAACACGGTGGCGGCGCCACAGCCACCACGCCCTCGCGGCGTCACCAGAACGGATCGGCAGGATGTAGTTCAGGAGTCCGCCGGCGGCGTTCATGGCAAACGCTCGCACCATGCCGACCGGTGCGAGCGGCCGCAGCAAAAGCATCCATCGGCGCGCCCGGATCACGCTCGTGACGAGGAACAGGACGATCATCAGCGACACCGCCCACCAGCTGTGGACGCGCGCGTTGGCGACGACCTCGGGCAGCGAGACGGTACGCAGCCACAGCCACAGGAGCCCCAGGCCGAACGCGGTTTGCAGCACGAGCCGGAGCCAGCGGTTCATGCGGGTTGACGCACCGCGGGCTCGAGAATCCAGCGCTGGGCAAGAGTCCAGAAGGCGAAGAGAAAACCGACGAACAGGATCGTCCCGCCGTAGTCGTGGAACAGGATTGCCGGCTCGACCCCGACGGTGGCGGCGATCACTGCGACCGCCGTTACGCGCAAAAGGTTGAGCAGCATCGTGCCGGCGACCCCGATCAACACCACCTGCGCGCGCGCTTCGATCGACTGGCCGGCGCGGAGTCCCGACATGAGGCTGACGCCGAAAAGGATGAGGCTCTGCCAGCCGATGCAGTTCCACGAGATGAACAGCGTGTGCATCGAGCCGGAGCCGTCCCAAACCACGAGGTGACTCCCCGATGCCGCGGCGTGGACGCCTGCCAGGCTGAGCATGCTGACCACCATGCGCGCCTCGACCGGCACCATCGCCTGCAGCGGGTTGTTCGCGCCCATCGCTATCACCCAGGTGGTCAGCAGCTCGTTGAACGTGGTCACGAGCGGCAGCACCATCAGCAGCGCGCACGCAAGCGCGATGACCGTGAGGTTCACGCCGTCGCGTTCGCGTGATCTCATCGCCGCCGTCTCACGAGCCTCGAGGCGAACATCGGAATGATCGCCACCAGGCCGGCCAGGCCGAGCAATGACTCAGGGACCACGATGCTCGGCGGCACGATACTCGTGTCGGCAAGCCCTGCCGT
>WNGD01000043.1_pt1 | contig 97121 bp, 77 predicted proteins | sample 5400671 | NCBI WGS metagenome assembly WNGD01 (sample SAMN13153369, study PRJNA577476) | soil metagenome | isolation source: 40 cm soil or saprolite under grassland replicate 2 | place: USA:California | collected 2016-06-15 | reverse complement strand
CAATAGTCGCTTTCTTCGCCCTGGGCCTGGCCAGTCCCGCTCTGGCCGACAACCCGCCCGGCCCACCTGGCCCGCCGAGCCAGTCCTGCCAGGCGCTGGAGCCGAACACGCCAGGCAACTCGGCCGCCAGCCCAGGTTCGCCATTCAACGAGCCAGGCATCAACAGCACCAACGGCGGTATCGGCGGTCAGAACTACTCGGAGAAGTCTCAATACGACGTGGCCTGCTTCCAGCTCTCCCAGCACTAGCCCACGCACAGCTTTCGCCGCGTGATGCCGGCGCCGGCGCGCCGGCGCCGGCATCACACTCTTACCAAACCGTCTGACCAAGCCTCCGAGCCCGTGCGAAGCCAGCAGCGCTCGTGACATCTGCACCTGGGTCGTTACGATGAGTTGGGACCCACAAGCGGGGATGTATTCGATGGCGCGAATAGCGGCGTGGCTCGGCAAGTATGCCGACAGCGGGCTCGCCCTCATTCTCGCGATGGGTGTGGGCATCCTCGCGCTCGCCGACATCGTCGGGCCAAACAGCGTCAACGGCGCCATCCTGCTGGCCCTCGGCCTCGTCGCCGCGGCGTCCCTGCGCAACAGGGCACGCGAGGAGGCGATGGACAACCAGCTCCACGATGTCCTGCGCAGCACCGCCGACATGCTCACCCGGATGCCCGCGCGGCTCGACGAGCTGGAGCACACCGTCGAGGGCACCAGGCGGGCGCTTGCGGAAAGCTCGTTCATCCACGTCCTGCACGGCGCCGAGGTGGGCCGCGCGCTCGAAGAGGCGCGCCGCAACACCGACAGGTGGGTTTTCAAAGGCGGCACCGGAACCTTCCTTCGCGCCGTCACGCTGCCCGAATGCGTCGCTATCGCCCGCCGTAAGAAGCACACGCTGCACGTGCAGGCCGAGATCATCGATCCGACCGACGAGAGGGTCTGCGCAACCTACGCGCGGTTCCGCCGCTCACTGGCCGACCATCCCGACGCCACGGGCGAGATCTGGACCCTGGATCGCACGCGGAAGGAGTCCTATGCGACTGTGCTCGCCGCGTGCTGGTACCGGCATCGCTTCAGCTTCGTCACGATCGAGGTCGGGCTCTCGCCGGTGATGACCACCTTCCGGTGGGACCTGACACCGCGCCGGTTGATCATCACGCAGGAGGACCCGCAGTTCCCTGCGATGATGCTGGAGCCAGGCAAGTACTACTACGAGATCTACAGCCGTGAGCTGATGGCCAGCCTGCGGCAGTCGCGGCAGGTGCCGATCAGCCATCTGGACCACATCGACCTGAGCGAGGAGCCGACCGTGGACGAGACGCGCAAGCTCTTCTTGGACCTGGATGTCCCCATCCCGCAAGCGTTCACCAGCCGCGACGTGGCGGAAATCATCGGCAAGGCACTGCAGCCCAAGAACCTGTACCAATGATGGACTACCAGGACATCGACGCGGCGATACAGGACGGCGCCGCCGCGGACGCCGTGCCCCGCTGGGCGCTGTCGATGCTGCGCGACATCGCAAGCGGCCGCTGCGACCTGACGGCGGTGCGCCATCCGCTTGGGTTCCTCTGCTTCCCCGCCCAGCGCCTGGGCGAGCACGGGGTATGCGTGCATCTGTGGCGGCCTGCGCTGCAGCGCGCCCTGACCACCTTCCAGGTGCATTCGCACAGCTGGGACCTCACCAGCTATGTGCTCTACGGAACGCTGCGCAATCAGAAGATCCGCGTCGCCCAGGCGGACCGCTCGCCGACCCATCGCGTCTTCGAGGTGCGCAGCAGCGGTGACATGGATGAGATGCACGCAACGGCCCGGCTGGTGTCCTACCGGCCGGAGACAGATTGCGCATACGCCGCCGGGTCTGTGTACCTCTTACCTGCGGGGGAGTTCCACGCCACCGTGCTGCCCGGCGAGCAGGACGTGGCGACCGTCGTCCTCGGCCGCAGCCGCCTGCCGGGCTTCGACCGCAGCCTCGGCCCGATCCACAGCCCAAGTCACACGATCACGCGGTCGCGCTGCGGCCCGCTGGAGACAGCCCGCGCCGCTGTCCTGATCGCGGACCGGCTTGAGGCTGCCGGTGTCGGCTGAGCCCCGCATCTCGACGCAGCGCCCCCCAGCTGGGCGGGGCAGGAGGACACGATGGAACCGGCTGACGCGATGGCCGCCCTGCCCGACCTGGAGCTGGCTCGAAGCGTCGCCATAGAAGCGGCAGAAGCGGCCGGCCTGCTGCTGCGGACGCGGATGGTCGACGGCTTCCACACGCGGGTGAAGGATGCGACCGGCGATGTCGTCACCGACCTTGACCGTGCCGCAGAAGAGATGATCATCGGCCGGATACGAGCCGTCTTTCCCGCTCACCGGATCATTGCGGAAGAGTCGGGGCTGCTGAACCCTGTCGCGGCGGGCAACAGCAGTGACGGCCGCTGCACCTGGCTGGTGGATCCGCTGGATGGCACGAACAACCTCGCCATCAGGCTGCAGGCCTACGTGGTGGGGATCGCGCTGTGCGCGGGCAACAAGGCGGTACTCGGCGTGGTGCATGACCCGGTGGCCCAGCAGACGTGGTCGGCGGTGCGCCGTTGCGGAGCGTTCGGCCCCGGTGGCCGGCTGGCACAGCCCGCACACAAACCCGCGCCGTACGGCCCGGTGCTCGCCTGGACCCAGGGGCACGGCGTGGCCCGCGACGACGCCGCCGCGCAGGCGCTGAAGCTCGTGCTCGAGTCCACCGCCCGCCGGGTTCTCCAGCTCTGGGCGCCGCTGCTGTCGTGGGTGCTGCTTGCCCGCGGCGACATCGACGGCATCGTCGGGTACCGCGCCGAGGCGGTCGACCTCCCCGCGGGCGCTCTCATCGCGACCGAGGCGGGCATCGTGGTGTGCGGCCTCGATGGCAGGCCGTTCGACGAGTGGATCGAAGTGCCGACCCACGACAGAAGCTTCGTCGCAGGTCATCCAGGCAACATCGAGCGGCTCACCGGGCTGGTTGCCGCGGCTGGGCGCATCGCGCCGCAGGTCGCGGACCTGAAGGCCGCCTCGCGGTGGTAGCCCGAGCGCGCGCTCAGCCGGTGAGCAGCAGCGCGGTCATGCAGGCGGCGAGGCAGAAAACGGCGAGCCCGGCCCCGGTCAGCATGAACTTGCGAACCGGCACCGCGGCGTCGTAGGCGCGGCACCGCTCGTACCACAGCAGGGTAGCGAGCGACGCCCACGGCGTGATGATCGGCCCGACGTTGGTTCCGATCAGCAGGGCCAGCAACTGCTGGTGGTGGCTGAAGGGAATGACCGCCTCACCCGCCACGTAGGAGGGCAGGTTGTTGACGACGTTGGAGAGCCCGGCGCCGGTGGCGGCCGCCCGCAACGCGTCGAGCACGCCATCGCCGCGTCCGACGAGCGCGCGGGTCACCGTGTCGAGCCCGTGCAGGCTCACGGTCTGCACGACGAGAAACAGCCCGACCACGAACACAAGCAGCCGCCATGGGATCAGGCCGAGCCGCAGGGCCGCCCTGTCGCGGACCCCGAACGCCGCGACCACAAGCGCCGCCGCGATCGCCGAGGCGAAGCCGAGCAGAATCCTGGTGGCGATGATCACGGTGATGAACAGCAGGCAGGAAAGCGCCGCCACCCAGAACAGCACCCGGTCAGCGGGCTTGTGCGGCGGCGGCGGCTCGTAGCGGTCCACGCCGCGTTGTTTGCGCCGCCAGTAGAACGCCCACAGGAAGACCATGGTCATCGCGACGGATGCAAGCTGCACGGGCCACATGCGGCTGGCGAACGCCGCGGCGGGCAGCGCGACACGGTTTGCGGCAAGCAGGTTGGTCAGGTTGGACACGGGGAGCAGCAGGCTCGCGGTGTTGGCCAGCCAGACCGTCGTCATGGCCAGCGGGATCGGTGCGATGTCCACCTTGAGCGCCAGGGCCAACATGACCGGCGTGAGAAGCACCGCGGTCGTGTCGAGGTTCAGCACCGCCGTGGTCGTGGCGGCGAAGAGCACGCACAGCACGAACAGCGCCAGATAGTTGCCGCGCGCCGCGCCGGCCACCCGAGCCGCGATCACGTCGAAGACCCCGGCGTCGGCGGTCAGCTCGGCCAGCACGATGACCGTGCCGAGGAAGAGGAGCAGCGGCAGGATCCGCCGGATCGTCGCGTCGGCGGCCGCATGCGGGAGCAGGCCCGTCGCGGCGAAGATCAGACCGAGCGCGAAGAGCCCGGCGGCGATCCAGTCCAGCGCGCGCGGTCGGCGGGCGGGCGGCGTGGTCTCCACGGTCATTGTGCGTTCTGGCTGCGCGGACTGGTCAGGGCGGGCAGCGGGCACACCCGCAATGCTCGCACAGCTCGCACAATCAGGGGAGGCAGAAAACGATCTTCGCGTGGCTGGCAAACCCTTGCTCAAGAGGGATACTGAAACCATGAGCCGGCAAGCCGGTGCCAGGGGATCAAACGGGCCGATCGAGATCTTCATCAGCTACTCGCCTGCGGACGAGCGGTGGGCCACCTGGATGGCCTGGGAGCTCGAAGCCGAGGGCTACCGCACCATGCTTCAGGCCTGGGATTTCGTGCCCGGCACCAATTTCATCGACTTCATGGACCGCGGCCTGAGCCAGGCGGCGGTCGTGGTGGCCGTGCTGACCCGGCGCTACGTGGGCTCCACCTATGGTCGGCTGGAGTGGCAAACGGCGCTTCGGGCCGACCCGGGCAATCCCGCCAACCGGCTGGTCACGGTCCGGGTCGAGGACTGCCCGCTCGAGGGTCTGCTCGCCAACATCACCTACATCGACCTGGTCGGGGTGAGCGATCCGCGCGAGGCGCGTGAGCTGCTGCTCAACCGTCTCGGGCACGCGCTCGCGGGCAGAGCCAAACAGCGGCAGGAGGTGAGCTACCCGCAGCACGGCAAGACCATCGTGGGCGAGGTTCTCGCCACGGCGGATGCGCCCGAGCGTAGCGTGCCGCGCACCCGCCGGACGCCGGTCAGCGCGCCAGCCTACCCGCCCGCGCTGCCGGACGCTTCAGCGCCGCGGTCGGAGCTGACCCTGGTACACGTGGCAGGCCCGCGGTTTGGCCGCGGGCTCGCCGTTGCCGGTGAGCGCTTGTCCGCCACCGAACTGCAGGCGAGGATCTGGGCCGACGTCACCAGGCTCACCGCGACGGGAATGCCGCGCCCGGACCTCATCGTGGTCACCGGCGACCTGACCGAGTCCGGCAGCTTGCGCGAATGCGACGAGGCGCTCACCTTCCTGACCGGGCTGCGCGCGCTGCTCGGCCTGGAACCGCACAGGGTCGCTATCGTTCCAGGAGGCCACGACATCACCCAGGCCGCGTGCCGCGCCTACTTCAACACCTGCGAAGCCGATGAGGTGGAACCGCAGGCGCCGTACTGGCCGAAATGGCGTCACTTCGCCACCCTGTTCAAGGAGTTCTACCGCGGGCTCGACGGCCCGATGTTCGAGAGCGCGCAGCCGTGGACCCTGTTCGCCCTGCCCGACCTGCGCGTCGTGGTCGCCGGGATGAACTCCACCATCGCGGCAAGCCACCGGCCGGAAGACAACTACGGCTGGCTCGGCGAGGCACAGGCCGCGTGGTTCGCCGAGCGCTTGGGCAGCTTCGAGCGGGACGGCTGGCTGCGGATCGGCGTGATCCGCCACGATCCGGCGCCGGGCGGCGCGTCCGCCGGGCGCGACGCCGCGCTGCTGCGCGACGCGGGCACGCTCGACCGGCTGCTCGGGCCGCGGCTCAATCTGCTGCTGCACGGGCCGGGACCCGGCGGCGACCACACCGACGAACTCGGCTCCGGGCTGCTGGTGGTGCCCGCGACAGCGCCAGGCAGGCATCAGTTCCTGCGGCTCAGCCCGGACGGGATGGACCGCTGGAACACCCGCCATGAAACCAAAGATGATCCCGAACGGCTCACGCGGAAGTGGCACGCGACGGCCGGCGCCTTCTCCGCTGACCTGGCCGATCGGGGCGGGGCGGCCAATGAGCTCGCCGCTGCGCCGCCGCCGGACCGCGCCGCGAGCCCGGCCGCGATCCTTCTTGACCGCATCGCGGAGGTGTGCGAGACGCGCCACGAGCGGGCCAAGATCCGTCGTGTCGACGGAGATCTGCCGCATCTGCTGATCACGCACCAGGAGGATGAGTTCATCCGGCAGTGGCGGGTGGGCGCGCTCGTGGGCGAGCCGACCCGCGAGGACCTCGCCGCGTTCCTGAGGGTCGTTCACGCCGGGCAGCCCGAGCCAGGCTCCGAGCTTGTCTACGAGGGCCCGCAGCCGCCTCGGGTGCTCCGCGAGGAGGCGCTGCGCCGTGGCGTGCGGCTGCGTAGCTTCATCGAGTTCCAGGGCCTTCTCGACCTGCGCAATTATGTGGAGAGCCAAACCGCCAGATTGACAGCCGACGCCCTGTACCCGCCCAGCCTGTATGTGCCGCAGCGGTTCCGTGAGCTTGACCGGTCCACCCCGGGGGTGCGTGATGACCTCGTCGACGAACTGCTCCGTCAGGTCACGCCCGACCATGGCCGGTTCGTCCTGGTGCTCGGCGACTTCGGCCGTGGCAAGACCTTCGCGCTGCGCGAGGTGGCCAGACGGATCCCGCTCGAGCTGCCTCACCTGATCCCGCTGTTCATCGAGCTGCGGGCGCTGGACAAGGCGCACTCGGTGGACGGCCTGGTTGCCGCGCACCTGGCCAATCACGGCGAGGATCTCATCGACCTCAAGGCGTTCCGCTACATGTTGCGCGAGGGACGCATTGTGCTGCTCTTCGACGGCTTCGACGAGCTGGTGACCCGGGTCAGCTACGAACGCGCCGCTGATCACCTGGACACGCTGCTGCAGGCCGCCGAGGGCAAGGCAAAGATCATCGTGGCCAGCCGGACGCAGCACTTTAAGTCGCACGAGCAGGTGCTGACGGCTCTGGGTGAGCGAGTCGGCGCGTTGCCAAGCCGACGGGTGCTTGCGGTCGAGGAGTTCACCGGCGCGCAGATCCGCGCCTACCTCGTCGGCCGCTACGACGGCGACGAGCAGGTCGCCGAACGCCGGCTCCAGCTGCTGTCCGGCATCGCGGACCTGCTCGGCCTGTCGAGGAACCCGCGCATGCTTTCTTTCATCGCCGACCTCGATGAGAGCAGGCTGCGCGCGGTGGTCGGCATGCAGCAGACGATCAGCGCCGCCGCGCTCTACGAGGAGATCTTGAACACCTGGCTCAGCCACGAGGAGCAGCGCACGCATCGCGTCACGGGCGCGTCGGCGGGCCTGAAGGTGGACGAGCTGTGGCGCGCGGTCACCACGCTGGCGATGCGGCTGTGGGACGCGGGCGAGTCCTTTCTGCGGCTCGCCGACCTCACCGAGGTCTCGGACGCGCTGCACGGCCTCGCCAGTGGGCGGCTGTCGGCGCGCCAGCGCGCGCATGCCGTTGGCGCGGGCAGCCTGCTGGTCAGAACCGACGAGGGGCTGTTCGGCTTCATCCACTCCTCTGTCGTCGAATGGCTTGTCGCCGCGGAGATCGCGCGGCAGCTAACCGGCGGCGTGGGCCGCCCCGTCCCGCTGTCCGCCCGACCGCTGTCCCAACTGACCGTCGATTTCCTTTGCGATCTCGCCGGCAGCAAGCTCTGCCAGGCCTGGGCAGCGAGCATCCTGGCAGACCCGGCCGCCGACGAGGTCGCACGCGCCAACGCAAGCAAGGTCAGCACCCGGCTGCGCACACCGGTGCAGACCGACCTGCGCGGCGCTCTGCTGCGCGGAGAAGATCTGTCCTACCGCGAGCTCGCGGGCGTTGACCTGAGCGGCGCCGACCTCACCGACGCGCGGCTCGTCGGCGCGAATCTGACCCGCGCCTGCCTGCGCGACGCCACCCTGGTCGGCGCGCGGCTGGACGAGGCCCGGCTGACCGGCGCGGACCTGCGCGGAGCGGATTTGACCCGCGCCCGGATGGCGCGCGCTGACCTGCGCGGCGTGACCCTGGCCGGGAGCCGGTGGCGGCGCGCCGCCCTTGTCGATGTGACCGCCGACGCGGGGCTCGCCACCGCGCCGGAACTGCGCGGCGCGGCTGTCACGCCCGGCCAGCCGGTGGAGGTGCAGCTCGCGCCCGCGGCGATTGGCGTGCCTTACGGCTTTCATTACCACTCGAGCAGGCTCCCCGAGCCGCTTGCCTACAGCACCGACGGCGGCCTGCTCGCGATCGGCAGCGAAGACGGTGGTGTACTGGTTTGCGACGCCACCAACGGCCTGCCCGTGCGCACGCTACACGGCCACCGCGGGCGGGTCTACGGGGTCGTCTTCGGTGACGCCGTGCTGGCGACGGGATCCAGCGACGGCACCGTGCGGCTGTGGGATCCGGCGACCGGCGAGTGCCTGCGGGTGCTTGAGGGCCATCGTGAGGGCGTGTGGCCGATAGCGGTCAGCGCAGGTGACGAGCTGCTCGCAGCGGGCGACGCCAACGGTGTGCTGCGGCTGTGGGAGGTCGCGACCGGCCGGTTGCACAGGGCGCTGCCTGGCCACACGGCGCCCATGTACACCGCCGCCTTTGACCCGGGCGGTGCGCTGATCGCCGTGGGCGACGCCGTGACCGCGCGGCTGTATGACGTCGCCACCGGAAACCTCGTGTGCGAGCTCGGCGGTCACCATGGCCCCGTCTACCGTGTCGTGTTCAACCACGACGGCGACCTGCTCGCAACGAGCGACCGCGGCGGGACCATACGGTTGTGGGATCCCGCTGCGGGCGAACTCCGGCACGAGCTGGCTGGACACACGGCGGCGGTCTACACGCTCGCGTTCCATCCCAAGGCCGCGCGGCTGGCAAGCGGCGACACCGACGGGCGGGTGCGCCTGTGGGATCCGCTGACCGGGCGCGCCGCGGGCGAGCTGAGCGGCCACCGCAGCGCCGTGTACTGGGTGGCCTTCAGCCCCGCTGGCGACCTGCTCGCGAGCTGCGACAGCGACGGTGGCGTCCAGCTATGGGACCCGGCCACCGGACAGGCTGGCCACCTGCTCGCCGGCCACAAGGCGTCGGTGTGGCCGATGGTGTTCCGCCCGGACGGCAGCCAGCTCGCGACCACAGGCAACGACGGCACCACCCGGCTGTGGGACCCGGTGAGCGGGCAGTGCAGGCATGTGCTGCGCGGCCATGGGCGGCGGATCACGGGGGTAGGGTTCAGCGCCTCCGGCGACCAGCTCGCCACCATCGGAAACGACGGTGTTGTGCAGCTATGGCAGCCGCGCACCGGCCAGCGGCTCAGGCAGCTCGCAGCCGCCGCCGACCAGCTGATCTCGGTCGTGTTCAGTCCCGCGGGCGACAGGCTCGCAACCGCGAGCAACGACGGCGGCGTCTACCTATGGAACGCTCAATCCGGCGCATACGAACGCCAGATGAACGTCGAGACCAACCATCTGTGGGCGGAGGCGTTCAGCCCGGACGGTAACGTCCTCGCGACCGCCAACGACGACGACACGGTCCGGCTGTGGTTCTGCACCACCGGCCGGCACGTTCGGACGTTGGCCGACCATCGCGGCCGGGTGCGCTCGATCGCCTTCAGCCCGGACGGCACCATTCTGGCGACCGGCTGCGACGACCGCGCGGTTCGGCTGTATGAGGTCGGGACGGGCGACTGCCTGGCCACGCTGGCCGGCCACACCGACCGCGTCTACTCGGTGATGTTCAGCCCGGACGGCACGGTGCTCGCCAGCGCGAGCAACGACGGCACCGCCAGGCTCTGGGACACCGCCTCCGGAGCGCCGGTCCACACGCTGACCCGGCACAAGGGACGGCTGTGGTCGGTGGCGTTCAGCCCGGACGGCTCGACGCTGGCCACGGCCGGCGACGACCTGGTGGTGCGCCTTTGGGACGCGTGCACGGGAGCGCACCTGCACACGCTTGTCGGGCACAGCAGGCGGGTGTGGTCGGTCGCCTTCAGCCCGGACGGCACGGCGCTCGCGAGCGCGGGCGATGACGGCACCGTCGGGCTGTGGGACACCGGCGGCAGCGAGCCGCCGCGGCTGCGGCTCACACTGCTCGGCTTGCCCGAGGGGTGGGCGGCGCTGGCCCCTGATGGCAGGTACAAGCAGGAGGGCGACGTGGCCGGGCAGTTCTGGCACGTCGTCGGGATGTGCCGGTTCGGCAGCGGTGAACTCGACTCCTACCTGACCGCGGTGCGCCGGCTGTCGCTTGACGCGGAGTTCTGAGGCGTCACTATTCGGCAGGGCAACTCAGGGAATATGCACAGCAGTGGCTCCAGCGCGAGATCCATCAGCTCCGGTGTCGACGTACCGGCTGCAACTGCGGCCGGGCTTCGGGTTCGCCGGCGCCGCCGGGGTCGGCGATTACCTCGCGGCGCTCGGCGTGACCCACGTCTACCTGTCGCCGATCCTGCAGGCCGCGCCCGGTTCCGCGCACGGTTACGACGTCGTGGACCACTCGCGCATCTCGGCCGATCTCGGCGGCGAGGCCGCGTTCCGCGCGATGGCCGAGCGGTTCCGCTCGCTCGGGCTCGGCGTGATCGTCGATATCGTGCCCAACCACATGGCGATCCCGGTGCCAGAGACGCTCAACCGGCCGTTGTGGTCGGTGCTTCGTGACGGGCCTGGCTCGCCCTACGCGCACTGGTTCGACGTCGACTGGGCGGCGCAGGCCGGCCGGCTGCTGCTGCCGATCCTCGCCGGGCCGGTGGAGGACTGCCTGCGCGACCTCGCCGTCGACCCGTCAAGCGGCGCCGAGCTGCCCGATGACGGGCCGGTGCTGCGCTACCACGACCATCTGCTGCCGTTGCGCCGCGGCACCGCCGGCCTGCCGCTTCGCGACCTGATCCGTGCGCAGCACTACCGGCTCGCCGACTGGCGCGTCGCGAGCGCCGAGCTGAACTGGCGGCGGTTCTTCGACATCAGCTCGCTCATCGCGATCCGGGTCGAGCACGAAGACGTGTTCGCCGCCACCCATGGCCTGCTGCTGCGCCTGGTCGCCGAGGGACTCGTCGGCGGCCTGCGGGTGGACCATCCCGACGGCCTCGCCGACCCTCGCGGCTACCTTCAGCGGCTGGCCAAGGAAACGGGCGGGGGATGGGTGGTGGCCGAGAAGGTCCTCACTGGGACGGAGGCGCTGCCCTCGGACTGGCCCTGCGCGGGCACGACTGGCTACGACGCGCTCCGCGCCGTCGGCGGCCTGTTCGTGGACGGCGGCGGCAGCGAGCCGCTGACGCAGACGTATGCGCGATTCACCGGGATCCCGAACGGCTTCGCTGGCGTGGCGCAAGCCGCCAAGCGCGACGCTGCCAGGCACACGCTCGCAGCAGAGGTGTCGTGGCTCGCCAAGCTGATCGCCCAGGTCGGCGAACCCGCGGTTGGCGAGTTCAGCGTGCAAGACCTGCATGCGGTCCTTGTTGAGATGCTCGCCGCGTTTCCCGTCTACCGGGCGTACGTGGTGCCGGGTGAGCCGCCACCCGCGGTGTCCGTCGCGTTCGTGGGCCAGGCGGCCGCGGCGGCTCGCGGCCAGCTTCCCGCGCGCCTGCACGGCGCGATCGGCGCCGTGTGCGACCTCGTGCTCGGCCGCGGCGGCGGCACGGCACAAGGGCGCGCGCATGCCGAGCTGATCGTGCGGTTTCAGCAGGTGTGCGGGCCCGTGATGGCCAAGGGCGTCGAGGACACCGCGTTCTACCGCTGGTCACGGCTGATCGCGCTGAACGAGGTCGGCGGCGAGCCCTCTCGGTTCGGGATCAGCCCGCAGGAGTTCCACACCATCGCGGCACGGCTCGCCAGGGACTGGCCGGCCACCATGACGACGCTGTCCACCCACGACACCAAACGCCAGGAGGACGTGCGGGCCCGGCTGGCCGTCCTGGCCGAGTCGCCGCGGATCTGGGCCCGCGAGGTCGCGCGCTGGCATGACCTCGCCGAGCAGCGCGGCGGCGGGCAGCCGCCGGAGCCGGACACCGAGTACCTGATGTGGCAGAGCCTTGTCGGCGCGTGGCCGATCGAACGCGACCGCCTCGCCAGCTATCTCCGCAAGGCGATGCGCGAGGCCAAGACCCGGACATCCTGGTCCGACCCGGACCTCGGCTACGAGTCGGCGGTGCTCGCCTTCGCCGAGGCTGTGACGGGCGACCGCGACCTAACCGCGCGCATCGCTGGCTTCGTCGCGCGCATCGCGCCCGATGCCCTGGTGAACTCGCTCGGCGCGAAGCTGGTGCAGCTCACCATGCCGGGGGTCGCCGATGTCTACCAGGGCTGCGAGCTGACCGGGTTCTCGCTGGTGGACCCGGACAACCGGGGCCCGGTGGATTTCGCCCTACGCCGCCGGATGCTGGCGGAGTCCGAGGCCGGGCCCGCCGTGGGCCTGGCCGCGCAGAAGCTGCTTGTGACCTCACGCGCGCTGCGGCTGCGCCGCGACCATGCTGACTGGTTCGCCGGCAGCTACACGCCGCTGCACGCGCATGGACCAGCGTCCGCGCACGTGGTCGCCTTCGTCCGCGGCGGCCACGCGATGACCGTGGCGACCCGCCTTCCGGCCGGGCTTCGCCGTAAGGGCGGCTGGGCGGACACGGCGCTGGCGCTGCCCGGTGGGAGGTGGCGCGACGTCTTGACCGGCGCCACCCACCGCGGTGCGCGCCTGCCGCTGTCGGCTGCCACGCGACAGCTGCCTGTCGCCCTGCTCGTTCGAGAAAGGACGGCGGCCACGTGACCACGTTCGGTGTCTGGGCGCCGGTCGCCCGCCGGGTCGAGGTGGAGGTGGGCGGGCAGCGGCGCCCGATGGCCGCTGGCCCGGACGGCTGGTGGGCGGCCGAGGTCGCAGGCGCGGACGAGGGCGCGGACTACGCGTTCCGGCTGGATGGCGGGGATCGGATGCCTGATCCGCGATCGCCGCGGCAGCCGTTCGGGATCCATGGGGTTAGCCGCTCCTACGACCATTCCGCCTTCGGCTGGACGGACCGCGGCTGGCGCGGCGGCCCGCTGCACGGGTCGGTGATCTATGAGCTGCACGTGGGGACGTTCACCCCGCAGGGGACCTTCGATGCCGCGATTGGGCGCCTGGACCACCTCCGCGACCTCGGCGTGGACATCATCGAGCTGATGCCGGTCGCCGCGTTCCCCGGCCGGCACGGCTGGGGCTACGACGTGGTGAACCTGTGGGCCGTGCATGAGCCCTACGGTGGACCAGATGGGCTCAAGCGCCTCGTTGACGCCTGTCACGCCCGCCGCCTGGCCGTGGTGCTTGACGTCGTGTACAACCACGTCGGCGCGGGCAACCAGCTCGCCGCGTTCGGCCCGTACTTCACCGACGCGCACGTGACGCCGTGGGGCCCCGCGGTGAACCTGGACCAGCCCGGCTCCGATGAGGTCAGGAAGTTCCTCATCGGCAACGCGCTGATGTGGCTGCGCGACTATCACCTCGACGGCCTGCGGCTGGATGCGGTGCATGCGCTCGAAGACCATCGCGCCCTGCACTTCCTTGAGGAGCTCGCGTCCGAGGTGCATGCGCTCGCGGCGCTGCTGAACAGGGAACTTGTGCTGATCGCCGAGTCAGGCGACAACGACCCGCGGCTGATCACATCCCGTGAGGCGGGCGGGTACGGGCTGACCGCCCAATGGAGCGACGACTTCCACCACGCGGTCCACGCGGTCATCACCGGCGAGCGGCAGGGCTACTACTGCGACTTCGGGTCGCTCGCCGCGCTCGCCAAGACCCTGACCAAGGTGTTCGTCCACGACGGCATCTGGTCCCGCTTCCGCGGCCGCACGCATGGGCGGCAGGTCGACGTGTTCCGGATCCCGGCCCACCGCTTCCTGGGCTACCTGCAAGATCACGATCAGGTCGGAAACCGCGCGACAGGAGACCGAATCTCCGCCGCGGTGCCTGCCAACCTGCTCAAGGTCGGCGCGGGCCTGGTGCTGACCGCGCCATACACGCCGATGCTGTTCATGGGGGAGGAGTGGGGTGCGGGCACGGCCTGGCAGTACTTCACCGACCACACAGACCCACGCCACGCCAGCGCCGCCGCCGACGGGCGCAGGGCCGAGTTCGCCGCGTACGGCTGGGGCGCCGCCGACATCCCCGACCCGCAGGACCCGGCGACCTTTCGCCGCTCGAAGCTCGACTGGTCGGAGCTGGATCGCCCGCCGCACCGGGAGCTGCTCGCCTGGTACACCGAGCTGATCGCGCTGCGGCGGGCACGCCCAGAGCTGACCGATCCGCGGCTGGACCGCGTGCGGGTCGACTATGACGTGACCCGGCGATGGCTGGTGGCGCGGCGCGGGCGGCTGCGGATCGCGGCCAACCTCGGCGACGGCGCCTCGCGGCTGCCGCTTGCCGGCCGGGGTGCCGGGCTGCTCGCCGCCTCGACCGCCGGGGTCGCGATGGACTCCGACGCCGTCGTGATGCCCAAGGCCTCCTTCGCGGTCGTCGAGACCTGACCCGCTCACGCGCGGCTATCCTCGGGCACGATGAGCATGACGCGACGCAGCCAGACCTGGTATGGGGGCACCGACCGCAACGCCTTCATCCACCGCGCCTGGATGCGGCGTGGCCTGCCCGGCCACGCGTTCGACGGCCGCCCGCACGTCGCGATCGCCACGACTGCCTCGGACCTCGCCCCGTGCAACAGCCATCTTGGCGAGGTCGCGGCGAGCGTGCAGGCAGGCGTCTGGGAGGCCGGCGGGGTTCCGCTCGTCATGCCCGTGCCGGCGCTGGGCGAGACGCAGCTTCGACCCACGGCGATGCTGTTTCGCAACCTCGCCGCCATGGCCGCCGAGGAGATGATCCGGGCCAACCCGGTGGACGGCGCCGTCCTGCTCGGCGGCTGCGACAAGACGATCCCCGCGCTGCTGATGGCGGCCGCCTCTGTGGACCTGCCCGCCATCGTGGTGCCGGGCGGGCCGATGCTCACCGGCCATTTCCGCGGCGCGCCGCTCGGCTGCGGAACCGACGTGTGGCGGCTCAGCGAGGAAGTCCGGGCCGGAACCATCTCGGCGGAGGAGTTCCTGCGCGCCGAATCCTCGATGATCCGCAGCCGCGGGCACTGCAACACCATGGGCACCGCCTCCACCGTGGCGGTGATGGCCGAGGCGCTCGGCGTCACCCTGCCCGGCACGGCGGGCATCCCGGCGGCAGACAGTCGGCTGCTCGAACGCGCGCACGCGGCGGGCCGCCTCGCGGTCGAGATGATCGAGGCCGACCGCCGCCCGAGCGCGATCCTTTCGCGCGCCTCCTTTCTCAACGCGATCGTCGCGATCGCCGCGTGCGGCGGCTCCACCAACGCGGTGCTCCACCTGCTCGCCATTGCCGGGCGGCTGTCCCTTGACCTGCGCCTTGACGACTTCGAGATCGGCGCCGGCGTCCCGCTCATCGCCGACCTGCAACCCGCGGGCAGGTACCTGATGGACGACCTGTTCCGCGCGGGCGGGGTGCTCGCGGTGCTCGCCCAGGTGGCCGACCTGCTCGACGGCGGCGCCCGCACCGTCACCGGCCTGCCTCTTCGGCATTACATCGAAGACGCCGCCATTTACGACGAGGCCGTCATCCGCCGCCGCGGCGCGCCCGTGCGCGAGTCCGCGGGGATCGCCGTGCTCCGCGGCAACCTCGCGCCCGGCGGCGCTGTGATCAAACCGTCCGCGGCCACGGCTTCGCTGCTGCGCCACCGCGGCCGCGCCGTCGTGTTCGACAGCATCGAGGACCTGCGCGCCCGGCTGGACGATCGGCGTCTCGACGTGGAAGAAACCAGCGTCTTGGTGCTGCGCGGCTGCGGCCCGAAAGGGTATCCGGGGATGCCCGAGGTGGGCAACATGCCGCTGCCCGAACGCCTGCTCAAACGCGGCGTCCGCGACATGGTCCGGATCAGCGACGCCCGGATGTCCGGCACCGCCTACGGCACCGTCGTCCTGCACGTCGCGCCAGAAGCCGCCGCGGGCGGGCCGCTTGCCCGCCTGCGCACCGGCGACCCGGTCATACTCGACGTCGCCGCGCGAAGGCTCGACGTCGACCTGCCCGACGCCGAACTTCGCGGGCGCGCACCGGCCAGCGCCGCTGGCTACGCGAGCGCGGAACGCGGCTGGCAGCGTCTCTACATCGAGCATGTGCTGCAGGCCGACCGCGGCGCTGACCTCGACTTCCTTGTCGGCGGCAGCGGGGCCGAGGTCAGCAGGGAGTCGCACTGACGCTGCCGCGCCTGGGTCACAACGCCTGGCGTCGCTGCAGAAAGTTGAAGGCGGCCCAGCCGAAGGGCACGGGGAGCCAGAATGTCAGCAGCCGGAAGAGCAGCACCGAGCTGATCGCCGTCGCGTTGGGCAGCCCTGCAGCGGTGAGCCCGGCCGAGAGCGCGACCTCCACGGCGCCAAGGCCGCCGGGCGTCGGCGCCGCGGATCCGAGCGCGCTGCCGGTGAGGTACACGACGGCCACGCTGGTGATCGGCAGTGCCCCGCCGAGCGCGCGTACGCAGGCGGCCAGGCACAGCACGTACGCCACGGTCAGGGCGAGCGCGCCGCCGAGACCAGCGGCCACCTTGCGCGGGTTCTGCGCGACGTCGAGCAGCCGCGGCAGCACCTGCTCCAGCGTTGGCACCAGGCGGGCGCGCAGCAGACGCCGCCCCGGCCGCACCGCGATCGCCGCGAGCAGCAGTGCCACCAGACCCGCAAGCACGAAGTACACCCAGGTCGGCGGGCGCAGCGATCGGATCTGCGCGGCGCCTGTTATCCCGGCGACGATGACGAGCAGCAGCATGTGCAGGACGAACGCGATGACCTGCGCCGCGCCGACGCTCGCCGTGGCCCTGGCCGGAGTCAGACCGTTGCGCTGAAGGTAGCGGATGTTGAGTGCCGCGCCGCCGACCGCCGCGGGCGTCACCAGCGTCAAGAACGACGCGGCGAGCTGTGCGAGGAAGGTGCGCGCGAAGCTCAGCCGCTCAAGCACGAACCCGGACAGCGACAACGCGGCCGCCGCATAGGTGAGCGCCGACACAGCGAGCGCGGCAGCCGTCCAGCGCCAGTCCGCGTGCCGTATGACGCTGGCGAGGTTGACCCGGGCGAGCTGGCCGGCGAGCACATATGCGGCGGCAATGCCGCCCACCAGGCTGACCAGCGTGCGCGGGCGCACCCGCTCGAGCCGCACCGGGGCGACCGAGCGGTCAGGCGCGGCGGCGAGCAGCCGCGCGCGCAGCGCGGGAAGGACATCACGCCGGCGCCGTAGCGCGGCTCGTGTGCTGCGGTGGAGCGCCACCGGCTGAAGCAGCGGCGCCAGGGCGACGAGCTTGCCCGCGCCCACCTCGGCGAGCCCGGCGTCGGCCGCCTTGTCCGGCCCGACGAGCAGCGCTAGCTCGGCGAGCAGTTGCGCGAGGTCGAGGCGAAGCTGCAGCTCGCTCGCTGCCACGTCACCGTTGCTCGGGTCGAGCAGCACGACATCGCCGTCGTCGGTTATCAGGATGCGGTCGGCGGTCAGCGCGCGGTGCGTGATGCCGTGGGCGTGCAGCCGCAGCACGGCGCCCCAGACCCGGCGGAGCTGGCCGTCGCTCAGCGGCGCGGTGTTCTCGGCGAGCGTGGTTCCCACGTCATGGTCGTGGGCAAGCACGGCGGCCTCCGGACCGGCGCGGACGACGGCGCGAAGGCGCGGGGTCCGGACGGTGGCCTGCGCCGCCGCGTAGGACAGCAGCGCGCGCCGCTCGATCGCCTGCTCAAGCGACAGCGGAACGCCTCGCGACACCTGCCGCTGCACCCGGACCGCGCGGTAGAACCGGTACAGGGCGCCCGCGGCTTCCTGGTCCCGGTCGAGCACTGTGACATCGAGGCGGTTGCCGTCACACAACGTGGCAGCATAAGCGCGGCTGGTCACCAGCGCGTCGTGTGTCCGCCGCATCGCGATGACCTGCAGCCCCGTCGATTTCAGCGCCTCGGCGATCTGCACCGCAGTGGGCCGCTGTGACGGCAGGCCTGCCGCGTACCGCACGCCGATGCCAACCGTCGTGCCAAGGAGCAAGGCGATCGCGAGCGAGAGCGCAGTCGTGTGCATCGCGGCCAGGTTCGCGGCCGAATAGACGCCGACGGCGAGCCAGACCGCGACCCGCCAGCGTGGCCGGCCGCTGAGGTCGATGACGGTGACGTATGCGGCAAGCGCGGCCAGATACGCATCGAGCGGGGTGGTGTCGGCCAGGCCTGGGTGTGACACGGTCAGCGCGGCGTACAGGTGGGCGGCGGCAGGCAGCCGCAGCAGCGCGTTGGCGGCCACAACCACGGCGACCGTGACCGCGCTTGTGGCGACCGCCTCGGCGAGCCTGCGCGGCTGGTTGCGGAGGAACTGGCGCACCGCGAGCGCCACGGGCAAGATCAGCAGCGCGAGCCCCGCGGCCGGTCCGGGCAGGCCGAACAGCGCGCCTGGCAGCCGCCGCCCTGCCGCTGCGATGTCGGTTTCCGCGCCGGTCGCGGTGGCGTGCGCGACCACTGCTGCCGCGGCGAGTAGGCCAAGGCCGACGCAGCCAATCACAAGGCGTAGCAGATCGGCGGGCTTACGTATCCGTTGCTCGAGATCGTCTTCGACGACGAGCGCCGCTCGCCTGGGCGCGTTTGCCGAGGCGGCGGGCCCCACGCTGCCGCGCGGCGGCTGGCCTAGTCCTCCTGGCGAGGTCACCCGACGATCGTTTCACTGTGTTACCACGCCGTACAAATGCGACGCGGCGGTCGGGCGGGATCGCTAGAGATCGGTCCCGTGGGTCGCGGGCTCACCGTCTCGTGAGGCGCGCGTCACGGCTTGGGTGAGGCTGGCGTGGACCCTGAACACCTCGTCCAGCCCGGATATCTGCAGCACCTTGGCAACGATCGGCTGTGGCGCCGCCAGGTCGAGCGTCGCGCCCCGCGCGTCGAGCCGCTTGTACACCTCGATGAGCGCGCTCAGCCCGGTGGAGTCCATGAACGCCAGCCGGCTCATGTCGATCACCAAATGGGCCACGCCCCTGGCCGCTGCGCCGAGAACGTCCTGCAGCTGCTTGCGTGTGCTGAGATCGATGTAGCCCCCCAAGGCCACGACCGTGCATGACTCCTGTGTCGTCACGCAAGCTGTGAGCCGCACGCCATCGTTCTATCACCATTCGTACATGCTCGGCTACCAAAAGGTGAGTATCACGGAAAACGGCGTTAAGAGCCCATCGGGTCGCACGCCACCGATTCACCCCCGCTCCGAGAGGCGGGATTTGCCGAGATGGGGGAAGCTTGAGTACATGGCCCGACGCATGGCCGCTGGCTCACGCCGGTGCGCGGCCGCGACGAGAAAGGGCGCATGACGTGGCCGCAGTCGTTCGTGAGATCGAAAGGAAGTACGACATCACGGGCGCGAAGACGGCGCAGTTCGACGGCGTGCCCGGGGCGGCGTCGATGTCGCCGCCGACCGAGGAGGTCCTTGACGCGGTCTACTACGACACCGAGGATCTGCGGCTTATCCGCGGCGGCGTCACGCTGCGCCAGCGCAGCGGCGGTCCGGACGCGGGATGGCACCTGAAGCTGCCCTCGGGGCCCGACGCGCGTGACGAGGTTCGGCTGCCTGCGACGGGAACGGGCGGCCCTGTTCCCGAGGAGCTCGCCAGCTTGGTCCGTGCTCGCACCAGGGGCGCGCCGCTCGCGCCGATCATCCGCATACGCACGGTCCGCGACCGCAGGCGGCTGCTCGACCCGGCCGGCCGGGCACTTGCTGAGATCGCTGCCGACAAGGTGCGCGCCGAGCCGATCGGCGGAGTCGGTGCCGTCTCGTGGGAGGAGCTGGAGGTTGAGCTTGTCGGCGGTGACATGAACCTGCTGACGGCGCTCGATGAGCGGCTGCGCGCGGCAGGCGCGCGGCCCGCGGCCGCAGCGAGCAAGCTGGCTCGGGCGCTGGGCGACAGGCTGGACGGCGCCGCGGGTGACACCGCCGAGCCGGTGACCGCCACACCTGACTCCCCGGCCGCCGATGTCGTGCTCGCCTACCTGCGAACCCAGGTCGGCGCCATCACCCACTTTGATCCGCTGGTCCGGCGAAGCGAGCCGGATGCCGTACACCAGATGCGCGTCGCAATCCGCAGGGTGAGAAGCGCGCTGCAAGTGTTCCGCGAGATTGTGGATCGAGAGCGCACGCGGGCATTGGGCGATGAGCTCAAATGGCTGGCCGCCGTGCTCGGCCGCGAACGTGACGCCGAGGTGCTGGCGGCCCGGTTGCGCAAGCTGCTTGCCGCCCTGCCTGCCGAACTCGTGGCCGGGCCGGTCGAGGAGCGCGTCACCAGGCACTTCAGCAGCGAGCTAGCGCAGGCGCACGCCGCCGCGGTTCGTGAGCTCGACGGGCCGCGCTACTTCGCGTTGCTTGACGCGCTCGACGCGCTCCTCGACGACCCGCCGCTGCATCCTGACGCGTCACGCCCCGCGGCGCAGGCCCTGCGCCGACCCGTGCGCAGGGCCGCGAAGCGGCTGAAGCGCGCGCTCAAGAACATCCCTGGCCGGGACCCGAGCCCGGACAAGGACACGGCGATCCACGAGGCGCGCAAGGCCGCCAAACGCGCACGCTACGCCGCGGACGCGGCGGCGCCCGCGCTCGGGGGAAAGGCCGCGCGGCAGGCCGCACGCGCAAAGGCGCTGCAGACGCTGCTCGGCAACCACCACGACAGCGTCGTGGCGCGCACGTTTTTGCGCACCCTCGCCGGGCAGGCGCACGCGGCGGGAGAGGACACCTTCACCTACGGCGTCATGCACGAGCGCGAGGCCAGCGTGAGCCACGACATCGAACGCTCGCTCGCCAAGCGTTAAGCCCGATAGGGAAGCCCCGGCGGACGGGCGACACTCCGCGGCAGCCGTTCGGAATCATTGTTCGTAACGGCTGCCGCGGGGTGAGCGCCCTCAGCGTCCTTTCTCTTTCTCAGCCTTAGCCGGCAGGCCCTTCCCGGCGTGTCAGCTGTGAATCGTGAAGTTGGCGCTCAGCGTGGCGGGCGCGCCGATCTGCACCTGGTAGCCGCCGAGCTCCACCTGTGGGCTGCCGGTGGCGTCGACGTCACCAGGCGTGACCGCCAGCGCCGAGGCGGCGAACGAGACCTGCACGGTCTTGGACTGCCCGGGATCCAGCGCCACCCTGGCGAAGCCGACCAGCCGCTGAGCCGGGACAAGGACCGCGCTGACCGGCTGGTGGACATACACAGGCACGATGTCGGTGCCTGCCTTGGACCCGGTGTTGGAGACCGTGAAGGTCGCGGTCACCGTGCCGGTGCGGGACACGCTGCTCGTCGCGGACAGCCCGCTGGTCTGGAAGGTGGTGTACGACAGCCCAAATCCGAACGGATAGAGCGGGTTGTAGCCGTTGCCCTGGCCGAAGCTGGTGGCGGGCAGCAGGTCGAAGAACTTCGGTTGGTCGCCAAGCGGTGAGGGCGCACCGCCGTTGAAGTCGCCGTCTGGCGCGGCGGCGTCGCTCGGCCAGCTCACCGGCAGCTTGCCGCTCGGGTCCACCTTGCCGAAGATCACGTCGGCCACCGCGGCGCCCGCCTCGGTGCTGCCCTGATACGCCATGAGCAGCCCATCGGCGCTCTCCGCCGGGCCAAGGCCGACCGGCCTGCCCGCGATCACCACGACGATCACCGGCTTGCCGGTCGCCTCTAGGGCGCTGACCAGGTCCTTCTGTTCCGGCGTTAGCTGGGGCGCGGGGTTGTCCCCGAGCCCTTCCGCGTATGCCTTCTCGCCCACGGCCACGACGACGGCGTCGGCGCTGGCCGCGTCGCTGACCGCTTGGTCCTTGTCGGGCGCGTAGACGACGTTGGGGTCCTCAGCCTGCAAGCCCTTGAGCACAGTGGTGCCCGGCGGGATCTGGTCGGACGGCCCCATGCAGCACACGTGGCCGGCGCCGAACACGCCCTGCCAGCTGACGCTCCAGCCGCCGAGCTGGTTGGTCATCGAGTCCGCGCTCGGCCCGGTGACCACCAGGTGCGCGTCCGGCGACAACGGCAAGGCGTTGTTGTGGTTGCGCAGCAACGTGATCGACTCGCGCGCGGCCTGCACCGTGACATCTCTGCCCGCCTGGACCGCGGCGTCCGCCTTGGTGGCGTCGACGGACGGGTGATCGAAGAGGCCGAGCTGGACCTTCAGGGTGAGGATCCGCCCGACGGCCTGGTTGATCCGGCTCATCTTGATACTGCCGTTGGCCACGTCCTGCTGCATCGCCGCCTGCCATTGGTCGGCGTTGAACGGAAGCATCGCCATGTCGACCCCGGCGTTCACGGCCAGGGCGGCCGCGCCGGCGAGGTCCGGCGCGAGGTGGTACGTGCTGGCAAGTGCGCCCACGTCGCCGAAGTCGCTGATCACCACGCCGGTGAAGCCGAGCCGGTCCCGCAGCAGGGTGGTCAGCAGGAAGTGCGACGCGGTCGCGGGGGTGCCGTTGACCGAGCCCGAGTCGACCATGACCGTGCCCGCGCCCGCCTTGATCGCGCCCGCATAGGACGGCACGAAGGTGTCCTGCAGGTAGCGGACCGGCACCTGCGCCTCGGCCCGGTCGTGTCCGTTGATCGAGCCGGAGTAACCGGCGAAATGCTTCACCGTGGCAGTGACCTTGAGCGAGCCGGCGCCGCCGCTCTGCAATCCGCTCACGTTCGCGGCGCCGAGGGCTGCCGCGAGCGCGGGCTCCTCGGCCCAGGTCTCGTAGGTGCGGCCCCACCTGTTGTCCCGCGACAGATCCTGCACTGGGGCGAAGTCCCAGTTCCAGCCGGTCGCGCGCAGCGCGTTCGCGGTAACCTCACCGCCGGCCTGCGCGGCGGAGGTGTCCCACGTGGCGCCCATGCCGATCGACTGCGGGAACAGCGGCGCCTGGAAGGGGTGCCCGAAGCCATGGACGGCGTCGACACCGAAGATCACCGGGATGTGCAGCCGCGAATGCTGCATCGCGAAGGTCTGCATGGTGTTGTACTCGTTGGCCCAGTCTTTGCCCGTGTTGCCCGTGCCGTTCTGGCCGGTCGTGTCGACAGGGATGTCGGTTCCGCCGGCCAGGATCGAGCCGGCGTGGTTGTCAATGAAGATCTTCTGCTCGCACACCGGGTTCGGCAGGTTGAAACCGCCCTGGCTCGTGCAGCTGTTGCTGTTGTCAGTTACCTGCGTCACCTCGATCTGCACCATTTGGCCGATCTTCTCGGGTAAGGTCATCCGGTCGAGCAGGTCGGCGACCCTCGCCTGAGTGGACAGCTTCTGGTTCAGATAGGACGGGCTGCTTGTCGCCGATGCGGACGTCCTGGCCAGTGCCGACGCCGACATCGCGACCATCAGCGCGATCGCCAGCACGGCTGCGGTCACGTGCCCGCGATGGCCTCGCGCCTTCGTTCTGGCGATGACGCCCCGGCCCTGCCGGGCAAGATCACGGACGGTGTGTCTCATGGCGCGCCCCTTCCATTGCGTCTCCGGTGACTTGCCATGTCGCCGCCGACCTTATGTGCGAATTGTGCGCAGTTCTAGGGGTCTGGCGACGGCAAATGCGACGTCCATCGGCCTGGGCGCCGGTAGAACCGGCAGAGTCGGACAAAACGGCAAATATCTCGTTCTTGCAACGTTTACCTCACGGACAGGTCTAGCGTGGCGAGCCGGGAGCACACTCGCGCGGCTTCGTGCCGCATGCGGCAAGGCAAGGTGGGTTGGATGTTGATGAGGCGCCGGTCCACCGACCGGTTCGGAGTGACCCAGTGGTTCGCCGACGGGCGCAGGGTCGGCGTTGTGCGGAACCCAAGGATCACGATCGCTGTCGCGATCCCGGTTGTGCTCGCGGCGGCTGCCGTCGCCGTGGTCGTGTCGGCGGGGAACAAGCCCGCCCCCAAGCCCGCCCTCGCGGGCGCCGTCGCCCTCGCGCGTCTTCACCGGGCGCCGCTTCCCATGCCGACCGCCAACCCGCCGGGCGCGTCTGACTGCAACATCATCGTGCCGGCGCATCCACTGAGCGCGCGTGGACTGGCCACGCCGTACCAGCTTTCCGGCCCGGGCTGCACGATGAGCGACACCGACTTGCGCGCGTTCGTGCAGGCCACGATCTACGATCCGGCCACAGGCAAGCTGTACGTGTACGAGCCGCTCGTCATCGACCAGGGAACGACACCCGCCGTCGCGCCGGTCGCGCCGACGCTGCCGCAGGGCGCGGTGGTCACCATCGACTTCGGTTTCAACGGTGACAACCTCACCCAGGTCGCCGCCCGCAACACCGACGCGCTGCAGCAGGGGCGCTGCGTCAACGGCCTGCCTGGGTCGATCTTCGGCCAGGTCTCCTACTGCAACGGCCCGGCTTTCTACCGCGCCACACGAAGGGCGGTCAGGGCGGGCACACTCAAGATCCCGGCTCTTGGAACAGGCAGCGACGGGCAGCCATGCCCGACGACGCGCAGCTTCACCATGGTCGACCAGGATCAAAGCGACAACGTGACCACGATGTACCTGCTGACGCCCGACGGCCGGACCGCGCAGGACAACGCCGCCAACAAGGCCAGCCTGACCAGCGCCTCGGTCATCACCAACGGCAGCGACGACGCGCTGCTCGACCGGTTCCTTGACCCCGCGCTCGGCTGCACCCCGTTCACCGCTCCCGACCTGTCCAATTCCGGCGCCAACGCCACCTCGCAGGCGCTCAACGAACTCCAGGCCTACGCCTACCAGCCGCACCCGCGTGCGCTCGTCCCGGTCAACGACCCGATGACCGAGGTCGACGGCGCCTACAGCGTCGAGAAGACCAACCTGTACCGGGTCGGCGTCGGCCAGTTCCAGCTTCCCTCAGGTATCGAGCCGGCCAGGAACGCGAGGACGTACTGCATACGCATGCTCAGGTATCAGGTGGCGAGCCTCCAGCGGAACCAGGCCTTGTTCACCGGCCAGCCGCCAGCGGACCCGACGGTGGGCGACAACCTGTTCACGTTCATGGCCGCACGGCTGAGCAGCTCATTCGACAATCTCGGCTGCGCCAGCTTCGGGATGACCGACCCGGTCCACCTCACCGTCGACGAAAACGGTGTCGCCACCGCCGCGACGTTCGGTGACACCGCCGCCGCGGCGGTGACGTCGCCGTCGCCGACGATCTCGGGCACCTCGCCCACATCGACGCCGACGTCATCCGGCGCCCAGACCTCGCCATCGGGGACCCCGTCAACGCCACCCCCGTCAACGCCACCCCCGTCAACGCCACCCCCGTCACGTTCCGCGCCGACGCCCGGCCCGTCATGATGTCCTAGGGATCACCTGGTCGGGGGCGTCGCTTTCGAGCAGCGCGTCAATCTCGGCCGCTCGTGGCATGCCCTGCCTCGCGCCCGTTCTGGTGACCGTGAGCGCCGCGGCCGCCACGGCGCGGCGCAGCGCCTCGGGCAGGCCGGCGCCCGCGGCGATGCCGGCGGCGAGCACGCCGGTCAGGGCATCTCCCGCGCCGGTGCTGTCCCGGGCTGGGACGCGGTGCCCGGGGAAATGCGTCACCGACGTGCCGTCGGCGAGCAGGGCGCCCTCCGGCCCGAGCGTGGCGACGACGCGTCCGCCCGTCCGCCGGGCGAGCCATCTCGCCGCGTCGGCCACCGCCTCGGCCACGGTCCCGGCTGGAGTACGAGGCGGCGGGTCCAGCGGCACCCCGGCCGCAGGGTCGAGCATGGCGGCTAGCTCGTGCCGGTTCGGCGTGATGACCGCGCCGCGCAGCAGCGCCGGGTCGCACGCGCGGGCCGGCGCGGGGTTGACCACGACGGCGGCGCCGGCCTGTCCTGCCGCGGCCGCGGCGGCAAGAAGCGGCGGGTCGGGAAGCTCGAACGACACCACGATCACGTCGCTCGCGGTGAGGCGAAGCCCGCTGAGGTGCGCGCGCACGTTGCCGGGCGCGACCGCGGCGTTCGCGCCAGAGGCCACCGCGATCTGGTTCTCGCCCGCGCTGTCGACGAGGACCACCGCATGACCGGTGTGCTCGCCGCGAAGCCGGGCGACGCCGGAGACGTCGATTCCCTCCGCGGCGAGCGCCTGCACCGAGGCGTCCCCGTCGCTCGCGCCGACCGCCCCGGTCAGGTATGTCGTGGCGCCCGCACGAGCGGCCGCAACCGCCTGGTTGGCACCCTTGCCGCCGTGGTGGCGCGCCAGCGTGCCGCCTGTGACCGTCTCGCCGGCCCGCGGCAGGCGCGGCACGCGCAGGACGAGATCGAGATTGATCGAGCCGACAACGACCACCCGCCCGGCAGCCCCGGGTTCTGCGTCCATGGTCGGTCACTATAGGGGGGCGGACTGAGAGAGGAGGGAAACGTTGGCCCACAAGATCATCTTGGACTGCGATCCGGGGATCGACGACGCGCTCGCGATCGTCTTCGCGCGCGGTCACCCCGATCTGGAGCTGCGGGGCATCACCACGGTCGCGGGCAACGTCGGCGTGGACAAGACGACGGCGAACGCGCTGCGGGTTTGCGAGTTCCTCGGCGCGGCGGACATTCCGGTGCTTGCGGGCAGCCCACGACCGCTGCTGCGCGCGCCGCTGGGCGCGCACAGCGTACACGGCGAGTCCGGGCTCGCCGGCGCGCGGCTCCCGCCACCGTCATCGCGCCCGAACCCAGGCCACGGCGTCGACTTCCTCATCGACACGATCGGCGCCGCGCCCGGTGAGATCACCCTGGTGGCGACCGGCCCGCTGACCAACATCGCGCTCGCGGTGCGCCGCCACCCAGACCTCGTCCGCCAGGTCCGCGAATTCGTGATCATGGGTGGCTCGGCGGGCCGTGGCAACCTGACCCCGGCGGCGGAGTTCAACATCGCCGCCGATCCCGAGGCGGCGGCGATTGTGTTCGGCGCCGGGTGGAGCGTCACGATGGTCGGCCTGGACGTGACACTGCAGACGCGGGCGGGCCCGGCCGTGCTTGAGCGGCTGGGCAAGCTGGGCAGGCTCGCCGATGATCTGCTCCTGCCCTGCCTCGCCAGCTATGCCACCACGCCGGGAGAGCTGGGCCCGGCCGTTCATGACGTCTGCGCCGTCGCCCTGCTCGCATCGCCCGGGCTGTTCGGCTGTGTGCCCGCCCGGGTGGAGGTCGAGACGATGGGCCGGTGGACATCCGGGATGACCGTCACCGACTTCGACGCGCCCGCGCGGGAGCGCAATGCGCTGGTTGCCATGCAGATCGACGTGGCCGGCTTCTGGGATCTCGTGCTCGGGGCGTTCGCCCGCGCGGCGAGCGGGATGGGATGATCGTTCGGATCAACTGCGAAGCCCGGGGGGTCGACGATGCGGAAACGGCCGCTGACTGTCTTGTTCATGCCGGAGAGCGCCTACGGGCCCACGAACAACTGCATCGGGATCGGCGATGTGCTGCGCCGCCGCGGCCATCACGTGGTTTTCGCCGCCGAGTCGTCGTGGAAAGGACGGCTCGCGCCGCTCGGCTTTGCCGAGGACCTGGTCGACCTCGCCGCGCCGTCGGCCGACGACGCTGACGACGCCGATGACTCCGATGCCGGGCAGTTCTGGAAGGACTTCGTCCGCGACACGGCGCCGGAGTTCCAAAAGCCGACGATCGAGCAGCTGGAGACCTGGATCAAACCGGTATGGGAGGAGCTGATCGGCGGCGCGCGGTACTGCCAGGAGCAGCTCATCGGGATCATCCGCCGGGTGCGCCCCGACGTCGTCGTGGAGGACAACGTCGTCTGCTTCCCCGCGCTGCTTACGGCGGGAGTTCCGTTCGTGCGGATCGTGTCCTGCAACCCGCTGGAGATCAAGGGCATGGATGTGCCGCCCACCTTCTCCGGGTATCCCTCCGCGGACCGGTCTGGCTGGCAGCGGTTCCGCGACGAGTACGACCGGGTGCACCGGCCGCTGTGGGAGGAGTTCAACGCCTGGGTGATCAGCCACGGGGCGCCGCCGCTGCCCGACCTGGAATTCATCCATGAGGGCGCGGCGAACCTGTACATCTACCCGGAGTTCGCCGATTACACGGCGTCCAGGCCGCTCGGGACGTCCTGGCACCGGCTCGACTCATCGGTGCGGGAGACCGACGCACCGTTCGCGGCACCCGAGCCGCTGGCTCACCGCGGCGGGGCTCTGATCTATTTCTCGCTCGGATCGCTCGGCGCCGCCGACGTGGCGCTTATGCAGCGGATCATCAGTTGCCTCGCCGACACGCCGCACCGCTACATCGTGTCCAAGGGACCGCTCGCCGCGGAGATCGAACTCGCCCCGAATATGTGGGGCGCGGAGTTCGTGCCGCAAACCTCGATCATACCGCTGTGCGATCTCGCGATCACCCACGGCGGAAACAACACGACCACCGAATGCCTGCACTTTGGCAAGCCGATGGTCGTGCTGCCGCTGTTCTGGGATCAATACGACAACGCGCAGCGGATGGCCGAGCTTGGCCTGGGCGCCCGGCTCGACACCTACCGGTTCTCCGATGGGCAGATGCGCGCCGCGCTGGACCGGCTGCTCGGCGACACCGCCCTGCGCGCCCGGCTGGCGAGCATGGCCGGTGTGATCCAGCGGCGTAACGGCGTCCGCGCGGCCGCGGACATCATTGAGGCGACCGCGGGGACGCCGTAGCCGCGGGTGGTTGACGCGGCCGCCCGGTTCTGCCGCACGGCGGGCACGCCCGCTGTGAAAGGCTCGATAGAGGAGGTGTTCGCGTGAAGATCGGACTACAGATCCCTGATTTCACCTCGCCGAGCGGCCCGCGGCAGCTCGGCGCCGACCTGAGGACCGTCGCCCAGACCGCCGATCAGGCCGGATTTGACTTCGTCAGCGTGATGGATCACTTCTTCCAGATCGGTGTCATCGGGCCGCCCGAGCGCGAGATGCTCGAGGCGTACACAACGCTCGGCTATCTGGCCGCCTGTACGTCACGCGCCAAGCTGGTGACGCTGGTCACCGGGGCCGTGTACCGGCACCCGGGGATCCTGGCGAAGATCGTGACCACCCTTGACGTGCTGTCCGGCGGGCGGGCCTGGCTCGGCATCGGGGCCGCGTGGAACGAGGAGGAGTCGCGAGGTCTCGGCATACCGTTCCCGCCCGTCGCCGAGCGGTTCGAGCGGCTCGAGGAGACGCTGCAGATTTGCCTGCAGATGTGGCGCGGCGATGAAAGCCCCCACCGCGGCAGGCACTACCAGCTCGAGCGGCCGCTCAACTCGCCGCGCGCGCTGTCGCAGCCGCACCCACCGATAATGATCGGCGGTTCCGGCGAGCGTAAGACGCTGCGGATGGTGGCCCGCTACGGCCAGGCGTGCAATCTGTTCCCGGGTCCAGATCTGGCGCACAAGCTCGACGTGCTGCGCGCGCACTGCGACGCGGAGGGTCGCGACTACGACGAGATCGAGAAGACCTGCTATTTCATCTTCGACGTCGGTGAGAAGGGTGAGAAGGCCGGCGAGGTCATCGATCAGCTTGGCCAACTGGCGGGGCTCGGGTTCCAGGCAGCGATCGGCTCGGTGGTCGATGTGTGGCAGGTGAGCCCGCTTGAGGCCATAGGGAACGAGGTGATTCCGGCCGTCGCGGGGCTGTGACCTTGCACTCGACTGGCGCTCAGCCGGAGCGTGCGGCGGCCCATCCGGTCCACCGCTCGACCGCGATGGAAATCACCGGGCCGCTCGGCGGCTGGTCTCGGTACTGCGGGTAGCGCTGGACAAGCGCCCTGATCGGCCCCGCCATCGCGGCGGGGTCGTCGAGGACGCAAGCGCGGCCGTCCGCGCGCACCCACCACAGCCGTGTCCAGTCGTCCTCGTAGTGGTCGGCGAGCACGGCAACGCCGGGGCTGGCCCGGATGTTGCGCAACCGCTGCAGCTGGCGGGTGGTCTTCGGCTTGGCGTCCACCGCGCTGACGATGCGATCACCCTCCAGCGCGAACGTGATGGGGATGACATGCGGCGCCACGGTGCCTGCGACGGCGGTGCCTGCGACGGCGGTGCCCGCGACGGCAGTGCCCGCCGCGACGGTGCCCGCCGCGCGGGCGCCGGCCACGGTGGCGAGCCTGGCGACAGGCGCGGCGGCGAGCCGCCGCCGCGCCTGATCCTCGGTGAGCCTCAGCGCGCCTCACCCCCCGTCCATGGCTCATCCATGCAGCCACCGTACGGGGCGGCCAAGCATGAGCCAGGCAGGCCCCGGCCGGCACCGGACGCGAGCGTAGCGTGGGAGCCGTGCGTGCATGGGTTGTTCATAAGCCGGGCCCGGTCACGACGGGCCCGTTGCGGCTGATCGAGCGGGACGTGCCTGAGCCTGGCGTCGGCCAGCTGCTGCTGAAGGTCCGCACGTGCGGGGTCTGCCGGACCGACCTGCACCTGGCCGAGGGCGACCTGCCGCCGCACGGGACGGACGTCACCCCTGGGCACGAGATCGTCGCGGAGGTCGTGGCGGCCGGGCCCGGCGCCACCAGGTTCGCCCCAGGTGACCGGGTGGGCGGCGCTTGGCTCGCCGGCACCGACGGGTCGTGCTCGTACTGCCGGCGGGGCAGGGAGAACCTCTGCCCGGCCTCGGTGTACACCGGCTGGGACATCCATGGCGGCTACGCCGAGTATCTGGCCGCCGCCGACGCGTTCGTACACCCGCTGCCGGGAGGCTTCACAGATTCCGAGCTCGCGCCGCTGCTGTGCGCGGGGATCATCGGCTACCGAGCGCTTCGCCGCGCGGAGGTGCCGCCTGGCGGGCGGCTCGGCATCTACGGCTTCGGCGGCTCAGCGCACCTGACCGCCCAGATCGCCCTCGCGCAGGGCGCCTCGGTGCACGTGTTCACCCGCGCCGCGGCGGCACGCGATCTTGCTCGCGAGCTCGGCGTGACCTCCGCGCAGGACTCCTACGATCCGCCGCCGGAGCCGCTGGACTCGGCAATCGTCTTCGCGCCCGTCGGGGAGCTCGTGCCGGTGGCGCTTGCCGCGCTCGACCGCGGCGGGACGCTCGCCATCGCGGGGATCTACCTCACCGACATCCCGTCGCTGAACTATGACGCCCACCTGTTCCAGGAACGGCAGCTGCGAAGCGTGACCTCCAACACCCGGGGCGACGCCGAGGAGTTTCTGCGGCTGGCCGAGCGGTTGCGGATCAAGGTCACCACGGCGCCTTACCGGTTCGAGCAGGCGGACCGCGCGCTCGCCGACCTCGCGGCCGACCGGGTGAACGGCGCCGCGGTGTTGACCCTGTAGCGAGCGGCGCCAGCGCTGATCCGCGTACATTTGGCTGCCCAGGCGAAGCAAAATGTACGCGACTAAGCGCGGCCGCGCCGGACGGCCCGGATGAGCTGGGCGACCAGGCGGGGGAGCGCCTCGCCGATCGGGTCGCGGATCACTGCGGTCGCGTCGTGATCATATGGGGTCGGATCCCGGTTGACGATCACGACCGCGGCGCCGACCTGCAGCGCGATGCCGCACAGCGATGCGGCAGGCTCCACGACAAGGGTGCTGCCGACCGCGAGGAAGAGGTCGCAGGACCGGGCGATCTCGACCGCTCGCGCGAACACGTCAGGATCGAGCATTTGGCCGAACATCACCGTTGCGGACTTGAGGATCCCGCCGCAACGCAGGCACGCCGGGTCCGCTTCGCCCGCCTCGACCCGAGCGAGCACGTCAGCCATGGGCATTTGGTCGCTGCAGTCGACGCACGTGGCCGCAAACATTGTCCCGTGCAGCTCGAACACCCGCTCAGGCGGCGTGCCGCCCTTTTGGTGCAGGCCATCGATGTTCTGCGTGATCACCCAGGTCTCGATCCCCGCCGTGGCCAGCTCGGCGATCGCGCGGTGGGCGGCATTCGGCTCTGCCCGCCAGGCCGGATGGGCACGCCTGGTCTGCCACGACCGGCGGCGCACCTCTGGGTCGCTGATGTAGGCCTGGTAGGTGGACAGCCGTTCCGCGCTTGGGTTGCGTGTCCACACGCCTTGCGGGCCACGGAAGTCCGGTATACCGGAGTCGGTGGAGATGCCGGCCCCGGTGAAGGCCACGACGGTGCGCACGCCGCGCGCCCACCCGGGCGTGGGGGCGTTTTCGTAGGCCACCGTCCGATCCTCACGCTGCGGCCCGCGGGCCGCAAATCGACGGCGCCCTTGACCTGAACATGGCTGGCGAGTCGCTTTCTGCGGCACTCGACGAATGCCCTTATTGAACTAATTGCCGTAACATGACACCGTACGTTGACGAGCTATAACAAGACGTCACTCCTGGCCCGGGAGGTCGCGTGCAGCAGACTGCGGAGCGGGTCACGTTCCGCGATGTCTTTGCTGTCTCGGAGTTTCGGGCCCTGTGGACCGCCCAGGTGCTGTCCGTGGCCGGCGACCAACTCGCTCGCGTCGCGCTCACCTGGCTCGTGTTCGACCGCACCCATTCAACCCTGTTAGCCGCTCTGACCTTCGTCGTCAGCATCGTTCCCACCTTCGTGGGCGGTGTGGCGCTCTCCGGGCTCGCGGACCGCTATCCCCGCCGCCGCGTGATGATTATTTGCGACATCATCCGCGCGGCCCTTGTCGGCGTGATGGCCCTGCCGCAGATTCCGCTGGGCGCGATGGTGGCCCTGCTTTTCCTCGTAACGATGGTCGGCGCGCCATTCACCTCCGCACGCGCCGCGATTTACCCCGACGTGTTGCCCGGCGATAGGTATGTGCTCGCCACCGCGGTTACCTTGACCACATACCAGTTCGCCCAGGTTCTTGGGTTCGCGGTCGGCGGATCGATTGTCGGCGTCTTTGGCACCCGCACGTCTTTGCTGGCGGACGCCGTCACCTTCCTCGCATCCGCGCTGCTGGTGCGACTCGGAGTCCGGGCATGGCCGACAGCTCGTCACGTAGTCGGCATCGCCCGCGTGTCGATGCTGGACGTGGTCAGCGGCCTGCGCGTGGTGTTCGGAATCCGCGCGTTGCGCATACCGATGCTGTTCGGCTGGCTCACGGCGTTCTATGACGCTCCAGAAGGCGTCGCTGCCCCGTTTGCCAGAGCACTCGGCGGCGGTGCGCCAACGGTCGGCATGATTCTGGCCGCTGGAGCGCTCGGCGCGTCCTTAGGTGCCGTCGCCTTCACTCGGTTCGTTGGCCCGGTCCGGCGCCAGCGGTGGATGAGACCTCTCGCAATCTCGTGCTGCGCGGTACTTGTGCTGATCGGTTTTCGGCCTAGCTTGCTCGTCTCCTTGCTCATCCTCACTGTCTGCGGCGTTCTGTCGTGCTTCCAGGTAGCCGCGAATGCGGCCTTCGTGACCGCCGCGCCGCATGCGCAGCGCGCTCAGGCGTTTGGCCTCGCTACCGCTGGAATGAGCCTTTGCCAGGGCATCGCCATGATCTTGGCTGGCGCCGCTGCTGGGCGGTTCGAGCCGTCCACTGTGATCGCGTTCTGCGGTGTCGCGGGCACAGTCGCCGCAGTCGCCCTTGGGATTGGCGGCTCGCGCAAAGGCCACTGAAAGGTCAGCCCCAGGTTCCGCTGGTCATGGCGGGTCTCCTTTCGGGTTGGGCACGGGTTCGGGTTCGGCGGGTCGCGCGGCTGGTCAGCCCCAGGTTCCGCTGGTCATGGCCGCCTCCTTTCCGGAATCATTCCCATGCGTGGCCGCGTGCCGCTGAAGCCGCCGGACGCAGAGGTGTGCCAGATGCCTGAAATGTGTGAATTGCGGAACTACAGAATCATGTTCCTCCGTCCGGGGCCCTTGACACGATGTCTCGTAGGTCTGTGACAATGTGAGATTGTTCCTGTACGGGACGCTATGGATGATCTTGTCACGACCTGTGCCCAGCTCAGGAGACTGTTAATGCCGACAGCGATTCGACGCAGTTCCCTAGGGGACTGGCTGCGTTGGCGCCAGTGGGCGGTCTGGGATCTTCCAGCCTGGTTGTCCGGGTACATCATCGCGGTTGTAGCGGTCTACGGGGCTTTGATCGCCTTTGTTGGATCACTGACCCAGTTCCACCGCCACGACCTGGAAGTATTCATCCTCTTAATGGCCTGCAACGCCGCGTCGGTCGAGATGACCCGGCGCACGGGCGAGCCTACTGGGCTGGTCAAGGACGTGTACGTGGTCTGGGAGTTCCCTGTCGCGATCCTGCTCCCGCCTTTGTACGGGCTGCTCGTGCCGATCCCGCGGCTGCTGCTCACTCAGTTGCGCATCCGGCGGGCGCTTGCCTACCGGCGTATCTTCAGCGCCGGCGCGGTCGGGCTCGGCTACCTTGGCGCGTCCGTAGTCTTCCACACGCTCGATCCGGCGATAGGGGGGGTGCCCGGAACAGGAACACAGGCGTTTCTCTGGGTCCTGGCCCTCGCCATCAGCGGAATCGCCCGCTGGTGCCTCAACATGGGGATTTTGGTTGTGGCGCTGAAGGGCGCCGAGCCCACCACCCCGATGCGGGAGCTCCTGTGGGGCACGGAGCTTGTCTACAACGACGTGGCCGAGCTGTGCATCGCGGTCCTCGTCACGTTCGCGGTGGCGAGCAGCGCGTTCCTGGCCGCCTTCGCGCTGCCTTTCGTCACGTTGCTACAGCGATCGCAGCGGCACGCGCAACTGGTGGACGCATCGCGCCTGGACGCGAAGACCGGCCTGTTGAATGCCGCCACCTGGCAGCGCGAATCGGCCGCGGAGGTCGCCCGCGCCATCCGCACCCACACGCCGTTGGCCGTGGCGATCGCCGATCTCGATCACTTCAAGGCCGTCAACGACACCTACGGTCACCTGGCGGGGGACGCGGTGCTCGCCGCGATAGCCCGCGCCATGAGCGCGCTGTTGCGTGACTACGACGTAACGGGCAGGTTCGGCGGCGAGGAGTTCGTCATCTTGCTGCCCCAGACCAACGGCGCCGAGGCCATCCGCATCGCCGAACGGCTGCGTGAGAAGCTCTCCGAGATCATCATCCCGATCAACGCCGGCACGGCCGCCGAGTCGCCGCTGCAGGTCACCGCCTCGATTGGGGTCGCCACCTTGGATGGCTCCAGGCGCGACCTCGACGACATGCTCGCCGCGGCCGACGCGGCTCTTTACGAAGCCAAGAAGACCGGGCGCAACCGGGTCTGCGTGCTCGCCGACGGCCCCGCCACGAGCTGACGATCCGGCGCACCCCACGCGGGCCCCGGGCCGCGCCCTGCGATACTGGCACCGACGACTGCCGACGTGAGGGACCAGACTCGACAGGCCATGGCTATTCAAAGGACCAAGCGATGCGCCGGCCGCTGCTGAACCACCGGCTCGCCGGGCTCGGAACCACGATCTTCGCCGAGATGTCCGCGCTTGCTGTCACAACCGGGTCGATCAACCTCGGCCAGGGTTTCCCTGACAGCGATGGCCCGGCTGAGATCGCCCGCGCGGCCGCCGAAGCGGTGATCTCGGGCCGGGGTAACCAGTACCCGCCAGGGCCAGGAATCCCGGAGCTTCGCGGCGCGATCGCAGAGCATCAGCGGCGGTTCTACGGGCTGGAGTACGACCCAGGCACCGAGGTGCTGGTCACCGCGGGCGCCACCGAGGCGATCGCGGCCACGCTGCTCGCGCTGGTCGAGCCAGGCGACGAAGTCATCGCCTTCGAGCCCTACTACGACTCCTACGCCGCGTGCATCGCCATGACGGGCGGCGTGCGCGTTCCCGTTACCCTGCGGCCCCCACGGTTCCGGCCGGATCTGGACGAGCTGCGCGCCGCGATCACACCGCGGACCAGGCTGATCCTGCTCAACTCGCCGCACAACCCGACCGGTTGCGTGTTCACCCGCGCCGAACTCGCGACCCTCGCCGCGCTCGCCTGCGAGCGCGACCTGCTGGTGGTAACCGACGAGGTGTACGAGCACATCGTCTTCGACGGCGAGCACGTGCCCATCGTGACCATGCCGGGGATGCGCGAACGCACCGTGTCGATCAGCTCGGCCGGCAAGACGTTCTCCTTCACCGGCTGGAAGATCGGCTGGGTGATGGCCACGCCCGAGCTTGTGGCCGCCGTGCGCACGGTCAAGCAGTTCCTCACCTACGTCAGCGGCGGCCCGTTCCAGTACGCGATCGCGCAGGCGCTGCGCCTTCCCGACCACTACTACGCCGGGCTGCGCGACGGCTTGCTGCGCAAGCGCGACCTGCTCTGCTCGGGTCTGGCCACGGCGGGCTTCGATGTGTACGAGCCGGGCGGCACCTACTTCATCACCACCGACGTGGGCCCGCTTGGGGAAAAGGACGGCGTGGAATTCTGCCGCGCGCTGCCTGGCCGCTGCGGCGTGGTCGCGATCCCCAACAGCGTCTTCTACGACGACGCGCAGGTCGGCCGCAGCCAGGTCAGGTTCGCCTTCTGCAAGCGCGACGAGGTGCTCGAGGACGCCGCCGCCCGGCTGGCACGCCTACGGGGCTAGCGCCCCGTGCCGAGACTCTTGGGCGCGCCGAACCCCCACAACACCTCGGGCACCGCGACGGCGCCGCCCTCGTCCTGGAAGTTTTCCATGATCGACAGGAGCGCGCGAGCTGTCACCCCGGTTCCGTTCAGCGTGTGCGCGAATTCGAGCTTGCCCTCCCGCCGGAACCGCACATTCAGCCGCCGCGCCTGGTAGTCGGTGGTGTTCGAGCACGAGGTGATCTCGCGGTACCGCTGCTGGCTAGGAAACCAGGCCTCGATGTCGTACTTTTTCGTTGCCGACGCGCCCAGGTCGCCGACGGCGATGTTCATCACCCGGTACGGCAGCCCGAGGCTTTGCACGATCTCCTCTTCGTAGCCGAGCAGACGCTCGTGGAACTGCGCCGACTCCTCCGGCGGGCAGTAGACGTACATCTCCACCTTGTCGAACTGGTGTACGCGGTACATGCCGCGGGTGTCCTTGCCAGCAGCGCCGGCCTCGCGCCGAAAACAGGTCGACATCGCCGCATAACAGGCCGGCAGCTGATCCTCGTCCAGGCGCTCGTCGGAGTGGATGGCGGCCATGGCCACCTCCGACGTGCCGGTCAGATAGAGCTTGTCGCGCTCCAGGTGGTAGATGTTCACCTCGTCGGTGGGCAAAAAGCCCGTGCCGTACATGGCGCGCTCGCCGACGAGCACCGGCGGCAGGACAGGCAGGAAGCCCCGCCCGGCGAGGAACTCGAGCACGTAGCGGTACATCGCAAGCTCGGTGAGCGCGACGTCGCCGAACCGGTATGCAAAGCGCGACCCGGAGGCACGGGCCCCGCGCGCCATGTCGACCCAGCCGGACGGCGAGCCGAGTTCGAGGTGGTCACGCGGCGCGAAGCCGAACTCCGGCGGCGAACCCCACCGCCGCACAAGCATGGCGTCCTCTTCGGCCATGCCGTCGGCCGCCGTCGGATCGGGCAGGTTGGGGATCCGGTCGAGCAGCGCCTGTCGCTCATCTCCCGCGGCGGCAAGCTCGGCCTCGGCCGCGGCGAGCTCATCCTTGAGCCCGCGCAACTCGGCAAGCTCGCCCGGGCTCGGCGTTCCCTTCGATGATCGCTTCTGCCGCGCGCGCAGCCGCTCCACGCGCTCGGTCAGCTCACGCCAGCGGCGGTCGGCGGCGAGCAGCGCATCGAAGTCCGCCGCGGCGCCTCTGCGGGCGAGGGCGGCGCGGAAATAGCCCGGTTCCCGGCGGGCGGCCTTGAGGTCGATCACGAGGTGAGTTTAGTCGGCGCGCCACCGTAGCCAACGCCGTCCCACACATATCCCGAACGGCTGCCGCAATGGCGCGCCGCTCGCGGCGCATGCAGGGGGTTCCGGGGGGTCGTCCCAGGGTCGTCCCCCCCGGGCCAGCACTGTCTTAACGGCTGCCGCATGGCACGCCGCTCACGGCGCAGGGCGGGGTCACTGTGGCGGTTTGAGGTGGCGGAGCCTTTCGCCCACGTAGATCTGGCGCGGCCGGGAAATCCGCTGCTCGCCATCGAGGATGCCCTCCTCCCACTGGGCTAGCCAGCCGGGCGTGCGTCCGATCGCGAAAAGGACGGGGAACATCTCCACAGGGAAGCCCATGGCCTGGTAGATGATGCCCGAGTAGAAGTCCACGTTCGGGTAGAGCTTGTGGCTCACGAAGTAATCGTCGGCCAGCGCGATCCGCTCAAGCTCCAGCGCGATGTCGAGCAACCGGTTCCGCCCGGTGACCTTGAATACCTGGTCGGCGACCTCCTTGATGATGGTGGCGCGGGGGTCGAAGTTCTTGTAGACGCGGTGGCCGAATCCCATCATCCTCAGCTCGCCGCGTTTCACCCGTTGCACATAGGCCGGCACGTTATCCACCGAACCGATCTCCGTGAGCATCTTCAGCACCTGCTCGTTCGCCCCGCCGTGCAGCGGGCCGTAAAGCGCCGCGGCCGCGGCAGCCGCCGCCGAGAACGGGTCCGAGTGCGCGCTGCCGACAGCGCGCATCGTGTTCGCCGAGCAGTTCTGCTCGTGGTCGGCGTGCAGGATGAGCAGCTTGTCGACGGCGCGTTCGAGCACGGGATCCGGGCGGTAGCTCAGCTCGGTGGTCTTCCACATCATGTTGAGGAAGTTGCCCGCGTACGAGAGATCGTTGTCCGGGTAGGCGTACGGCAGGCCTACCGCGTGCCTGTAGGCGAACGCGGCCAGCGTCGGCATCTTCGCGATCAGCCGGACCATTTGCTTGCGCCGCTTGTGTTCGTCGAAGATCGCCTTTGCCTCCGGGTAGAACGTCGACAAGCCGCCCATGGTGCTCACCAGAATTCCCATCGGATGAGCGTCGTGGTGGAAGCCGTCGATGAACTTCTTCACGTTCTCGTGTACGAACGTGTGGTGGGTGATCTCGTCCGCCCACGCCTCCGCGGGAACCGCGTCCGGAAGTTCACCGTTCACCAGCAGGTAGGCGACGTCGAGGAACGAGCATTGATCAGCCAGTTCCTCGATCGGGTAGCCGCGGTAGCGCAAAATCCCCTTCTCGCCATCGATGAAAGTGATGGCGCTGCGGCAACTCGCCGTGTTCAGGAAGGCTGGGTCATAGGACAAGATCCCCGGGTCGGCCTCGCTTGCCTTCACCTGGCGCAGGTCGGTGGCGCGGATCGCGCCGTCAACGATCGGGATCTCGTAGCTGCGGCCCGTCCTTGAGTCGGTGATCTGCAGGCTGCCTTCGCTCGGATTGGCTGTCATCGTGGCTCAGCTCTCCTCCTGACTCAGCACCTCGCACGGCTGCTGCGGGTCCCGCGCGGCCGCTGCGGGCTCGCATGGAAATGCGGCGGCCAGTCCGTTATATCGCCAAAGGTACGTTGTCCAACCCGCCGCCTTCGATACGGGCAACGATCGACTTGCCTGGGACGCGATCGTAATGAGCCGAAACAGGGGGAAGATGGGCGGATGGAGGTCGGTGGCCCTGGCGAGCGGGCGATAGGCGACGAGGTGCACGTCTGGCACGGCGTGCTCGCGGCGGACTCGCCGAAAGGTGAGCCCGCCACGGTCCCAGCGGAAGATCTTGCCGTTCTTTCCCGAGAAGAACGTGACCGCTCCGCCCGCCTGATCCGCGCCAGCGACGGAGCGCGGTTCGTGGCCGCGCATGCGGCGGCGCGCCGTGTGCTCGGGAGTTATCTGGGCGCCGATCCCGCGGCGATCCGACTCGGCCGCACCCCGTGCTGCCGGTGCGGCAGCGCCAAGCACGGCAGGCCCACGGTCGAGTGGCCAGTCACAGCGCTGAGCCACAACCTTTCCCACTCGGGCCGCCACTGGCTGCTCGCGGTGGCGCTCGGCCGGCCCGTCGGGGTGGACATCGAATGCCACCGCAGCCTCGACGTCGCCCGGATGTCGCAAGCCTGCCTGACCGAGTCGGAGAACGTTCATCTGATGGGCCTGCCACCGGACGCGCAGCTGCCGATGTTCTTCCGTTGCTGGACGCGCAAGGAAGCCGTGCTCAAAGCCTGCGGTGTCGGGCTGGCTGGCAGCATGTCCACCGTGGAGGTCCAACCGCAGCATGGCGCCTGCGCGCTGGTCCGCCATGTCTCAGGCAACTGCCCCGACACCTGGCTCACCCAGGACCTGCCTGGCGGCACGGACTGGTCAGCGGCGGTCGCTCAGCCATCGGAACTCGCCGGGCCGGTGCTGTTGCGCGCATTCCCGCAGGCCCTCACCTGACCCTGCGCTGGGTCTCGTCCAGCCGTTGCGTGTGGCCGAGCCGGTCCAGCATCTCAAGCAGCGGCACCGCCACCCGCCGGGTGGTCCGCAGCGCCTGCCTGGCCTGGCTGAGCGTGAACGGCTGCGGCAGGTCGGCCAGGATTCGCGCCGCTAGCTCGTCGGCGCCGGGCAGCAGGTACACCTCGGGCGACACGCGGAGCAGGTATCCAGCCCGAACGGCGGCCGCGAGCTGGCGCTGACCAAGCCGCAGTTCGCGCAACCGCGCGGAGTCGGGCGCGAGGTAGGGGTTACTGCGCAGGTCGCTGCGGATGGTCTCGACTGCGGCCTGAAGCTGCGGCGGCAGGCTCGGCGCGGCGGGCGAGCAGTAGATCTTGCCGCCGTGATAGGTCAATGGCGGCCGGACGAGCGCCTCGACCAGCCGGCGGTCGGGCAGCCCAAGCTGCTGCCTGGCGGCCTCCGCAGGCAATCCCGGGTCGAGCGGGCGGCTCGCCGCGTGCGCCTGGGTCGCCGCCGCCAGCCTGCCACCGAGTTCGCGCCACCAGCCCGGATCGGCCAGCCAGTCCCCGGCAACGGGAGATGCTGTTGGCGCGGCGCCCATAGCGATCATGTCCCGCACCCGGACCAGCCTGCGCCGGCTCAGCTCGGCGCGCGCATCCGCGGCGCCGGTCATGCCCGCCAACTCGGCGGCACGCTCCCGCGCTGCGCCGCGCCTACGTAGCGGCGGTGGCTTCACGTCGAGCACGGTGGCGCGGGTTATGCCGACCTGCCTGACCGGATCACGGCCCGGACTGCGCAACGCGGCGATGTCTCCGATGCGCAGCGGCAGGGGTGTTCGCAGACTCAGCCGGGCCGTGTCGGCGCCGAGCCTTCTGACCCGGGCGCTGATGCCGCACGACCCGATGTGCAGCATCGGCGCTGCCGGCAGGCGTGCCTGCGGATCGGCCAGCCGCACATCCACGGTCCGCGTGGCGAGCCAGCGGCCCGGCGTGACGAGCGCGCTGCCGCGGCGCACATCGGCAGGGTCGGCGCCGCGCAGGTTGACCGCGACCCGCGCGATCGCGGCCACGTGCTGGCGCTCGGTCTTCAACGCCTGCAGGCCACGTACTCGCAGCGGGCGCTGGATCGGGAGGGCGATCAGCTCGTCACCGACCCGGATGGTGCCCGCGGTCAGCGTGCCCGTTGCCACCGTGCCGTGACCTGTGATGGTAAATGACCGGTCGACCCACAGCCGCACGTCGGCGGCTGGGTCCGGCGGAGCGATCCTGCGGATCAGCCGGCGCATCGCCGCCCGCAGCCCGGGCAGGCCCGCGCCGGTGACCGAACTCACCGCGACCGCTTCCACCTGCCCAAGCGACGACCGCGCGATCCGCGCCGTGGCCGCCTCGATTGCGGGTCCCGGATCGGCTAGGTCGCAGCGGGTGACGGCGAGCAGGCCATGCTCGATGCCCAGGGCGTCGACCGCGGCGAGATGCTCCTCGGATTGGGCTCGCCAGCCCTCATCGGCAGCGACGACGAACAGGATGGCGGGCGCGGGCCCCGCGCCAGCGAGCATGTTCGCGACGTAACGCTCGTGCCCGGGAACGTCGACGAAGGCCACATCGGCGTCAGCGTCGCCATCGCCATCGCCGCCGCCGAGCGACATCCAGCAGAATCCGAGATCTATGGTCATCCCGCGGCGGATCTCGTCGGCCCACCGATCGGGTTCCATTCCGGTCAGCGCCCGCACCAGCGCGGACTTACCGTGATCGACATGACCGGCGGTTGCAATCACGTGCATGATGGCCGCTTATCGTAGGTGAGTTCGGCCGGCCGTGGCGAGGGACCTGCGCCGCGTCAGTCCGAGTCGTGCCCACGAAGAGAGGCCGCCGGCCGGTCGCCCGCGTGCCCGTTGTGCGCGGCGCCGTCCGGCGCGGGGCCGGTCGGCCCGGCAGCGCCGCGCAGCCAGCCGCTGAACGTCCCCTTCAGCGAGTCGGGCACGGTCACCTGTGCGGGGGATGGCAGGCCGGTGCGGGCGTCGACGGCCGGCAACTGCGGTGGCAGGAAGACCCATTTCTTGTACGACCAGAACCGGAAGAGCGTGCCGAGACCGATGCCGAAGACAAGCGCCGCGTTGTAGGAGAATTGGTCGTCCAGCTTGAGCGTGTAGTGCGTGAAGCCGATGCAAAGCAGCTGGATGAGCAGGCCGACGCCGTTGAGCACGAAAAAGAGGAAGTACTCGCGGCCGAGCCCGGTGGCGGCGCGGTGCCGGAACGTCCAGTACCGGTTGCCCGCGAATGCCAGGGATGCCGCGACCACCGTGGCGACGGTGTTCGACGTGAGCGGCCCCATCCGCAGTCCGAAGTGCAGCAGGTTCGTCCCCCCCCAGGTCACAAGGAAGGCCGCCGCCCCGATGACGCCGAACTTGGCCAGCTCATGGATGAGCTGCCTGAACCGATCGTAGATGGCGATCGCAATTCTCACCGGAACGATCATCCTCCCCGGGTTGTCCCGGACGGGTACCTGCCTAACGAATGTGACGACCCTACCCGGCCGAGGGTTGCGCACACTGCGGCATTGCCTCTTCCGTGGCTGAAACTGGCTCGGCGGTTGCCAGACCGTCAGGTTCTTGTCGGTTTCGCATTCGCCGTGACCGGCATGGGGGCCGGTGAGATGATGCGGGCACAACGGCGGAAACCCACCGTAACCCGGTGACAACACTTCCGCGCCACACGGGCAACAGGACACGCACTACAGGACATGGACTACAGGAGATGCCTTCATCATGGCAGACGACGCGTCCCACGCTGGCCAGCCAGCCCGCGACATCGACACGACGGTCGCGCATCCGGCCAGAATCTGGAACTACTGGCTTGGCGGCAAGGACAACTACGCCGCCGACCGTGACGTTGGTGACCAGACGCTCGAGGTCTACCCCGAGATAGCCACCCTGGCCCGCCAACAGCGGGCGTTCCTTGGCCGAGCGGTCCGGTACCTCGCGGGTGAGGCAGGGGTGCGCCAGTTCCTCGACATCGGCACCGGCCTGCCCACCGTTGACAACACCCACGAGGTCGCCCAGCGGGTCGCTCCCGAGTCCCGCATCGTCTATGTGGATAACGACCCGCTCGTGCTCGCGCACGCCCGCGCGCTGCTGACCAGCTCCCCCGAGGGCGTCACCGACTACATCGACGCCGACTTACACGACCCGGGCCTGATACTTGCCGAGGCGGGGCGCACGCTGAACTTCGACCGGCCGGTCGCGATCACCATGCTCGGGATTTTGATCTTCATAAGCGACGACGACGAGGCCAGGTCCATCGTCCGCCGCCTGGTCGATGCCCTGACGCCGGGCGGCTACCTGGTGCTGACCCACACGACCAACGCCATCCACGGAGCGCGCACCGATGAGGCGGTCCGCGTCTGGAACGAGGGCGGTTCGGTCCCGATGGTCATCCGTACTCCCGACCAGATCGCCGGCTTCTTCGACGGCCTTGACCTACTTGAACCCGGCGTCGTGCCGCTTTCGCGCTGGCGGCCAGAACCCGATCCGTGGGGTTCCGCCGAGGTGGACGAATTCTGCGGCGTCGGGCGCAAGCCAGACCGCTGACTTGCCTGCCGGGGCAGCCACGCCGCGTGAGCCGTTAAGGATCAGTTTGGGTGGTCGCCTGCGCGGCCGCGATCCATCGGCCCACGACCGCGTACCGGCGGGTAGGTAGGGTTGACCGTCAGGCACAACCGGAGAGGCGGCCGCGCATGGACTTCGCATTCGACCCACAAACCGAGGACCTGCGAAAGCGGCTGCTCGCCTTCATGGCGGAGCACGTCTACCCGGCAGAAAGCGTGTTCGCTCGGCAGGTGGCAGAGCAGGTGGATCCGTGGGCGCGGCCGCCCATCGTCGAGCAACTGAAGGCGAAGGCGCGCGAGGCGGGGCTGTGGAATCTGTTCCTGCCGCACCATCCGCTCGGCGCAGGGCTGACAAACGCGCAGTACGCGCCCCTGGCCGAGATCACCGGGCACAGCCCGGCGCTCGCGCCGGAGGCGCTGAACTGCGCGGCGCCCGACACAGGCAACATGGAGCTGCTCGCCGCGTTCGGCACCGAGCAGCAGCGGGAGCGCTGGCTCGCGCCGCTGCTCGACGGCAAGATCAGGTCGGCGTTTTGCATGACCGAGCCCGATGTCGCCTCCTCCGACGCGACCAACATCGCGACCCGGATCGAACGCGACGGCGACAGCTATGTGATCAACGGCCGCAAATGGTGGTCGTCCGGGGCGATGAACCCGGCGTGCGAACTCCTGATCGTCATGGGCAAGACCGATCCGTCGGCCGACAGTCACAGGCAGCAGTCGATGATCCTTGTCCCGCGTGACACGCCGGGCGTGCGGGTGCGGAGAGGGCTGAGCCTGTTCGGGTACACCGACGGTCCGCACGGCGGCCATGCGGAGGTGGAGTTCCATGATGTGCGGGTCCCTGTCAGCGACCTGCTTGGCGGGGCGGGCGAGGGGTTCGCCATCGCGCAGGCTCGGCTCGGGCCGGGTCGCATTCATCACTGCATGCGGCTGATTGGCATGGCCGAGCGCGCGCTCGAGCTGATGTGCCGGCGGGTCAGCGGCCGGGCGGCCTTCGGCAAAAGCCTGGCCGAGCAGGGCGTCGTGCAGGACTGGATCGCCGAGTCGCGCGTGCGCATCGAAGCGGCCCGCCTGCTGGTGCTGAAGGCGGCCTGGCTGATGGACACCATCGGCAACAAGGGCGCGCACACCGAGATCCAGGCGATCAAGATCGTCACGCCACGGATGGCGGAGTGGGTCATCGACCATGCCATCCAGGCGCACGGCGCCGCCGGAGTCAGCCAGGACTTCCCGTTGGCGTACCTGTGGGCGGGCGCGCGCTCGCTGCGCTTGGCCGACGGGCCCGACGAGGTCCACAAGCGCTCGCTCGCCCGCCACGAGTTGCGGCGCCACAGTGCGCACGGACTGCGCACGGACATGAGGAGATGACATGACAAGCCCAGTTCAGCGTGTTGCCATCGTCACCGGCGCCGCGCGCGGCATCGGCGCGGCCACCGCACGCCGGCTGGCGGCCGAAGGCATGGCCGTCGCCGTGCTCGACCTTGAAGAGGCCGCGTGCAAGGCCACCACCGACGCCATAAACACGGCGGGAGGCAGCGCGCTGGCGGTCGGCGCGGATGTGACCAAGCCGGGTCAGGTCGAAGCGGCCGTAGAGCGCGTCGCCACCGAACTGGGCCCGCCGGCAGTGCTGGTCAACAACGCCGGAGTGCTGCGCGACAACCTGCTGTTCAAGATGACTGACGACGACTGGGACACCGTGATGGCGGTCCATCTGCGTGGCGCGTTCCTGATGAGCAGGGCGGCGCAACAGCACATGGTCGCCCGCCGCTATGGGCGGATCATCAGCCTGTCAAGCAGTTCGGCGCTCGGCAACCGCGGCCAGGCCAACTACTCGGCGGCAAAGGCCGGGCTGCAGGGATTCACCAAGGCCCTGGCGATCGAGCTTGGCCAGTTCGGCATCACGGTCAACGCGGTCGCGCCCGGATTCATCGTGACCGACATGACCAGGGCGACCGCGGCGCGGCTGAACGTGGACTTCACCGAACTCCAGCAGGAGAGAGCGGCGCGGACCCCGGTGCGGCGGGTCGGGGTGCCGGAGGACATCGCGCACACCATCTCGTTCCTCGCGAGCGAGGGGGCGGGCTTCGTGTCCGGTCAGGTGATCTATGTGGCGGGCGGGCCATTGTGCTGAGGACCACGGCGTGCTAGCCGCCGACCTGCCCGGCGCGGGCGTCGTCGTCACCGGCGCAGGCAGCGGCATCGGTGCCGCACTGGCCAGGCGTTTTGGCGCCGAAGGCGCCCAAGTCGTGGTCAACGACATTGACGCGTCGGCCGCTACCGCGGTCGCGGCTCAGGCAGGCGGGATCGCGATACCGGGGGACGCGGCGAGCGAGTGGGGGGTGGCCGAGCTTGTGTCCCTGGCACGTGATCAGCTCGGCGAGATCGACCTGTACTGCGCCAATGCAGGGGTGGCGTGCCACAGCGGCCAAGACGCGCCCGAGCCCGACTGGGAGCAGTCCTGGCAGGTGAACGTGATGGCGCACGTCCGGGCAGCCCGGCTGCTGCTTGGCCCGTGGCTGGACAGGGGCAGCGGCCATATGATCGCCACGGTCTCGGCCGCTGGGTTGCTCACCATGCTCGGCGCGGCGCCCTACTCGGTCACCAAGCACGCCGCGCTCGGGTTCGCGGAATGGCTTTCCGCGACCTACCGGCACCGCGGGATCACCGTGCAGGCGCTCTGCCCGCAGGGCGTGCGGACGCCGATGCTCGCCGCGACTGGTGAGACCGGCAGGCTGATCCTGGGTGACTCGGCGATCGAGCCTGAGCAGGTGGCGGACGCGGTGATGGAGGCGCTCGGGGACGGCAGGTTCCTCATCCTGCCCCACCCAGAGGTGGCCCAGATGTATGCCGGCCGCGCCGCCGACACCGACCGGTGGCTGCGCGGCATGAACAAGATCCAGCGCCGGGTGGAGACCGCGCGCTGAGGACCCCGTGCGGGCGTCGCGCTGAGCACCCGCGCCGCCCGCTGTGGACCCGCCCGGGCGGCGGGGGACACCCCCTTTGACTTGGCCGATGCTGGGCAGCATCTGGGACGCCCCCGCCGCGGTCCCTGGGCGTATCGCGCCGAAACATATTGTAACACATTAGTTGCTTTCCGTGTGCATATTCGATGCGGTCACCCTTGCTGCCACGTGGCGCCGCCGATTTCGGTTACGTGAGCCGACGTCGCAGGCGTGGCCGAAACATCGGTGAAATCTGCTCTGGCCTGGACTGCTGCACGTTCCCAGCTACGTAACAGCTGGGAAATGTGTCCGAAACTCGCCCGTGGGAGACATGTACCAAACGACCGGCGGGAAGCCCTGGCGGTCGCGCCGTCTGCGGCAAACCTGGAGGCGTGGAGCAGTGGTTCCTTATCCAAGTTGGCTGAATGCTGGAGACAACTCCTGGCAGCTCACGGCCGCGACGCTGGTCGGCCTGATGAGCATTCCGGCACTCACCGTGCTGTACGGCGGGCTTGTGCAGCGCAAGTGGGCCGTAAACACGATGTTGATGACCTTCACCGCGTTCTGCACGGTGCTGATCGTGTGGGTGCTCTGGGTGTTCAAGATGGGCTTCGGCGAGCCGTGGATCAACACGTTCGTCGGCATGCCCGGCGCGGTGATCGGTCACGGCGGCCTGCAGAATCGCGCGCACATCCCGCTCATCAGCGGCACCGGGGGGATGCCTGCGTTCAGGTTCCCGCAGTCCGCGCTCGTCTACTTTCAGTTCGTGTTCGCGGCGATCACACCGATCCTGTTCCTCGGCAGCGTGGTGGGCCGGATCAGCTTCAAGGTGTGGCTGATCTTTGTCCCGCTCTGGTCCACCTTCGCCTATTCGGTCAATGCCTTCCTGCTGTGGGGAGGCGGCTGGTGGGCGCACCAGGGCGCGCTGGACTACAGCGGCGGCTATGTGATCCATTTGGCCGCTGGGGTGGCCGGCTTCACGGCGGCCGCCGTGATCGGGCCACGGCTCAAGCGGGACCGCGAGCACGCGGTGCCCAACAACCTGCTGTTCGTCGCGGTTGGCGCGGGCATCCTGTGGCTGGGCTGGAACGGCTTCAACGGCGGCGACCCGTACTTCGCGGGCGCCGACGCCGCCGCGGCGGTGCTCAACACCAACCTGGCGACCGCCATCGCGATGATGACCTGGATCGTGCTGGACATGATCGGTGGCAAGGAGCGCAAGCCCACCTTCCTTGGCGGCGTCAACGGAATGATCGTCGGCCTGGTGGGGATCACGCCCGCCGCCGGGTACGTGAACGGCCTCGGCGCGATCATGATCGGCCTGATCGGCGCCACGATCGTCTGGGCAGCCTGGAACTTCCTCAGCAAGGTGCCGCCGTTCAGCCGCGTCGACGACGCGCTCGGCGTCTTCTACACCCACGGCATAGCCGGGCTTTGCGGCGGCTTGCTCGTTGGCTTTTTCGCCGATCCGAAGATGGTCGTCTATCCAGGTGCCCGCAACAGCCCGGGATTCAGCGTGGCTGGCCTGTTGTATGGCCACCCCAAGCAGTTGCTCATCCAGGCAGGTGCGGCCCTGACCGTCATCGTCTGGACGGCGCTGATCACCTTCCTCATACTGCGCGTGCTTGGACTGTTCATGAAGCTGCGGATACCCGATGAGGCGCTCGAGACCGGCGATGTCGCGGTGCACGGCGAGGAGGCGTACCCGACCGAGGCCCTGACCCGCGTGGACGCGAGTGTCCTCGTGGGCGCGGCGTCGGCGCCTGCTCGGCCGTCGCCGTCAGCGGGTTCGGCGCCGACGCCCAGGCGGCGCGCCGGCCACGAGGAGCAATGACCGCAGGCGCCCTCGTGGCGGTGGGCGTGCGGGGTTCAATGGCCGCGGAATGCCTCTTCGAGCCACCACGAGCCATGCTCGGCCGTGATCTTGGCGTCGATCACGATCGGCCGCTCCCGCGGACCGTCCAGCCAGCGCGCCAGCGCCGACAGGTCGTTGGCGGCGCGCACCGTAACCGCGTCGCAGCCGTAGCCGCGCCCGATTGCGGCGATGTCGGTCGGCGGGAACATGACCGTGTGCAGCGGATGCCCGCCCGGCCCGAAGTGGTGAACCTCCGCACCGTACGCCTCGTCGTCGTAGACGACCACGACGAGGGGGAGGCCGAGCCGCACCGCCGTGTCCATCTCGCTGATTCCCATGAGCGCGCCACCGTCGCCGAGCGCGGCGATCGGCAGCCGTGCGGGCGCCGCGACGGCCGCGCCGATCGCGCTGGCGAGGCCGAGGCCGACCGACTGGTAGGCCTGAGTGAAGCAGAACCCGTCGGCGTCGGGAACGGTGAGGTACATGCTCGGGAAGCCCATGAAGTTGCCGGAGTCGACAGCAACCACGCGCTCGGCCGGCAGCATGTCGTCAAGCGCGATCGACAGCGCCCGTGGATCGATCCTGCCGCCGTCACTCTCGTCCTTGAACGGCACGTCCCGCCAGCGGACCTCCGCGGCGATGCGGTCCCGCAGCTCCGCCGAGCGATAACCGAGGGCGGCGTGGTCGGCCAGCTCGTCAGCAACAGCCCGCGCGGTTTCCCGCGCGTCGCCGAGAACACCGAGGTCGGCTGGCACGTGCCCGCCAATGGCCGAGGTGTCAAGATCGACCTGAACGACCGCCGTGCCTGGTCCGAGCAGGGCGCCGTGGCGCGTCGTCCACGTGTTCAGCCCGCAGCCCCAGCTCACGATGACGTCCGCGCCGGCGATGAGCTCGGCGGCAAGCGGCGAGGCGAACCCGCCGCTCACGTCCAGGTCCCACGCGCTGCCGCGGAACAGGCCTTTCGCGGCGGCTGACGTCGCGAGCAGCGCGCCGCAAGCGTCGCCGAGCCGCTCGATCTCAGCGCGTGCCCGGCAGACGCGGGCCCCGCGGCCGGCGATGAAGACCGGGCGCTGTGCGCGCCGCATCGTGGCCGCGAGCGCTTGCACCGCACCCGCGGCGGGTGCGGGGGAGGCCAGCGGTTCTGCCGCCGCTGCCGACATGACTGGCCCCGGCATGGCTGGTCCGTGCCTGGCCTGCCCCGCCGTGGTCGGCGCCGGCGATGGGCACTGCGCGTGTTGCACGTCGAGCGGCATCGAAAGGACCACCGTTCGCCGCTCGCGCGTCGCGGTGCGGAACGCCCGTGCCGCGTCGGCGCGGGCGGATCGCGGGGAATGGATCCGCTCAGGCACCGCGCCGACGGCCGCGGCGAGCGCATCCATGCCGATTCTGAAATTGGACCTGACCTCTGGGCCGGCCACGTCGGCGGCGAGGACGACAAGCGGAGTGCGGCTCTTGGCTGCCTCGGTGATGCCGGTGAGCGCGTTGGTGAACCCGGGGCCCTGGTGCAGCGACAGCAGCCCGGTCCGGCCGCTCGTTCGGGACCACGCGTCGGCCATGGCCGCGGCCCCGCACTCGTGTCGGGCGGCGACAAACGACACGCCACGGGCCGTCAGGGCGTTCGTGACGTGGAAGTTGCCGCTGCCGACGAGGCCGAACACCGTGTCTGCGCCGAAGCCGCGCAAAACGTCGGCTACCGCCTCTGCGACAAGCATGTGGTCACCTCCGCTACGCAGTGCGCTCGACGAGAGCGAGCACACGTGCGGGGCTGCCCGAGCCACCCCTGATTGGCAATGGCCCCGCGATCACCGCGGCGCCGTGCGCGGGCAGCCGCGACAGGTTCCGCAGCTGGGTGAGCCCGTACTTTCCGGCGCCGAGCAAGAAGGAGTGGCAGGGGAACGCTGGGTCGAAGGAATGCGCCGCGCCCGCGTCGGTGCCGACTGTTTCGACACCGATTCCGATCACGGGCGCCTCGTCCGCGAGCCATTGCGCGCACTCAACCGACATACCCGGGGTGTGCGGCCCCGTCTCGTCGGCATTGAGGAACTCCTGCTGGCCATGCGAGCGGGCGTCCCAGCCAGTCCGGTAGAGCAGCCACCCCCCGTCAGGAAGCGGCCCGTGCTCGCTCTGCCATTTGACGATGTGCTCTACCTCGAGCAGGAAATCGGGGTCAGCGGCGGCTTGACTGGTGAAGTCAAGCACGGCCGCGGGGGCGATCAGCCGCGTCACAGGGATCTCGGCGACGTCGTCAAGGCTTTGGCCGGTCACCCAGTGCACCGGCGCGTCGAAGTGCGTTCCCGTGTGCTCGCCCGTGGAGATGTTGTTCCAGTACCAAGCCGGGCCGCGCTCGTCGTAGTGGCTGATCTCATGAAGCGAGAATGTCGCCGTGTTGCCGAACGGCTCAGGCAGCCTGATCACCGGAGTATCGGCGGAAAGCGGCGCGGTAAGGTCTACTACCTCGACGGCGCCGCTGCGGAGCGCATCGATGAGAGCTGACAGCACGGGCATGGGTTCCTCCAGGGCACCTGGCGCGGAGCGGTTCCAACTACCCCGTGATACCCCAGACAATGGCGGCATGGCCACACCGATCCCGACCGTGCGGACCCTGCCCACCAACGACGGCGTGCCGATCGAGGCGGTCTATCTGCCGCCAAGATCCGCCGATCCCGATTACGCAGATCTCGCCTTCGTGGTGGCCCACGGGTTCACCGGGTCCTGGCAGCGGCCCTCGGTGTGGCGGATCGCGAACAGGTTCGCCGGGTCTGGCGGCACCGTCTGCTTCGACTTCCGCGGGCACGGCCGATCCGGCGGCACATCCACGCTCGGTGACAGGGAAACCCGTGACCTCGCTGTTGCCGTGGCATGGGCGCGCGAACTCGGCTTCAAGCGCATCGCCGCCGTCGGCTTCTCCATGGGCGCATCGGTCGTGCTTCGCCACGCCGGGCTGGCGGGGGAGGCCGCCGGGCTTGACGCGGTGGTGTCGGTGAGTGGGCCGGGCCGATGGTATTACCGCGGCACCACGCCAATGCGCCGGGTCCACTGGGCGGTGGAGTACCCCGTCGGCAGGCTTATCACGCGCGTGGCGCTGCACACGCGGGTGAACCACGCGCGCTGGAACCCGGTGCCCGTGTCGCCAGCGGAGGCCGCCGCCATGATCGCCCCGGTTCCCCTGCTGGTGGTGCACGGTGACCGGGACACCTACTTCCCCGTGGACCACGCGCATCAGATCTATGAGGCTGCGGGCGACCCGAAGGAGCTGTGGATCCTGAAGGGATCCGGGCACGCCGAGTCGGCCACGTCCAACAGGCTGGTCGATCGCATCGGCCGCTGGGTGATGACGGTCACCGCGCCTGTTCAGCCGGCTGGCTCGCCGCCAGTGCTGAACGGCTGACCCGGAGCGAGCCAGCACGTGCCCGCCGGTCGTGCTAGAGATCGGAGAAGCGGGTGATCTGGCGAATCTTGTTGTTCGCGTCCAGCGCGGCGACCTTGTACGACTCGGCCAGCGTCGGATAGTTGAACACGGCGTCGACGAGATAGTCGATTGTGCCGCCGCAGCCCATGACCGCCTGACCGATGTGAACAAGCTCGGTGGCGCCGGTGCCGAACACGTGTACGCCGAGCAAGGTGCCGTCTTCGGGCGAGACGAGCAGCTTGAGCACTCCGTAAGAGTCACCGATGATCTGCCCGCGAGCCAGCTCGCGGTACCGCGACACGCCCACCTCGAACGGGACGCAGTCCTTGGTCAGCTGGTCTTCTGTCCGGCCGATGAAGCTGATCTCCGGGATGCTGTAAATGCCGATCGGCTGCAGCTTGTCGGTGGCGTGGACCGGCTCTCCGCAGGCGTGGTGCGCGGCCAGCCGGCCCTGCTCCATCGAGGTCGCGGCGAGCGCGGGGAAGCCGATGACGTCGCCGACCGCGTAGATGTTCGGGGCCGTGGTGCGGAAGAACTCATCGACGGCGATGCGCCCGCGTTTGTCACTTTCCAGGCCTGCCGCATCGAGTCGCAGATGCCCCGTCATTCCCTGGCGCCCCGCCGAGTACATGACGGTCTCGGCCGGTATCCGCTTCCCGCTTTGCAGCATCGCGATGGCGCCATCAGGCCGCGCTTCAACCGAGGACACCGTCTCGCCGAAACGGAACGTCACGGCGAGGTCGCGCAGGTGATACTTCAGTGCCTCGACCACCTCAAGATCGCAGAATTCGAGCATCCGCTCCCGCTGCTCGATCACCGTCACCTTGGTGCCAAGCGCGGCGAACATCGAGGCGTACTCGATACCGATCACTCCGGCGCCCGCGACCACCATCGATCGCGGGATGCGCTCCAGGTTCAGGATCCCGTCGGAGTCCATGACCGTGCGCTCGTCGAAGGCGACGGTCGGCGGCCGGGCCGGCTTGGTGCCGGTAGCGATCACGATCTTGTCGGCGCTGACGTGGCGCACCTCCCCGCCGCCCTCATCGATCTCGATGCCGTGCGGGTCGGCGAAATGTGCAGTCCCGGTGAGGATCGCCACCCGGTTACGCGTCAGTTGGCTGCGCACCACCTGGGTTTCCCGGCCGACCACGTGGCGGGTTCTGACGGTGAGATCGGCGATGGTGATCTCATCCTTGAGGCGGTAGCTCTGCCCGTACATCTCGCGCTGGGTGAGCCCAGTGAGGTAAATGACGGCCTCGCGGAGCGTCTTCGAGGGGATAGTGCCGGTGTTCAGGCACACGCCGCCGATCATCTCGGGCCGTTCCACGATGCCGACCCTGCGATCGAGCTTCGCCGCGGCGATCGCCGCCTTCTGGCCGCCGGGCCCTGAGCCGATCACCAGCACATCGAAGTCGTACATATCCCCAGTTTGACGACGCACGCACCTGTTTAGAAGCCCTGCGGCCCGCTGGCTGCCCCGAAGGCGCCCGCTTACCAGCTCGTCATGTGCGGCATGCCCTCGGAGTAGCCGGCCGCGCTTTGCACCCCGACAACCGCCCGCTCATGCAGCTCTTCGAGGTTGCGTGCGCCCGCGTAACTGCATGCGCTGCGCAGCCCGGCCGTGATCGCATCGAGCTGGTCCTCGACGCTCGGCCGGTGTGAGTCCAGGTACATCCGCGCCGTGGAGATGCCTTCCTCGAAGAGCTGCTTGCGCGCCCGGTCGAACGGCGAGTCGTCGGCGGTGCGAAGCCTGACCGCCCGCGCGGACGCCATGCCGAAGCTCTCCTTGTAGAGCCGCCCGTCCGGATCGCGAAACACGTCGCCTGGTGACTCGTATGTCCCAGCGAACCACGATCCGATCATCACGTTGGACGCGCCGGCCGCGAGTGCGAGCGCGATGTCGCGTGGATGGCGTATCCCGCCGTCCGCCCAGATGTGCCGCCCCATCAGGCGCGCCTGCGCGGAGCACTCGAGCACCGCGCTGAACTGCGGGCGGCCAACGCCGGTCATCATCCGGGTGGTACACATCGCGCCTGGGCCGACACCCACCTTCACGATGTCCGCGCCCGCCTCGATGAGCTCTCGCACACCCTGGCTGGTGACCACGTTCCCCGCGGCGACCGGCATGGGGGGGTCGCAGCGCCGGATCGCACCGAGCGCCGCGATCATCTTGTCCTGGTGGCCGTGCGCGGTGTCCACCACGAGCAGGTCGACTCCCGCCTCGGCCAGAGCCATGGCCCTGCCTCCGACGTCACCGTTGACACCGATGGCCGCCGCGATCCGCAGCCGTCCCCGCGCGTCGGTAGCTGGCCGGTAGAGGGTCGCTCGCAGCGCGCCGGTCCTGGTCAGGATGCCGGTCAGCCTCCCGGCGCCGTCCACCACAGGCGCGAGCCGGTGCCGGCCCTCATGCAACCGGGCGAACGCCTTCTCCGGCTCAATCTCAGCAGGCAGCGTGAGCACCTCAGCGGACATGACCTGGCGAAGCTGGGTGAACCGGTCAACGTCTTGGCAGTCGGCCTCGGTCACCACGCCGACCGGCCTGCCGTCCTCGATGACGATCACTGCGCCGTGCGCCCGCTTCGGCAGCAGGTTCAGCGCCTCGCCAGTGGTGTCGTTGGGCCCGAGCGTGATCGGCGTGTCGTGCACGAGGTGGCGGTTCTTGACCCACGTCACCACGTCGGCGACCACGTCGAGCGGGATGTCCTGTGGCAGGACGGCAAGCCCGCCTCGGCGGGCGATGGTCTCGGCCATCCGGCGCCCAGACACCGCCGTCATGTTGGCCGCCACGACCGGGATCGTGGCGCCGCTGTCGTCACGGGCGCGAAGGTCGACATCGAGCCGCGACGCGACGGTGCTGCGGCTGGGCACCATGAACACGTCGCTGTAGGTAAGGTCGTGCGCCGGAGGCGCGCCACCCAGGAATCGCACGTTGCTCACCTGGTCCTTGAGATCATTGTTACCGGGCACGTCAATGCCCCCATCGACCGGGATTGTTCCCAGATATCCGGGCGCCCAGGCCCCCGCAGGGACCCGTGCTGGATACCGGTCAGGGCCAGACAGGCGGTCGCAGGCGGATAACTTCGCCCGCGATTCACGGTTAGCGCGCGGCGAGGACCTCGGCGATCTTCGCGGCGGCGGCGCCAGGGTCGTCGGTGTCATGCAGAACATCGCCCCACGACCACCGGTAGAACCAGCGCAGCCGCCCGTATTCGTCGGCCAGCGGAATGCAGTCGATGGTTTCCGCCAGCATCGCCGCACCCGGGATGAAAATGTGCAGCGCCGCCGGATAGGTGGTCTTGACCGCGGAGTGGAAGCCGCGATCGTCCAGCACCGTGGCAAGCCTGTGCAAGTGATAGGTGCGTGCATGATCACGAGCGGTTGTCGGCATCGCCTCCACCTTGTTCAGTCGCCACATTCTCGGCGCGGCGACCGCAGGCTTGTCAAGCCCCAGCCGATATCGCGGCGCGGTCAGCGATGAGCGCCGCCGCCGTAGTTCCCGTATCCGCCGCGGGAGCGATGGTCGTCGTAGTCAGGCGCGTCTGGGCGGGTCCGCCCGTATGGGGACGCGGCGTCGAGGCCGTCACCGGGTGGCGGCCCGGTGACGTAGCTGCCGTAGGGATTGCCTGAGCCCGCGTCGGCCAAGGGCTCGGGCTCGGGCAATCGCTGGCGAGCGGACAGGGCAGAGCTTGACAGGTAGCCGCTTGCGAAACCGCCCGCCGGCTGGCTGGCGTAGCCGCTCGCCGGTGCAGCTCCAGGGTGGGCGTGGGTTCCAGCCGGACCGGTCGAGGGCGTAGCCGGGTAGCCCGCATACGTTGTGGCGTAGCCACCGGGGGGCCCGTAGGGGGTGCTGGCCTCGCCACGGCGGGAGCCGTCATAGGAGCTGTTCGCGACGTAACCAGGGTCGGTTGGCATGCCGTAGCCAGGGGTGTCGGCACCATAGCCGGCGGGGGGGCCTTGCCCGACGGGTGCGTCAGGCCGTGAAGGCCTTGCTGCGAGCCCTGCGGGCTGCTGGCTCATGCCGGGCTGGCTCATGCCGTGCGACGGTGTCTGGTATCCGGCGACGGGCGCTGGGTAGCTGGCGTCGGCCGGATAGCCAGCAGCCGCGGACCCGGGATAGCCGCCCGGCGCCGCCGAATACCCAGATTGCGTGGAGTAGCTGGGAGGCGCAGCGGGAGGCGCCGAGTAGTACGCGCCAGACACACCCGCAGCCGCATAGTCGGCGCCGCTGTGGGCCGCTTGCGCGCTCGCCGCGGGTACCATCCGGCCGCTGTCGGTGGAGCTGCCGGACCGCCGGACAGGCAAGCTGGCGGCGTCAAGCTCGGCCCCGCCGGTCTCGGCGCGGCCAGCGGCCTCGTAGCGTCGCGAAGACGCAACGCCGGGCATCGCCATCGCGGCGGTCTGCCGCTCCGGCTGCGACAGTTTCGGATCGGTGCGCGTGTCCCGCTCCTTGCTCGCCTCCGGCTCGCCAGGTCGCAGGTCAGCGGCCGACTGGGCCGTCCTGGACGCGAGCGGTTTGTCAGCGGACATCTCGGCCCAGTAGTCCTCGTCGGACACCCGTTCCCAGTTGGTGGTGTTCCAGTCCTTCCCCGCGTCGCCGCCGCGAAGCCGTGGCGGTCGCGCCGGCCTTTTGGGCTGGTCCTTCCGCTGGCTGTGCCGCTTTTTGGGCTGGTCCTTCTGCTGGCTGTGCCGCCTGCCCGGCCTGGCCGACGCAACCGGCGCAACTGACGGAGCCGGCCCAACCGGCGCTCGGGGAGCGGGCACCTCGTCCGGCGTCACCTGCCGGAAGCCAGGGTCGAAGCCAGGGTCCGTGGCGGTGGCGCTGCCTGCGACCGCGGGACGCCGAGCGCCCGCCGAACCACCACGCCCACGCTCGCCGCCGCGGCGGATCGAGTGGCCCAGGTCTTCTGGATCGGCGAACTCGCTGTCGCCCACCGGAGAGTCCCAGTCATCCTCGCCGCCTTCGGCCCGCATAGAGCGGACGCCGAGCGCCACGGCGACAAGAACGCCCACAACCACGGCCACAAGGCCGAGCACCACGAACAGCGTCATCGCACCACCCAACTAGCATGGCCACCCGACGGCGCTAGCCAGGCACACGCGGCCACAGACGCGGGCCTTGCCCCCGTACGCTAGCGCCCTGGTCCCGTCCAAGGCCGTTCGCCCGGACACTAATTCTGGCGGAACACTATCGCCGCTGTCACATGATTGGAGAAGTTTTGCGCATCATTACGTACGTAGCGTATCCACATGTTTACCAGGTCCGGATGGACGCGATGGCTTCTGGTTCGGCTTGCGGGTCAGCCATGTGGATTCCGCGCAATTCCGGTTAGCCTGCCGCGCGCGATGGCTCGGGCCGCGATCGCTGGCCAGGCGGCCTTCAGCCCAGCTCCCTTTGGCAGTGACACGGGCGCGTTCATCGCATAGAGCGTAAAACGGTAGGAGTGGCTGGCGGAGCGCGGACAGGGCGGGCCATACTTGGCGATGTTGTCGGTGCCTTGCGCCTGGCGTGCGGTAGGCGGAAGCGATCCTTCTTGAAGCTCTGTCGTCTGCGGGCTGATGTCAAAAACGAGCCAGTATATATACGGCGTTACCGGCGCGTCCGAGTCGTCGACCACGAGCGCGAGCGCCTTGGTTCCCGTCGGGACGCCTGACCAGTGAATGGGCGGGCTGACGCCCTTGCCGAAGCAGGTGTAGCGCAGCGGCAGGTCGCCTTGGTCCCTGAAGGCGAGGCTCGTTACGGTGATGATCTCCGGCACGTCAAAGGACCCGATGTTCGTGCCGCCGATCAACCCGCATCCAGCGGTGAGCGAACAGGCCGCGGACAGGCCGATGAGCGCGGCTCGCCGCATTGCGCGCGCCGCACCGCCGCGCCCGGCGCGAAGCAGGCGTCTGCTCACCTGCCAGATCGTACGCGGTGACCGTCTAAGCACGGTGCGGTGCGGGTGCGCGAGCCCGGTGCGGCAGCCGTTTCGCATCAATATCCCGAACGGCTGCCGCGACCGGTCACTGACCGTAGTGCGGTGCCGCGTGCCGCACCGGCCCTGCACGCGGGCCGGCGCGCGGCACGAATGGTCGGCAAATGCGCCGCGCAAGGCGTCGGCTGACGATATGCTGCCCCTGCTCTTGGAGCGGTAGAACGACTCAGATATCACCGAGGCAGCCCTGCGCATGCGCGGATATTCCGTCACCCTCAGCTCATCGTGAAATATATGATCGCTGCGAGTTCGGTGCTCGGCGTCGGCCTGGCACTGTATCTGATCGCGGCGTGGCGCGGCTGGCAGCCATCGCTGCCCACCGCACTTGTGGTCGGCGCTGCGCTGCGCGGCGCTGTCTGGGTTGTCGCAGCCAGGCAGTCATGGCAACCCTGGGACTTCACGGCCGACTTCCACTCCGCGGCGGTGGCCGTCCTGCACCATCATGATCCGCTGCTGAGCGGACGGCCGAGAGGCTGGCCGTTCCTGCCCACGATGGCGTTCGTGCTTGCCGCCGAGCTCAAGCTCGGCCAGCTGGCGCATCTGCCCTGGGCGGCTGTTGGCCGGCTGGCGCCGGTGGCCGCTGACCTGGTGCTTATCCCGCTGATTGGCAAGCTCGCGACCCAGCGGGGCCCGCTGCGGCGGTTTCAGTACGCGTGCAATCCCCTCGCGATCATGATCTGCGCCCTGCATGGCCAGCTGGAACCCGAGGTGCTCGCACTCGCTGTCGCCGCATTCATCCTGGCCCGGTCGCGCCGCAGCACGGCCGCGGGAGGGCTGCTTGGTCTTTCTGCCGCCATCGGCATGTGGTCGCTTCTGCTGCTGCCCGGTGTGCTTGCGACGCTGCCTGACTGGGGGAAACGGCTGCGCGCGTCGTGCTGCGTGGTCGGCGTACCGCTGCTCTTCTGGCTCACCTCACCGCTCACGGTGGGCACACCCCTGCGGCGGCTGCCTACCGTTGCGCACCGGATCATCGGGCTTCGCTCCATGGTCGGAAACTGGGGCTGGACGGTCGCGGTCACCCGGGGCAGGCTCGAATTCATCACGTCCGTGGGCCGTTTCGGCCTGGTGGCAATGGTTATCGCGGTCGCGGTGGTCGGCTATCTCTGGCGCCGCAGCGACCCAGTGGACCTGACCACGGCGCTGCTGATCACCTTCCTGGTGGTGAGCCCGCGGGTCAGCGTCCAGTATCTGGCATGGCCGCTGCCATTCCTTGCCGCGCGCACGACCTTTTTCGCCACTCCGGCGATCGTTGCGGCGTCGGTGTTCGACGGTTTCGGCTATCTCGCGCTTGGGCCGGACCGTGTCCCTGGCTGGATGCACGCCAAGATGTGGTACCTCACGTCCTGGGATGTCATACCTCTGCTGATCGCGGCAATGCCGTGGGAGCGGCGGCGCGGCGACGACGTCGCCGTCAGCGCGCCCGCGGGCGAGGCCGTGATACCGGACGCCGCCCTCGAGCCGACCGGCTCTGGCTGGCCTGGCGAGCTGGACGACCTGACCGGCACGCCCGCGCGCCATCCCGTCCCGTCGCCGCGGAGCGACGAGGACTCCGCCACGCGAGCTCGCTAAGCCGCAGTCCGCTAGTCCTGGCGGCGCGAGCTTCCGAACATGATCTCGTCCCACGTGGGCACCGAGGCGCGGCGACCACGGCCACCTGCCGCCTTGCGCGCGGGGCGCGCCGGAGGGTCCTCGGCCGCTGCCTGGGCTTGCTGCGCGGCTGGCTCATGGGCCGCAGCGGCGAGCGCTGCCCCGTGGCCCGGTTCGGGCGCCGCGAGCGGCTCGGCCGGGGAGGGACCATTGCCCGATCGCGGCAAGAAAGGCGTCACCGTCCCCCGCCCGCGGGCGGGCGGTGGCGGCACCGACAACCCCTCGGCCTGCAGGATCTCCTCGGGCAGTGACAGCAGAGCCGCCTGGTCGTCCTCCGGCGCGGCGTGCCGCCGCCGGGCATCGAAGATCCACGCGGCCCGGACGGGGTCACCGCCAACGGCGCTGGTCAACTCGACGAGCCAGCTACCGTCGCCGCGCTTTCTTGAATCCCAGCGCGCCTCGTCCGGATCGGCGCCGAGCAGCCGCAGCCGCTCGGTGACGATCTCACCGAGCTGCGGCCCTGGGCCGGAGTCCGTTTGCCGCCTGACCGAAGCGGTTTGCGCCTGCTGCGCCATGTAGGCACGCTCGGCGAGCACCGGGCCTTCAAACCAGCGCACCCGCTCGATTGGTACGCCAGCCGCGTCGGCGATCTGCTCTGCAGTCTCACCGGCGCGGATCCGGGCCTGGATCTCCTTGGGTCGCAACTGACTCTCCACTTCGATCTCATACTTGGCGAGCCGGGAGAACTGGCCGCGTACCACAGCCCGCAACCGCTCGTCGTTCGGCAGTGCGAAGCGGACACCCCGTCCGCGCTGGGCGAGGACCACGTAGGTGCCGTCCTCGCTCACCGCGACGAGGCGCAGTTCCTGCATCGGCGTCCCTTCCGCGCCCGCCGCCCGGCCATGCGGCGACGCTGCCATGCTTCCCCCGGTGACGAGTCTGTCCGGTCGATCGGGCGCTGGCCAGCACCCCGCCCGGCATGTCCGGAACTTCACGTGTCATCGTTACCGCCCACCGCGGACGTGGACGGTCACGGACCGAGGACCCGCGTCAGGTAGCCGTTACCGAACCTGCGCTGCGGGTCGAGCTTATTGCGCATGGTCACGAAGTCGCGGAACCGCGGATAGACCTTCGCGAGGTAGCTGGCGTCGCGTGTGTGCAGCTTCCCCCAGTGCGGGCGTCCGCCGAGCGCTGTCATGACCGCCTCCACCTCGCGGAAGTACTCGCGGTGGTCCGACTTGTGGTACACGTGCAGCGCGATGTACGCGCTGTCCCTGCCGTGGGCGGTGGACAGCCACAGGTCGTCGGCCGGCGTCACCCTTACCTCGATGGGGAAGCTGACCCGCCACGTCCGGGTGGCGAAGAGGCCGCGGATCTCGGCGAGCGCGTGCGGCAGGTGCGCCCGCGCGATCGCGTACTCCTGCTCGATGAACCGAACCCGTCTCGGGCTGGTGAAGACCTGGTGGGCCGGCTGCACGTAGGTCCGTGCGCCGATCGCTTTGCCCGCGATCCCGTTCACCGTCTTGATCACGCCGGGGAACGCGTGCCCGAGTCGGCAGGTCAGGCCGAACACCGAGTTGGCCAGGAACTCATCGTCGCGCCAGCGGCGAAACCGTGGCAACGGGCGTGCCGCGCCGCCGACCGGGTTGTTCCGCTTGGTCAGGCAGCCCTCGGTGTGCGGGAACCAGTAGAACTCGAAATGCTCGTTGTCCGCGGTGAGTTCATCAAGCCGGCCGAGGACCTCGTCCCACCGCATCGGCGCCTCGCGTGCCTCAAGCAAGAAGGCGGGAACCACGTGGAAGGTCACCGCGGTCGCCACGCCGAGCGCCCCGAGGCCCACAAGCGCGGCGCGGAACAGATCGGGGTCACGCTCCGCCGAGCAGGTGCGCACGCTCCCGTCGGCGAGCACCACTTCGAGGCCCGCGACCTGGGCTGCGATGGCGCCCACGGTGCGCCCGGTGCCGTGGGTCCCGGTCTGGATGGCGCCCGCGACGGTCTGCTCCTGTATGTCGCCCATGTTGGCGAGCGAAAGGCCGTGGCGCAGCAGGGTCTCGTTGAGGTTCCGCAGCGGGCAACCGGCTTCCACGGTGACGAGCCCTGCTCGGGCGTCCACCGAGCGGACCGCGCGCAGGCCGTCCGGCCGTAGCAGCAGCCCGTCGGTAACGGCGGCCGGGGTAAAGGAGTGGCCGGTGCCGGCCATGCGCACGGTTAGGCCGTCACGCCCAGCATCCTTAACGGCTGCCGCGACCTCCTCGGCGCTTGCCGGGCTGGCGGTCTTGCGCGGGCGTGCCCGCTGATTGCCCGCCCAGTTCTGCCAGTGGTGCGGGCTGGTTGCCATGACGGGACCCTAGCCGGTCGGACGCAGCGTTCGCGCGCCGAGCAGGCCGACCGCCGCTGACGCGGTGCCGCAGCCCAAGGCGAAGACGTATCCCCAGTGCGCGCCGTATGCGTCGATGATGTGCCCGGCTACAGGCGCGCCGAGCGCCAGTCCGACACCGATCGCGGTGGACAGCCACGACATTCCCTCGGTCAGCAGCCCCGGCGGGACCCGCCGCTCGACGAGGCTGTACCCGGCGATGAGCGTTGGCGCGATGGTCAGCCCGGAAAAGAAGATCACCCCGAACAGAACAGGCAGGTTAGGCAGCGCCCACATGGGCGCCACGCCCACTACAATGCCCACGAGAGTGACAAGAAAGCGCTGGTCAAGCGGCGACCGCCAGGCCCGGCCGCCGTAGATGAGCCCGCCCACCGCGCTGCCGAGCGCGTATGTGCCGAGCACGAGGCCGGCCAGCGGCTTTTGCCCCTGCTCTTGGGAAAAGGCGACGGTGCTCAGCTCGATGGTGCCGAACATCGCGCCCATGAACACGTACACGGCGACAAGCACACCCATCCCGCGAACGGCGATCGCCCGGCCCGCGCGATGCTCCGACGGCCCGGCTGGCGGCTCGGTCCGGCGCTGCGCGGCGAGCAGGAGCGTTCCCGCAACCGCGAGCACGGCGGCCGCGCCGATGCCCGCCGACGGGCGCGCTCCCGTCGCGAGCAGCGTCACGATCACCGGGCCCGTGATGAAGATCACCTCGTCGACGACCGACTCGAACGAGAACGCGGTGTGCAGCAGGGCGGTGCCGCTGAGCAAATGACTCCACCGGGCCCGCACCATTGCGCCGAGTGACGGCATCGTGCCGCCGAACGCTGCGCCGGTCACGAACAGGGTCCACAGCGGCGCCTTGATCTCCGCGCAGGCGATGAAGGCGACCGCGCTCGCCGCGAAGACGGCGGTAAGCGGCCGAAGCACCCGGGCCTGGCCGAAACGGTCGGTCAACCGGCCGAGCCGCGGCACAAGCAGCGCATAACAGATGATTCCGGTGGCCGACACCGCGCCCGCCGTGCCGTACTTGCCGGTCACCGCCGACACGAGCAAGACGACGCCGAGCCCATACATCGACATCGGCATCCGGCCCACGAACCCCGCCGCGGTAAACGCGCGCGCTCCGGGCACGCGCAGCAGCCGACCGTACGGGTTTCCGGCGGCCGCACTGCCCGTCGGCGCTTCGGCTGCGTCCACACCGGTGGTGGGGCGTGTCAGCTTCGCTGTGCCCGCCGTGGGTTGCTCGCGTTTGTCCTCGGCCACCATGAAGAACCTCCCCACACGACGGTAGGCGGTGGCGCAAGCCGGTTTCTGCTTGCCTACGGGAACAGCGGTGGCCACCGGTGTCCTGGTGCGCTCGCGTGGCCGCAGCGCAGGTACGGCGCTTAGAGTGGTTCTGCTGTGAGACCTTTTGGCTGGCGCAGCGCGCCACTGCTGATCGTCGCAATCGTGGCGGCTCTCGGCGGGACCGCGGTCGCAGCGGGTGCGATCTTGCTCGAGACCTCTGGCCACAGGACGCGTGGCACCGCCCGCCCGTCGACGGCGGGCGCTCCCCAGGTCGCGCCGCTACGCCGCATTGTGCCGCCTGACTTGCTCGTGGTCTCCCGTCGCGGGATCACGCGGGCGCAGCTGACTCAGATCGAGAAACTCTCGCACGTGCGGGACCTGATTACCGCGGACGGCGGGGCGATACGGCTGCAAGGCCGGCCGACCAACGTGCTTGGCGTCGACCCGGGCGCCTTCCGGTCCTGGACGCCGCCCGCGAGCGCGGCCAACGAGCGCATCTGGGCCGCGCTCGCACGCAACGAGTTCGTGCTCTCGACCAGCGCGCAGGCCAAGCTCAGGCTGCGCCATGGCGCCGCGTATCCGTTGGTTGGGGCCAGCCAACCGGTTGTGACCATGGGAGCGTCGGCACACCTGGGTGTGCGCGGGGTGGACGCGCTTGTCAGCAAACAAACCGCCGGTCTGCTCGGCCTGGTGCCGAACATCGCGGCAATGATCAACGCACCGGGCGCCAAGAGCGCGTCGCTCATCGCGCAGGTGCGAAGGTTGCTCGGAAAGAAGAGCCAGATCATCGACCTGAACGCGGCGGCCTCGCCGTTGCCCGACGCTGGTAGCGCCGGTCGGCCCAGCACGTACCTGGATCTGTACAAGCGGTCCGCGGCCCGCTACTGCCCCGGGTTGTCCTGGACCGTCCTCGCTGCGATCGGCCAGATCGAGAGCGGGCATGGCGCGAACGACGGCCCGTCGAAAGCTGGAGCACTCGGGCCGATGCAGTTTCTGCCGTCCACCTGGCGCATCTGGGGCATCCCCGGGTTCGGCGACACAACCGCCGACATTATGAACCCATTCGACGCGGTCCCGTCAGCGGCCCGTTACCTGTGTGCGAGCGGCGCCGCGGCCGGAGGGACATCCCTGTACGGGGCGATCTACGCCTACAACCACGCCGACACCTACGTGCGCGAAGTTATCGCGCTCGCGCAGGAGTACGCGCGGCAGTACGGCTGAGCGCGGCGCCGCCTGGCCGGATCCGGCGAAGCTCAGCCGGGTAGCAGGTCCTGCGGGCGTGTGAAGCGGAAGCCGTACATGTCGATCGCGACGCCGTCCGAATGCCCGGCCAGCGCCAGCGCCGCCTGGCCAACAGCCAGGCAGAGATCGCGCGGGGACTCACTGGCGCGGGCCGCTGTCCTCAGGTCGTAGTGGTGGAGCCGCTGTCGGCCTCGCTCACCCAGCGCAGGCGGCTCGAGGCTCCCGTCGAACCCGGCGCCGCCGCCGTCGGGCAGCGCAGGACAGTCCGTCGGCATGATCGCCTTAAACGTCGCCGCTTCCGTGCGGAAGGTCGACGCCGCCTGCTGCATGTCGGCAAGGACGACCTGAAAGCTGCCGGTCATTTCAGGCTCCCCTTCAGCGTTTCGATGTCGCTGCGCTGCCAGCGCCAGGCGCCCGGCTGCGCCAGCGGGTCCAGCACCAGCTCGTCGACGCCCGCCGCGCCCATGAGCGCCTGCGCGGCGCGCAGCGGCAGCGCGGCCCATGGCTGCCGCGGCCCGAGCGCCGCGATCAGGTGCTCCGTTGTGGTGAACACCGGCAGCACGCGGCGGCCGTCGGCGAGCTGGCGCACCTCGAACACAACGTCCTTGCGGCCATCGCGAACCTGCGGATGCGCGGGCACGAACACGATCTCCGGCTGGGCCGATTCTGCTGGCGGGGCGCGACCGTCAGTAAACCGCCGCGGTGGCGGGCCGCCAGACAGCGTCACTTCCGTACCGTCCTTCGCAACTGCGCACAAGAGCGCTAACAACGTACCCGAGTCGGCGAGAGGCGTAGGCGCGTAGGCGTGAACGTGATCCAATCGGACCGGCCGGAGCGGTCGCCGGTGTCTGATTGGATGGCGAACATGGCAGAGCACGACGGGCGGGCGGTCGGTTACGAAGCCTTGCTCGTCGTCTCATTCGGTGGGCCCGAGGGGCCAGATGACGTGATCCCGTTCCTTGAGAACGTGACCCGTGGCCGGGGCATCCCACGCGAAAGGCTCGAGGAGGTCGCGGAGCATTACCGCCTGTTCGACGGGGTGAGCCCGATCAACCAGCAGTGCCGCGACCTCATCGCGGCCGTCAGAGCCAGGTTCGCCGCGTGCGGCATTGACCTGCCCGTGTACTGGGGCAACCGGAACTGGGCGCCGTACCTGCCGGACGCGGTGCGGCAGATGGCCCGCGACGGGGTGCGCCGCGCCATCGCCTTCGTCACCTCTGCGTACAGCTCGTACTCCAGTTGCCTGCAGTACCTCGACGACATCGAGCGTGCTCGCGAGCAAGCGGGGCACGGAGCGCCGCGGATCGACAAGCTCGGTGCCTATTTCAACCATCCCGGCTTCCTCGAGCCGCTCGCCGAAAACACCCGCGCTGCGCTCGCGACACTCCGCGAAGCCGTTCGGGATCATGCTTGTCTGGTGTTCACAGCGCACAGCCTGCCGACGGCGATGGCCGCGAGCAGCGGGCCGCGGGGCGGGGCATATGTGGCTCAGCTCAACGAGGTAGCGCGACTGGTCAGCGAGCGGGTGGACGGTGGCGCGCATCCGTGGCGGCTGGTTTTCCAGAGCCGCAGCGGCCCGCCGTCACAACCGTGGCTCGGGCCGGATGTGACCGACCACCTGGCAGAGCTTAGCGGCGCGGGCGCGAAGGCGGCGGTGCTCGTGCCCGCCGGGTTCGTATCCGATCATATGGAGGTCCGCTACGACCTCGACGTGGTGGCGGCGCGGGTCGCCCAGCGGCTCGGTATCGAGATCGCCCGCGCGGCGACTCCAGGCACTCACCCACGGTTCGTGGCCATGATCGGTGAGCTTGTCGCTGAGCGGCTCGCCGGGCGCCCTGGCCTGGACGCCTGCCCAGCAGGATGCTGCGCTCGTCCCCGCACCCCTGCGCGGCCGCTATGAACGGCGCCGAGCCCGGTGAGCTGGCCGAACTCGCCATCGCGGTCGCGGTGCGCGCGGGTCGGATGCTGACCTCGCAGCGACCGCCCGGCGGCCCGCACGTCGTAGGCACCAAATCCAGCCCGACCGATGTGGTCACCGAGATGGACCGCGCCTCCGAACGCCTGATCATCGACCGGATCCGCGATGTGCGTCCAGGTGACGCCTTTCTCAGCGAGGAGAGCGGCGCTGTCCGGCCAGACACGGCGCCGCCAGACACAGTCCGGCCAGACACAGTCCGGCCAGACACAGTCCGGCCGGGCGCAGCGCGGCTGGGCACGGGCACGCAAGCGACTCCAGCGGGCGCGCTCGTGCGCTGGATCATCGACCCCATCGACGGGACCGTCAACTATCTTTACGGGCTGCCGGACTGGGCGGTGAGCATAGCGGCGGAGCGTTCCGGCCGCGTCGTGGCAGGCGTCGTGTACGTGCCCGGACGCGGCGAGCTGTTCAGCGCGGTCCGCGGCGGTGGAGCGTGGTTGCGCCGTGAGTCCGCCGAAGGCTCGCACGCCGGGACCGAGGCTGCCCGTCCGGTCCACTGCAACTCCGGTGTGGCGCTCAGCGAGGCCCTGGTTGCGACCGGCTTCGGGTATGAGGCGGCGCGTCGCGTCGTTCAGGGCGAAGTGGTCGCGCGCCTGCTGCCCCGGGTGCGCGACATCAGGCGCGCCGGATCTGCCGCGGTGGACCTGTGCGCGGTCGCCGCGGGCCGAGTCGATGCGTTTTACGAGCGCGGCATCAACTACTGGGACCACGCCGCGGCGGGGTTGATAGCCGAGGAGGCCGGCGCCACCATCGCCGGGCTCAACGGCAAGGTGGCCGGGCCGGATCTGCTGATCGCCGCCGGACCTGGGCTGTTCGCGAGGCTGCATGATCTGCTCGCCGCGCTCGACCCGGAGCGCGACGCTCCCACCTGACAGGCCCTCTTACCCGGTCCTTACGCGTCGTAGGAGGAAAATGTAAGTGCCGGTCGAGCGCGCCGCAGGGCGCCGCGAAGGGACACACGTGCGGGTACTCATTGTCGAGGACGAACAGGTCCTGGCCGATGCCATCGCCACGGGCTTGCGGCGCGCCGCGATGGCCGTTGACGTGGCCTACGATGGCGCGGGCGCGCTCGAGCGGACCAGTGTCAACGACTACGACGTCATCATCCTGGACAGGGACATCCCGAAGGTCCATGGCGACGACGTGTGCAGGCAACTGGTTGCGAGCCAGACCAGCGCTCGGATCCTCATGCTGACCGCGGCGGCGGAGCTGGACGACAAGGTGATGGGGCTCGCGATCGGCGCCGACGATTACCTCGCCAAGCCGTTCGCCTTCGCAGAACTCATCGCCCGGATCCGAGCGCTCGGCAGGCGGTCGTCGCCGCCTCTTCCGCCGGTGCTCGAACGCACGGGCATCCGGCTGGACCCGAACCGCCGCGAGGTTACCAGGGACGGCACGCCCATCGTGCTCACCAACAAGGAGTTCGCCGTGCTCGAGGTGCTGATGCGCGCACAGGGAACCGTTGTGAGCGCCGAGCAGTTGCTCGAGAAGGCCTGGGACGAATACATCGACCCGTTCACCAACGTGGTGCGGGTCACGATGATGACATTGCGCAGAAAGCTCGGCGATCCCTCCGTGATCGAAACCGTGGCCGGCGCGGGGTACCGGCTGTGACAGGGAAGGCCACCGGCGCCGACGCCAAGATCAACCGCCTCAGCGTGCGAACCAGGCTCACGCTGCTCTACGGCACCATGTTCTTCGTAGGTGGCGTCGCGCTGCTCGCCGTGACCTATCTGCTCGTGCGCAGCATCATGAGCAACGTTGTCGTCCTTGGGCCGTTCAACGAGCAGCTGCCTGAGCAATACCGCACGGCCCTTGTCGACTCCGTGATGCACCGGCTGCTCGCTCGTTCGATCATCGCGCTGGTGGCAATCGGCGTCGCGGCCATAGCCGTCGGCTATGTCGTGGCGGGTCGCGCGCTCGCGCCGTTGCAGCGGGTCACCGCCACGGCGCGGCGGCTGTCGGAAAGCACGCTGCATCAGCGGATCGCGCTCGACGGCCCCGAAGACGAGATCAAGGAACTCGCTGACACCTTCGACGCCATGCTCGAACGCCTCGCGCAGGCGTTCGACACCCAGCGGCGCTTTGTCGCGAACGCCTCACATGAGCTGCGCACGCCACTGACCATCAACCGGACCCTGCTTGAGGTCGCGCTCGCCGACCCGCAGGCGTCGCAGGACCTGAAGGTTGTCGGGCGCACCCTGCTGTCCACCAACGCGCGGCATCAGCGGCTCATTGACGGGTTGCTGCTGCTCGCCAGAAGCGAGCGCGGGCTTGACACGCGGACGCCCGTGGACCTGAGCGATGTGGCGCACTCCGCCCTGGCCAGCGTGCGGTCCGCGATCGCCGAGGAGCGGATAACCCTGCACGAGGACCTCGGCGCCGCGCGGACCGCCGGGGAACCGGTGCTGCTTGAGCACCTGGTGCGCAACCTGCTGGACAACGCGGTCAAGTACAACACCGACCGCGGCGCCATCTGGGTGCGCACCTGGCGCCAGGACGGCGGGTCGTTCGTTTTCGTCGCCAACACGGGGCCGATGGTTGCGCCGTATGAGATCCCGCGGCTGTTCGAGCCGTTCCGCCGGCTCGCCGGGGACCGGGTGGGTTCTGAACACGGAGCCGGCCTGGGCCTGTCCATCGTGGCGTCCGTTGTGCGCGCGCATGCCGGAGTGATCAACATGGTGCCACGGCCGGGCGGGGGCCTCGAGGTCACCGTGCGGGTTCCCGCGGCGCCGCCGGACGCGCCGCCCGTATCGCCGCCCGCGACGCCGCTCGTCGCCGCCGACGCGGACTAGCCGGTCCGGCAGGCTGTCACTGACGGGACAGTGTGCCATGGAGCAGCGGGCCGCCAGGTACCGCGGGGCTGAACGCGAAACGGAGTTGGGCGCCCCGGCGGGTGAGCGTGACGGTGCCCTGTCCACATGTCCGCTGACCCAACACGATCCCCTGCGAGAAGACGAAGCGGCCGCCGGCCTGTCTTGTGAGCCTGAGTACGCCGGCGCAGTGCAGCGACGGGTATGCGACGGTGCCGGTCGTCGCGCCGGCGCTCAGCCTGACTTGGGTGGCGATGGTCAGCGTGGGCAGCGCCTGTTTCGCCAACCCGGACCAGGTTCCGCTGAGCCAGCCCGGGATCCGCACGCCGGCAACCGACTGCCCGGCGGTTGGCGCCGGCGTGGTCGTGGACGGTGGCGTTCCGGCCTGATGGAGGCGGCTTGGCCGCGGGGCAGGCCCGCTGTCGCCGGCGCGAAGATGCACCAGGGCGACCATGGCGGTGATCGTGACGGCGGCGCCTATCACCGCGAGCGCGATGCCAGCGGCGGCAGCGCGACGGCTGCGCCGCGGCCGCGCGGGCCGGCGGTTCGCGCGTTCTTCGCCTGCCCGCGGCACCCGGGCGGCGGCCCGCGCGGGCGCGGCGGCCCGTGACCCGGCCGCGATGACGCCGGTGGGCGGCTGAGCGTGGCCGAGTAGCCGGGTGACGATCACCTTTGCAGGCGGCCGGGTGCCTGGGTCCCTGCCGAGGCACTCGCTCACCAGCTCGCGCAGCGGAGGCTCAAGCTGGCGAAGCTCCCGCGGCCGCGCCGGCATCACCTCAGGGTCCGGGTTTCCAGTGACGGCGAACAGGACCGCGTGCGCCCACGCGTGCACGTCGGCAGCGGGCGTGGCCAGCCCGTACGGCGGGGTCACACCGGAATGGACAACCCGCGGGCCTTCCGGGCCGAGCACCAGCCGGTGCGCGTCGAAATGGCCGTGAACCAGGCCGGCCTGGTGGATGGCCGCGAGCCCAGTGACGGAACCGATGGCGATCGCGCGAAGCACCTCGCCCGCGGGCGGGCCTTGCGCCTGTACCGCCTCGGCCAGCGACGGCCCGGGAACGTGCTCGCTGACCAGGTACGGAAAGTCGCCATGGAACCCGGCGCCGAGCACGCGCGCCACGCAGAACGGCGCCACATCGCGGGCTGCTTCGGCCTCAGCCATGAACCTGTCCCTGGCGGCCGGGTCAGCGGCCGTGACCGGCTGCAGCAGCGTGATTGTCACCGGTTGGCCGTCGGGTTCGTGGCCGAGGTAGACGACGAACGCCGCCGGGCCGCCTGTCCCGCTGCGTGACCGCGAGCCCTCGCCCGGCCGCCAGCCCAGCCGGCCGGCCAAGCGGTACCCGCCAATGCGCGAAGGATCGGCGGCGAGTAGTGGCGTGACGCTCGGCATACCCAATGTAACCTTGGGGTTTCATTCCTCTTTCATGATGGATACGGCGTTCGTACCATACGAAACCCTCGCTCGCCGCGACGCGGAAGTGGCAGAAGTATTCGGAGCATGTACACTGTGCGCTCGCCCCATTCCACAAGGGCGTGACGGGCGGACCTCGGCGGAGGCCATGACCCGCATCGTCCTGGCCAAAGCCGCATCCTGGCCTGCGGCAACGGGGGACGCGGTAGGGCGCGGCGACGTCTTCGGTGTGCCCGGCGCGGCGACGTGACAGAATTCTCCGCCGGAATCGGGCACAACTGCGGCTTCCCGAGCGTTACACCCGCGCACGAGGCGCAACAGAAGAAGGGGGGTAGGCCAGATGGCTACCGACTACGACAGCCCGCGCAAGACCGATGACGACCTCACCGAGGACAGCTTGCAAGAACTGCAGGCGCGTCGGTTGGACAAGGCATCAAGCACTATTGACATTGACCCTGACGAGGTGGCAGAAGGGCTCGAGCTGCCGGGCGCGGACCTGTCGAACGAGGAACTGTCGTTCCGGGTGATCCCACGTCAGGCAGATGAGTTCACGTGCTCGCGTTGCTTTCTGGTACACCACCGCAGCCAACTCGCCGAAGAGCGAAACGGCCGGCCGGTGTGCCGCGAGTGCGCGGCGTGACGCACGTGGATCGGACGCGCGGCTAGTCGGCGGATTCCGCCGACGCCGCCAGCCGCTTGACCGTCGCGCGTGTCGCGAGCAGCCGGGCGACCTCCATGCCCACGCCCATGACCACGGCGAAGCCGACAGCTTCGCGCACCGCAACCTCGGGATCGTTCGGATCATCCGGCGGCAGCTTGCCTGTGAGCCGAGTCCAGGCAAAGGTGATCAGTTTCCGCGCGCAGAATCCGGCAGCGGCGGCGGCAATCCCACCCGCGATCCGGGTCCGCATGTCCCCGTGCTTTCGTGCCATGTGTGGTCTCCTCCGTGCTCCGGTGGACAGATAATTTCATGGCCGCTGCCGCGCTGCCCATCTAACATGCCTGCATGACAGGCAGCCACCCACCTCGCGTCCCTGAAAGGCCCTCACTCAACGGCCTGGAGGACGCGTGGGTAGGCCGCTGGGAAGAGCGGCGGATCTACCGCTTCGACACCGGTTCGCCGCGCGAGCGCGTGTACTCGATCGACACCCCGCCGCCCACGGTCAGCGGCGTCCTGCACGTCGGCAGCGCCTTCTCCTACACTCACACCGACGTGATCGCCCGGTTTCAGCGGATGCGTGGCAAGGCCGTGTTCTACCCGATGGGCTGGGATGACAACGGCCTGCCCACCGAGCGCCACGTGCAGAACCATTTCGGGGTCCGGTGTGACCCGACGCTGCCTTACGATCCCAGCCTGCGCTTGCCAGAACCGCCCGATCCGGCACGGCCCACGCCCGTATCCCGGCGAGCGTTCATCGAGCTGTGCGCCCGGCTCGTGGCCGCGGACGAGAAGGTGTATGCGGATCTCTGGCGCCGGCTCGGTCTTTCCGTGGACTGGTCGCTGACCTACGCGACCATCGATGACGTCAGCCGCGCCACGGCGCAGCGGGCGTTCCTGCGCAACCTCAGCCGTGGCGAGGCGTACCTGGCAGAAGCGCCGAGCCTGTGGGACGTCACGTTCCGCACCGCGGTCGCGCAGGCCGAGCTCGAGGACAGGGACTGGCCGGGCGCCTGGTGCCGGGTCGAGTTTGACCGTGCTGGCCCGCAGGGCCGCCGCGGAAACGGTGGCCCCTTGCACATAGAGACGACGCGACCTGAGCTGCTCGCGGCTTGCGTAGCTCTCGTCGCACATCCAGACGACGCGCGCTACACGCAGTCGTTCGGGAAGATGGCTACCGTTCCCCTGTTCGGCGTCGATGTGCCCATCCTCGCGCACCCAGCGGCAGACCCGAGCCTCGGCACCGGCATCGCCATGTGCTGCACCTTCGGCGATCTCACCGACGTGCAGTGGTGGCGGGAGCTGAACCTGCCGACCCGGCCGGTCGTCGACACAGCGGGCCGGATCCGCGCTGCCACGCCGCCCTGGCTCTCCACCACGGCGGGCGCGCGCGCCTACGCTGAGCTGGCCGGCCGCCGGGTGGCCGAGGCGCGAGAGCGGATCGTGGAGATGCTGCGCGCGTCTGGTCACCTTGACGGGCAGCCGCGCTCCGTGGTCCGCCCGGTCAAGTTCTACGAGAAAGGCGATCAGCCGCTGGAGATCGTCACGACCCGACAGTGGTACCTGCGCAGCGGTGGGCGCGACCCGGCCGTGCGCGAGGCGCTGCTCGCCCGTGGCAACCGGCTGCGCTGGTTTCCCGAGTTCATGCGGGTCAGGTACGAGGATTGGGTCAGGGGTCTGAACGGCGACTGGCTGCTGAGCCGCCAGCGATTCTGCGGCGTTCAGATCCCGGTCTGGTATCCGCTCGACCGCGACGGTGAGCCCAGCTATGAACGGCCGATACCGGCCGCTGAGACCGCATTTCCCGTCGACCCTGGCTCGCAGCCTCCGCCGGGATTCAGCGAGGAGCAGCGAGGCAGGCCGGGTGGCTTCATGGCCGATCCCGACGTGTTCGATACCTGGGCCACCTCGTCACTCACGCCCATGATCGCGGGCCGCTGGGAGCGCGACCCAGACCTGTTCAACCGCGTGTACCCGATGGACTTGCGACCGCAGGGCCAGGAGATCATCCGCACCTGGCTGTTTTACACCGTGCTCAGGTCCCATCTCGAGCTCGGCTGCTTGCCGTGGCGCGACGTTGCCATCTCCGGGTACATCGTCGACCCCGACCGCAAGAAGATGTCCAAGTCCAAAGGCAACGCCCTCACGCCGATGGAACTGCTTGACGAATACGGCACGGACGCGTTCAGGCACTGGGCGGCGAGCGCTCGCCTTGGCACCGACGCGACATTCGAAGCAGGCCAGCTGCGAATCGGGCGGCGGCTCGCCATCAAGATCCTTAACGTGAGCAAATTCGTGCTCGGCGTGCTCGCTCGGGGACCCGGGCCCGCCCACTACCCGCTTGACGCGGTCGCCGCACCGCTCGACAGGGCAATGCTCGCCTCGCTCGGGTTGGTCATCGAGCGCGCGACCGCGGCGCTCGAGGGCTACGACCACGTCGGCGCGCTGGAGGTCACAGAGCGGTTCTTTTGGAGGTTCTGCGACGACTACGTGGAGCTCGTCAAGGCCCGCGCGTACGCGGGTGACACCTCCGCGCGAGCGGCCCTCGCGCAGGCGGTGTCGGCGCTGTTGCGGCTGTTCGCGCCGGTCATGCCGTTCGTCACAGAGGAGACGTGGTCCTGGTGGCACGAGGACTCTGTGCACCGCGCGGCTTGGCCGGCCGGCCCGGAGGTCGCGGTCGGCGGCGATCCGGCGTTGCTCGACTCCACCTGTGAAGTGCTGCACGGCATCCGCAAGGCCAAGTCGAAGGCCAAACTTTCGATGCGGGCCGATCTTTCTCTGGTTACGGTCCACGGGCCGGGCGCCCGCGCCGTCGAGCCGGCCATCGGTGATCTTGCCGCAGCCGGTCATGCGGCGCAGATCAAGCTGCTCGCTGGCGAGGGGCACGCGCTGGACAGCAGCGGCCTCATCGTGTCGGCCCAGGTCTGACCACGGCCGTGATCAGCCCAGCTCGTCGTGTTCGCCGCGTTCGTCGTGTTCGTCGCGTTCGCCGGCGTCGCCTTTGTCGGCGCGGGCGCGGGCGCGGGTGGGCTGGGTGCGCAGCGCGGCCGCCAGATCGTCCGGCCGCCGTGTCCCGACCAGCCAGTACGGCGCTCCCTGGGTGGGATCAATCACCTCGATGTACACGGCACGCTTGAGGTAGGGCCTGATCACCGCGTGCGCCGCCGGATCAGCGTGCTGGCCGCGGGCGGCGTCGGCCTGCCGCTCGCCGAGCGGTACCACGTCACCGATCGCATGGCGAGGCAGTCGCCTCCCACCGGCCTCAAGCTCATCGTCGGTGACCCGGACGCTCGCCGACCCCCAGTGCGCCAGCGTGCCACCGCACACCAGCAGGAGTACCGCGTAGGTGACCAGGGCCACAAGGGGGCCGAAGCCTGCCCACAGTTCCGCGCCGAGAATCGCGACGATGACGGTGCCGAGGAACCACCAGCTCACGGGCGCGAAGAGCCGCTCGTGGTACGAGCGCATGACTACACCGTAGTTGGTTGGATAGACCTATGGTTGGCCGCTGGCGGCAGGCAGGCAGGAAGGTGAGGCTCGAAATGAGCGTGGTCCGGGAGGGCACCCCCGGCCCGGCGCCTCGCCGCGGCGTGGACGGCGACAGCGTAGGCGACCGGGCAGAACGGGACGCAGCCGCAGGCGCCACCCGGCCGCGAGCACCCCGCTGGCTCGAGGCGGCAGGGGCGTGGTCGTGGCGGCTGATAGCGCTAGGTTTCGTGATCTATGTGGCTGCTCGCTTGGCAAGCGCGCTGCGTATCGTGGTGCTCCCTTGCGTCGGGGCGCTGCTCGTGACAGCGCTGCTGCAGCCGCTCGCGGCGCGGTTGCGCAGGATCGGCATGCCCGCCATGGCCGCGACATGGTGCACTCTGCTTCTTGCCATCGCCGTCGTGGCGGGGGCGGGCACACTCATCGGAATCCGGGTGTCGCAAGAGTCCACGACGCTGATGAGCCAGCTCACCCGCACCACGCGCCAGATGGAGCGCTGGCTGGAGACGGGCCCGCTCCGCGTCCGGCCAAGCAGCATCCAGCAACTGTCCGACAACCTGCTCGCCTGGTTCAACAGCCACCGATCGCTCGTGGCGGGCACCGTGTTCACCGGTGGCAAGATCGCCACGGAGATCCTCGCCGGGCTGATCTTGATGCTGTTCGTCACCTTCTTCCTGATCAAGGACGGCGAGCGCATCTGGCAGTGGATCACCAAGTCGCTGAGCCCGGCCTCCCGGCAGCGCGCCGACCGGGCTGGGCGGGAGGCCTGGCAAACGCTCGTGTACTACATTCGCGGGACAGTGGTCATCGCGGCGATCCATTCCGTCGTCATCGCGGTGACGCTGCTTTTGCTGGGAGTGCCCCTGGTCGGCCCGCTCGCCGTGCTCGTCTTCCTTGCGTCATTCGTGCCGCTTGTCGGCATATTGGTGGCCGGCTTCGTCTCGATCCTGGTCACCTTCGGCACTCAAGGCTGGGCGGCGGCGCTGATACTGCTCGGTGTGTTTGTCCTCGCCAACCAGCTAGAGAGCCACCTGCTTCAGCCGCAGATCATCGGCCGCATGGTGCGACTGCACCCACTCGCGATCATCCTCGTGCTCGCCGTCGGCGGAGTCGTCGGCGGCATCCCTGGTGCGATCATCGCTGTGCCGACAGCCGCGGCGATAAGCCGCGCCTTGCCGCTGCTGCGCGACGCACCTTCGAGCGCGGACCAGGCCCGCGCCTCGCGACCGGTAGGGTCGCCCTCGGTGGGCCATCCCGGCCACGCCGCAATGGATCATCCGGCAGACAAGGACCGTGCGCCATGACGGAGGCCAGCGTCGATGTGCTTATCCAGCGCCTGGACGCCGGTCTTCCGCTGCCGTCGTACGCCCACCCAGGTGACGCGGGCGCCGACCTGTTCGCGGCGCAGGACGTCGAGCTGGCACCCGGACAGCGCGCGCTCGTCCCCACCGGGCTCGCCATCGCCTTGCCGCCTGGCTACGCGGCCTTCGTTCATCCACGATCCGGCTTGGCTGCCCGCCATGGCGTGACGCTGGTGAATGCGCCCGGCACAGTGGATGCAGGGTACCGTGGCGAAATAAAGGTAACTCTGCTGAACACCGACACGAGCCAGGCGGTACGGTTCCGTCGCGGCGACCGGATCGCCCAGCTGATAATCCAGCGGGTGGAGCGGGCGCTGTTCCACGAGGTTCGCAAGCTGCCCGGCTCAGCGCGGGGGGACGGCGGTTTTGGGTCAACCGGGGGTCATGCGGCGTCCGACCATCCGGCTAGCGGTCCCGTCGGCCACTCGCACGCGGTCGGCTAAGCCTCAAGCAAGTGACGGACGAGAGGGAGCGTGAGGGGTGTTCCGTCGTCGGCGCGCCGTTGGCGCAGACAAGGCGCTGCCTGCCGAGGCCCTGGATGATCGGCCTGCCGAGCACGGCGACGACGACGCCGAAGCGCCGAGCGGGAATTCTGTGCAACGTGGCGGGCGCGGCCCGTGGGACGTGACGCAGAGTTATCCCGAACGGGACCGCGTCGACCTCGGCAGCCTGCAGGTGCCCACCGCACCGGGGTGCGGCCTTCAGCTCACTGTCGCCGGCGACCAGGCTGTCGCGGCCCTCGTCGTGCGCGGCGAGAGCATGCTGCAGTTGCAGGCGTTCGCCGCGTCCAAGCGCACGCGGCTCTGGGACGACATCCGGCACGAGATCATCAGGGAGCTGACCGGCGCGGGAGGCCACGCGGAGGAGACGGCAGGCCCCTTCGGCATGGAAGTCCGCGCCCGGGTGCCCGACGAGGCCGGCCCAACCGGCCGTCGCACCCGCGGTGCCCGGACGCTGCAGCCAGCCCGGTTCCTCGGCGCGGACGGGCCGCGTTGGTTCCTGCACGGTGTGATCAAAGGGCCGGCTGCAGGGAATCCGAGGCACGCCAAGGTCTTCGAGGATGTGTTCGCCGACACCGTGGTTGTCCGTGGTGACCATCCGATGCCGCCGCGCGACGTGCTCGCGCTCCGCCTGCCCGCGGAGGCGCAGCAGGCGCTCGAGGAACAGATGGCCCAGGCGGGAGGGGGAGACCGCGAGCCGTTGAACCCGTATGTGCGCGGGCCCGAGATAACGGAGACCAGGTAGCGTGAACGCCGACGAGGCGCCTGGCGCGAGCAGCGCCGCCGCACCGCCGTCGGCGCCGTCCGCGGCGGTGCCGTCGTCGGCGGTGCCGTCGGCGGCGCAGGGCCGGTACCCTCCGCAGTCAGCTGGAGCCCTGCTTGGCCTGCTTGGCGGCGCCAGCGGGATGCTTGACTCCGCGTTGCCCGGGGCGCTGTTCGTCGGCGTATTCGTCGCCACCCGCAACCTGACCACCCCGCTTTGGCTCGCTCTCGGCGCGGCCTCAGTGATCTTTGCGTACCGGCTGATTAGGCGGGATCCGCTCCGTCACGCGCTCGGCGGCTTTATCGGCGTGGCGGTCGCTGCGGGCCTCGCAGTCCTGACCGGCAAGCCGGAGAACTACTTCGTGCCGACGCTGGCGCTCAACTCGGCGTACGCGGCGGCGTCAGCGATCTCGCTGGCCGCTCGCTGGCCCCTGGCCGGACTGGTGCTTGGCGCCGTATTCGGCGAGGGCACGGCGTGGCGCCGCGACGCCGCGCGCCGCCGCGCGTACACGACCGCCACGGCCCTCTGGTTCTGCATGTTCGCGCTGCGGCTGGCAGTGTTGTTGCCGCTGTGGCTGGCGGGTGATCTGGTGCCTCTGGGGATCGGCCGGATCGCGCTCGGTTATCCGCTCTATGCGCTCGTCGTCTGGCTGACCTGGCTGATCATCAGCCGCACGCAGCCTGTTCGGCCCGAACCCGCGGCCTAGTGGCGGTGGTGGCCGGCGAGGAGATCGCTGAGCTGTTCCTCGACGTTTTCGTTGGCGACGAAAAGCAGCTCATCGCCCACCTCAAGCGGGTCATCGGGCTGTGGCACGATGACCCGGCCCTCTCGAAGTATTGCGACCAGCGCAGTGTCATCCGGCCATTCGACCGAGCCGACCCGCTTCCCGGTGAGCGGAGCGTCCCGCGGCAGCGTCAGCTCAACGAGGTTCACCTCGCTTTGCTGGAAGGTCATCAGCCGTACCAGGTCGCCGACGCTGACGGCCTCCTCCACCAGAGCCGACAGCAGGCGCGGCGTGGAAACCGCGACGTCCACCCCCCAGGACTCATTGAACAGCCACTCGTTCTTTGGGTGGTTGATACGCGCCACGACCCGAGGCACGCCGTACTCGGTCTTGGCAAGCAGGGAGACCACCAGGTTGGACTTGTCGTCACCGGTCGCCGCCACAACGACGTTGCAGCGATCCAGGCCCGCGTCGTCAAGCGAGGAGATCTCGCACGCATCGGCGAGCAGCCACTCGGCGCGCGGCACGCTGTCGACCTTGATAGACCGAGGGCTCTTGTCGATGAGCAGCACCTCGTGCCCATTTTCCAGCAACTCGCTTGCGATAGACCGGCCGACCGCCCCGGCGCCCGCGATAGCAATCCGCATCAGTTCTCTCCCCGCACCCGTCCTGCGAACACCGCGGTGATCCGCTCAAGCTCCGCTTCGGGCGCCACGACGTAAACCACGTCACCTTCCTGCAGCACCGTTCCTGGTGGGCAGGTCATCGCCTCACCCAGCCGTGAGATGAAGGCGATCCGGGTCTGCGCTGCCTCTTCGAGCGCACTCGCCTTTTCACCGATCCACGACTCGGCGAAGGCGATGTCGGCGAGCACTATCCTGCCGCTTGGGTCACGCCACACCGGCTCAGCGCCGTCGGGCAGCAGACGTCGCAGCATCTGATCGGCTGTCCAGCGCACGGTCGCCACCGTAGGGATGCCGAGCCGCTGGTAGACCTCGGCGCGGCGTGGGTCGTAGATCCGCGCCGCGACATTTGGGACGCCGAAGGTCTCCCTGGCCACACGGGCCGAGATGATGTTCGAATTGTCGCCGCTGCTGACCGCGGCGAACGCTCCAGCTTCTTGAATCCCCGCCTCGATCAGCACGTCTCTGTCGAAGCCGACGCCGGTAATGCGGCGCCCTTTGAAGCCCGTGTGCAGCCTGCGGAAGGCTTCGGAGTCCTGGTCGATGATCGAGACACTGTGACCCTGGTCCTCGAGGATGTGCGCGAGTGTCGAGCCGACCCGCCCGCAGCCCATGATCACGATATGCACGGCCGCCCTTCCATCCAGAATCTGTCCATGCCGACAGGATCAACCACGTCGGCACCGATCAGTATGTGCCCACCAGGCTCATGCCTTGACCAATCCGGCTCCAACGGCCCCGCCTCATCGAGGTCAGACCGGCGGTCGCACCTGTCCTTAAGGTGCCTTCATCGTCACTCGCCATTCCGAGCAGAACACGGAATGTACCGTTGAAAATGTGCCACCGAATCTGGGTCCGGCGCGGATGGTGCGGTTGTGTACCGCGCTCACTGTGATCGGCGGCACGCTGCTCGTCGTTGGCCTCGCCACGGGCCTGGTTGGGGAGGTGACGCGGGCGACCAGCGGGCGCGGATCGCATCCGGCCCTTGGGGTAGCTGAGATCCTCATCGTCTCTGGGATGCTCTGCGGGGCGGCGCTTCTTGCGACGGTCGCTGGTTGGCATGTGTCCATCCAGTTGCGGCGCCCACCGAGGCGGGTGGCTAGGCCACGGGTGGTGGCCGCCACGGTAGGCACGGCGTCGCGGGCCCCAGCTCAGCAGAAGATCGCGCAGCTCAAGGATCTCTACCGGGAGGCCGAGGCGATGGGCGATGAGGAGTTGAGCGCGCATTGGGAGGAAATCCGCAGACGCCAGCATGAGCTCATTCGCCAGTACTTCGAGCAGGCCCGGCTCGCCAGCAACGACCTCAGCCAAGACGCCAGCGCTGACGCTATGGGTTAGGCGGCGGCTGGAGGGCTGTGGCTGTGCAGCCTGCGGCCGCTGGGGCTGGTGGCGGTGATGGTGGCGTCGGGGTTAAGTGTAACGGTCCAGCCCCAGGTGTGGATGACGATCAGGTGGTGGAAGGCGCAGCTGAGCACGAGGTTGTGCAGGGCGGTCGGGCCGCCCTTGTTGCGGGGGATGATGTGGTGCGGGTGGCAGACCTGCGGCGGCTGCGTGCAGCCTGGAAAACCGCAGCCACGGTCGCGTGCGACGAGCGCGCGGCGCAGGTGGGTCGGCACATCGCAGCCGGCCGTGCCCACATCCAGCGGCAGGCTTGGGCCCGCGAGGGGGCCGTCCAACAGAGTGGTGCGCAGTCGGCTGGCCAGTCCGTCCGGGCCGGACACGACCGCGATCGCCCAGCGCAAAAGGTCGGCTCTCAGCTGATCCCGGCTCGCTGTCCCGGCCGCGGTGCTCGCTGTCCCGGCCGCGGTGCTCGCCGTCCTGTCGGCAGGGGTGCTCGCCGTCCTGTCGGCAGGGGTGCTCGCCGTCCTGTCGGCAGGGGTGGTTGTGCCGCTGGCCGGTGTGGTTGTGCAGCCGACGGGGTTGGTGCCGGTCAGGTAGATGCTGGTCAACTCGTCGAGCGCCTGCTGGTCCACTTGGCCGGTCACGACTGGTACCAACGAGGCACCGCAGGCCGTCGCAGCGGCGGCCGGGCCGGTTAGCGTCGGCAGGTCGCCGCCGGCAGCCGCCTTCGCGATCCATGCCGCCTCGATATCAGCCGCGCCGGGCAAGCTGCGCAGGTGATGCAGGCCGATGGTCACCTCGGCGCGGGTGTCGCCGCCCGCCCGGCCCGGCAGGGTCCCGGAGGCGAGTAACCTGCGGCAAGCCTCGGCGAGCGCGTCATGGTGGCGTTGCCCACGGCTCCGGGCATCCTCGGGCCCTGCCGTGCCGCCGAGCGCGTCGAGCACCGCACCCACCGCGGCGGCTGCGTCGGCTGTCAAGTTACCGTCCAGCGTGGCGGTGCCGCCGAAGGTGACCCCGAGCCGGACGTAGCGGTCGCTGGGTGCCGCACCGGCAGCGCCGTCTGGGCAGACCCGCTGGTAGATCGCGGCGGTGATCTGCGCGAGGGTGTCCAGATCCGCGCCGTGCGCGGCGGCCGACACCAGGATCGCGTCGGCCGGCTCACGGTGCTGGTCCGGCAGTCTGGCCGTCCAGTCGCAGATCTGTCGCGCCCAGGACGCCGACAGCGCACCGGCCGCGAGCGCCTCAGCGACCGGCGGATGGGCGGCCAACCGCCGCGCCGCCGCCACGGCCGCTCCGGCTGCGCCGCGAGTGACCCGGGTGTGGTGCCGCAGCCACGTCTGAGCTGAGTACGCGCCGTCCGCATAGTGCCCGCAGCCGGAGCTGAACGCCGACAGCACCTTCGCCTGGGCAGCCGCCTGCTTAGCCGCCAGTCGCTCCAGTGCCTGCAGGCACTGCGCCTGCACCTGGGTGTCCAGAGCCACCGGATCGGCCTGGTTGAGGTAGTCAACCGCGGCGTGCGCCATCGCCAGCGCCTGGCCCAAGCTCGCGGGCGCTGGCGTGCAGCCTGGGGCGCACATTGCAGGTCCCTCCAGATAACGCCATCGGAATCGATCGCTAGTTCGACCCTACAAGAACGCTCCGACATTTTTCGGACCTGACCCCGCCTGTGGAGTGTGTGGCGAATATTTCCGGCCCTGGCCCCGTCCGGTGGAGTGCGTGGCGAAATCGCAGTAGCAAGATCAGCTCCGCACGTAGCGGGGCGGTGAGGCAGGCGCCGCGGGCCATCCAAGCGCGGGGCGGTGAGGCAGGCGCCGCGGGCCAGGCAGGCGTGCTGGGGCTCGGCAAGCGTGGCGGGTCCGGCAAGCGCGCTGCGGCGAGGTTACAGATCAGAGAACCGTCGCGCCGAGGTCGCGGCGGAACCTCACCGGAGCTGTCGGAACCCAGCTGATCGGCCCGGGCGGCGGTCGGCATCAGGCCGCTGCGGCGGCCGGCATCAGGCCGCTGCGGCGGCCGGCATCAGGCCGCTGCGGCGACCGGCCGTCACACCCGGCGCCAGCGAGCCTCAAAGAACGAGTACACGCCGAAGATCACCAGGCCGGCGGCCACGAGGACGAGCAGCAGCGGGCCAGCGGGCGTGTGCGCGAGCGCGCGGAGTGTGGCGTCGACACCTTTGGCCTGCCCGGGCCGGAACTGCACGGCGGCAACCACGAGAAAGATCCCTGCCGCAGCGAACACTGTGCCGCGCGCGATTCCGCCCACCTGCCCGAGCCGTCCTACCGCACGCTGCGTGGCTGGTCGCGTCTGGCTCAGGTCCAGCTTCCTGCGGAACCTCTGCTGCCACGCGTGGTAAGCGAGGCGGACGCCGCCGGCGAACAAGGCCAGACCGATAGCGGCCACGATGAGCCTGCCCCCCGGCAGGGCCATGGCGGCGGCCGTCAGGTCCTTGGATTGCTTATTGCTGGACGTTGGCGCGCCGACACCAAGCGCGAACGCCAGGATGGTGTAGACGACGAATCCGTAGAAAACTGCCCGCATGAGAGCACCGAGCCGGGTGCTTGTCTTCCTGCCCCCCGGTTCTGGGGCGCCATACGCGGCCTCGGAAAGCCGCCACAGCGTCATCCCAGCGAACCCCACGACGAGTAGCCACAGCGCGGCCTCGCCGAACGGTGTCTGCGCGACCAACCGCAGCGCGCCGCTCCGGTCCGCTTGCCTGCCGCCATGACCGAACGCGATCTGCAGCGCGAGGGAGCCGATGATGATGTACATGACGCCGCGGGCCGCAAGCCCAGCGCGGGCAAGCGCCGCCAAGCCACGTTTGCTTGTGCCGCGGGTGGCCAGGTGCCTCGGTATTCGGGCGCGTCGCCTTGTCGCTCCGGGGATCATGATGAAACCTCCTAGGACCCACGGGGTCTGCCCGGAGCGTGGCCGGACAAACGCGCGGCGGGACAAAAGGCACCGCCGGGCAAAACGCGCCGCGCGACAACGCGCGGCGGGACAAACGCGGTGCCGGACGCGCGGCTAACCGCGGGGGTGAGCCGCTGCGCCGGTCCGGTACACCAGCAACCGCGCCGGGCGCTTCTTCAGTCGCACCGACGACGCCCCCGCGCCCGCGACTTCACCGTCGACGGCCAGCCGGATCGGCGCACCGTCTGCCGCGGCGATGTCGAGAATGTCGCCGGCCCAACTGCGGTAGACGCGGCTGCGGCCGAGTGTGCCCGTCAGAACAGCGGCAAGCAGGCGCAGCCGGGCGAGCGGCGGCTTCGCGTCGATGAGTCGGACATCAAGCCTTCCGTCCGCGAGGTCCGGCCGGTAGGAGGGAGCGAATCCCTGCGGCACGTAGCAGCAGTTGCCCGCGAACAGCAGCCACAGCCGGCGTCTGCGGCCATTCACGTAGACGTCAAGCGGACGGCTGGCGCGCAGCGCCCGCGCCAGCGCCACCATGAGCGCGGGCCACTTGCCGATCCTGCTCTCCAGGCGCTGCCTGTAGCGAACAAGATCAACATAGACCCCCGTGCTTGATGTGTTGATGAAAGGCCTGTGCCCGGCAACGCCGACATCCACCCGCACGGCGTCACCGCCGCGCAGCGCGGCCAGGGCGTCCTTGGCGGAGAGGACGCCGAGGTCGGTGGCGAAATGATTGAAGGTCCCCGCAGGGATGACAAGCAGCGGCAGATCGGCAGCCAAAGCGATGTCGGCGGCGGCGTTCACAGTGCCGTCTCCGCCGGCCACTCCGATGATCCGCGCGCGGGGGGTCGCTTCCCGCAGCAGGCCCTCGACATCCTGTCCCGGGGTCATCTCGATGATTTCCGCGTCGGGCAGCTCGGCGCGAAGCTCGACCGCCAGATCGGCCGAGCCGCCGCCTGCGCCATGGTTGATCGCGAGGACCAGCCCTTGACCGGTGGGCGCCGCGGGCGCCTCGTGCCTTGGCGGCACCGCTTGGGCGGGCCGCATCGGCCGCCGCGGCCACCAGCGCAACGTCAGCAACCCGGCGGCCGTGCCGATCGCGACCCCGCTGAAGACGTCCGACGGATAGTGCACCCCGGTAACGACCCGGGACGCGCCCACCGCCAGCGCCACCGCGCCGACAGGGACGGCCAGGCGCGGCGCCTCAAGCGCGAGACCTGTCGCGAAGGCAGCCGCCGAGGCGGAGTGGCCGGACGGGAACGAAGTCGTCCTTGGCGGCCGGAGGAGCTGCCGCAGCACCGGCATCGGGTGTCCTGGCCGGGTTCGACGGGTGAGGCCCTTCGCCACCACGTTGGTCGTCGTGCTCGCGATCGCGACACTCGCCAGACCGCGCATCGCACCCCGGCGGGCCCACTTGTTCCCCGTGGCGCCGAGCCCCACCGCTATCACCAGCCACAGCACGCTGTGATCGGCCGCTCGGCTGAGCCGCGGCAGGACGTGGTCGAGTATGGGCGAATCAGCCGCCGCGAGGCGCGCCATGAGCTGCCTGTCCACCACCTCGACCCGGCTCAGCAGCGATCTGCTTCTCATCAGCCTGGATGTCACCGGCAAAGGTTAACCCGGTCGGCGCTGGGCAACGAGTGCGTGTTGTGAGGCGCTCACACCTCCTCGCCACACACTCTCACCTCCGCCTTGCCGCGGCAGGTGCCGTGCTTCTTGCCCTCGCGGCCTGCCTGGCGGCGTTGGTCGCGGCCCATCCTGTTCATCCGCCGACGATCGGCGCCGACCGGGACTGGCTCGCGATCATGCGGCACATCCGTAACCCCGTCCTCACCGTTATCGCCCAAACATTGAGCCTGGTCGGCGGGCCCGATGGTGGCACGGCGATCGTTGTCGCCTCGGCGGCGTTCCTCTGGTTCGCCCGTCAACGGCCAATTGGCGCCGCCTTCCTGGTCGCCACCCTGGCGCTCACGTCCGGCGCCTCCCAGTTGATCAAGCATCTTGTGCTGCGCCCTCGGCCGACCGGCGCGCTTGTCGCCGCCGACGTTGGCTCGTTCCCCTCCGGCCATGTCATCACCACCCTCGCGGTTGGTCTCGGACTTGTCCTCGTGCTCGCCCGCCCGGGCCACCGCCGCCTGCCGCTGGCCGCGGCCATGGTCGCGGCGCTGGTCATGATGTGGTGCCGCACGTACCTTGGCGCGCACTGGCTGTCCGACACGCTGGAGAGCATCTTCGTCAGCGGCGGGTTCGCGCTCGCCGGGTGGGCATTGGTGGGCCACCTGGTCGATGGCGAAGCCGCCGACGCAGCGGGCGAGGACGTCCGCGACTCGATCTGAACCGCACCCGCCGGCGACCCGTGATGAGTGTGGTCACGGCCGTGACGTGCGGCCGTTCTGCCCGGGGGATCAGGGAGTCTTTATGAGACGTCTGCTCGTCGCTGTCATTGGTGCCGCAGGGATCAGCATGCTGGCCGCTGCCTGTGGCAATGGTTCCACCGGGGGACCATCGGGCACCACCTCAGCACCTGCCGCGCCCTCGTCGGCCTCCACGGCGGGCAGCTCCGCCACCATCTCGCTACACGCCATTTCGGGAGTGCCAGGAAAGGCCCTGGTAGATGGCGGCGGTCGCACGCTGTATCTTTTCGAGGCCGACAAGGGCGGAAAGTCCGCGTGCAGTGGCGCGTGCGCCGCCGCGTGGCCGCCGGTCACCGTGACGGGCTCGCCGCACGCGAGTGGCGGAGTCAGCCAAGCGATGCTCGGCACCATTCACCGCTCCGACGGCGCCGAGCAGGTGGCATACAACGGCCACCCCTTGTATTACTATTCGGGCGACACCGAGGCTGGTGACGACAACGGGCAGGGTTCCAAGGCGTTCGGAGCCGGCTGGTACGCGGTGTCGGCGAGCGGGAAGAAGATAGACACCGACTGAGCGGCGCGCGCCGGATTCCAGCGAGGTGATGACATGAGAGCTGGAGACGGGCAAGGACGCGCAGCCAGCCGAGTTCACCTAGCGGCCGTCGCCGCGATAGCCGTCGCGGCGGCGGTCGGCGTGTATGCCGTAGGCCGGGCGATCACGCCGGACTACACGGTGGGCCTGTTCGGGCGACGCGGCATCGACGCGATTGTCCTCAAGTCGCAACTGGCCACTGTGGTGCTCGCGCTCGCGGCGACGCAGCTGTTGCTTGCCGCGTGGATGTACGGCAAGCTGCCAGCGCTTGACGCGGCGCCGCGGCCAGTGCGGCGGATACACCGGCTCGTCGGTCTCGCGGCGTTCGTCATCACAGTGCCCATCGCGCTGCACTGCCTGTTCGCCTATGGCGTGCAGCTCACGGGCAGCCGGGTCGCGGTCCATTCGCTGGCCGGCTGCTTTTTCTACGGCGCTTTCGCCGCCAAGGTGCTTGTCGTGCGCAGCAGGCGGTTGCCCGGATGGGCGCTGCCCGCCGCCGGCGGGACGCTGATCGTGCTGATCGTGGTCCTCTGGTACACCTCCGCGCTGTGGTATTACAACGGCTTCCGCCTGCCTGGCATGTAGGGGCGATGGGGGCGCGCTCACGCGGCAGCCGTTAAGGGGCAGTGTCGTGACGCCGTGGCCTGCTAGGGCAGGATGCCAGGTACGGACCCAAACAGCGAGGAGGTGGGCGGCTGTGCAAGCAGACAGTTTCAGCAGCCGCGCCAGCATTCGGGTGGGCGAGCACGCGTACGAGGTGCACCGCCTGGATGCGGTTGGCGGATCGGGTAGCCTCCCGTTCAGCTTGAAGATCCTGCTCGAGAACCTGCTGCGAACCGAGGGCACGGCCGGAACAACCGCGGACGACATCTCGGCGCTGGCGAACTGGGACCCTGCCGAGGAGCGGGCCGCGGAGATCCAGTTCGCGCCCGCGCGCGTGATCATGCAGGACTTCACCGGCGTGCCCGCGATCGTCGACCTGGCCGCCATGCGCGAGGCCATGCGCGACCTCGGCGGGGATCCGGCGAGGATCAACCCGCTGGTGCCTGTCGAGCTCGTCATCGACCACTCGGTGATCGCCGATGTGTTCGCCCGCCCGGACGCCTTCGAGCGCAACGTTGACCTTGAGTATCAGCGCAACCGCGAGCGGTACCAGTTCCTGCGCTGGGGCCAGGGCGCGTTCCGGCAGTTCAGCGTGGTGCCACCGGGCACCGGGATCGTACACCAGGTGAACATCGAGCACCTCGCACGGGTGGTGATGGTGCAGGACGGTGACGGCGGGCCGCCGCTGGCCTTCCCTGACACGTGCGTGGGAACCGACTCGCACACCACGATGGTCAACGGCCTCGGCGTGCTCGGCTGGGGCGTCGGCGGCATCGAGGCGGAGGCAGCCATGCTCGGCCAGCCGATCAGCATGCTCATCCCGGGTGTGGTCGGTTTCCGGCTCACCGGCGAGCTGCCCGCCGGCACGACCGCGACGGACCTCGTCTTGACTATTACCGAACGGCTGCGCAAGCACGGTGTCGTGGGAGAGTTCGTCGAGTTCTACGGCGAGGGCGTCGGCGCCGTGCCCGTCGCCAACCGGGCCACGATCGGAAACATGAGCCCGGAGTTCGGATCCACCTGCGCGATCTTCCCCGTAGACGCCGAGACCCTTTCCTACCTGCGGTTCACCGGGCGGCCAGCGGATCAGGTGGCGCTTGTCGAGGCCTACGCGAAGGAGCAAGGTCTGTGGCATGACCCAGCCGCGGAGCCGCGCTACTCCGAGCGCCTGGAACTCGACCTGTCCACGGTCGTGCCGTCGCTCGCCGGCCCGAAGCGGCCGCAGGACCGGGTAGCGCTGAGCGACGCCCGCAGCGCGTTCCGTGAGGCGTTGAGGTCGTATCTGCCGTCCGGCGGCCCTTCGCTGGACAACGGGATCGCGGGCACGTTTCCCGCATCGGATCCCGTGGCGGCTGAGCCGGTGGGCCGCGCGTCCGCGCCGGCGGCTGTGACGCTTGAGGACGGCACGCACACCTTCGTGGATCACGGCTCGGTCGTGATCGCGGCCATCACATCCTGCACCAACACCTCCAACCCGTCGGTCATGATCGGCGCGGGGCTGCTTGCGAAGAAAGCGGTGGAGGCCGGGCTGTCCAGGAAGCCGTGGGTGAAGACGACGCTGGCGCCGGGGTCCAAGGTGGTCATGGACTACTACGAGCGGTCCGGCCTGCTGCCGTACCTGGAGAAGCTGGGCTTCAGTCTCGTCGGATACGGCTGCACCACCTGCATCGGAAACTCCGGGCCGCTGCCCGAGGCCATCAGCGACGCGGTGAACGCCGGTGGGCTGGTCGTGGCGTCGGTGCTGTCGGGCAACCGGAATTTCGAGGGCCGGATCAACCCCGACGTGAAGATGAACTACCTGGCGTCGCCACCGCTGGTGGTGGCTTACGCGCTCGCCGGGACCATGGACATCGACCTCGCTACCCGCCCGCTCGGCACAAGCCCGGACGGAAAGCCGGTCCATCTCGCCGACATCTGGCCCTCCCAGGCCGAGATCGAGGCGGTGGTCGAATCGGCCATCGCCGCTGAAATGTTCACCCGCGACTATGCCGACGTGTTCGCCGGCGACGCGCGATGGCAGGCGCTGCCCGCGCCGGCGGGCGACATCTTCGAGTGGGACCGCGCCTCGACCTACGTGCGAAGGCCGCCGTATTTCGACCGGATGGACCGCGAACCCGCACCGGTCAGCGACATACGCGGCGCACGGGTGCTTGCCATGCTCGGCGACTCGGTCACCACCGACCACATATCGCCCGCCGGCGCGATCAAGTCGGATGGCCCGGCGGGGGACTACCTGCGCTCGCACGGCGTGCAGCGGCGCGAGTTCAACTCCTATGGCTCGAGGCGCGGGAATCACGAGGTGATGATCCGCGGCACGTTCGGCAACATCCGGCTGCGCAACCTGCTGGCCCCCGGCACCGAGGGCGGCGTGACCGTCAAGCAACCGTCCGGGGAGCAGATGACGATCTACGACGCGGCGCAGGCGTACACCGCAGAAGGCACGCCGCTTGTCGTGCTAGGCGGCAAAGAGTACGGCTCGGGGTCGTCGCGGGACTGGGCAGCGAAGGGACCCGCACTTCTCGGGGTGCGGGCGGTGATCGCCGAGTCGTTCGAGCGCATCCACCGCTCGAACCTGATCGGCATGGGCTTGCTGCCGCTGCAATACCGTGCGGGCGAGTCGGCCGCTTCGCTCGGCCTGTCCGGGCGCGAGGAGTTCTCCGTCACCGGCGTCGAGGTGATGAACTCGGGCGAGGTGCCACGCGAAGTCACCGTCAGCGCCGGTGACATCCAATTCCGCGCGGTCGTTAGGATCGACACTCCGGGCGAGGCCGCCTACTACCGGCACGGAGGCATCATGGCCTACGTGCTCAGGTCACTGCTCAGGTAAAGGCTCAGCGAAGGCTCAGGTACGGCTCCGGAAGGGACATACACCTGCGACTGACGCGGTCGTCTGGCAGGCGGGACTCGTCCCCCGAGCGGGCCTTGCCGTCCGCGAGCCAGGAGTCCGGCGAATCGGCGCCACCGGATGGCGCGGCCCGTCGCCGGCGTCTTGCCACCGCTGTCCTGATCATCGGGATCGCGGCGCTGGCGTTCAACCTCCGGCCGACCATAACGAGCCTGCCGCCGGTGTTTCCCGAGCTAGCTGCACGCCTGCACCTGTCACCCGCCGCCGTGACGGCGCTCGCCACGATCCCGGTTGTGTGCTTCGGCGTGTTTTCAGGCCTTGCCGCGCGGCTGAGCCGACAGTACGGAGATGAGCCCACGCTTTTCTGCGCGCTCATCGTGCTCACAGTCGGGTTGGCCGTGCGCGGCGTGTTCCCCGCTGCCGCGCTGTTCCCTGCGACGATCGTTGCGGCGGGCGCCATAGCGATCATGAACGTGCTGCTTTCCGGCATGATCAAACGCCGGATGCCGGCGCGCGCGGGCGTTGTGATCGGCATCTACCTGCTGAGCCTGTCGGCCGGGTCGATCATTGGATCGTTGATCAGCGTGCCCGTGTATCGCGCCTCGGGCGGATCTGCGCAGCTCGCGCTCGGGCTTTGGGCCTTGCCGGCCGCGGCCGCGGTGCTCGCGTGGCTGCCGCAACTGCGGCACGGCAAGCCGACCGCGACGGGAACACGCGCCACACGGGGGGGCACGCGCGGGTCCGGCGGGCACCCCGTCCACCGGCGTTTGCTGGCGTGGCAGGTGGCAACGTTCATGGGCCTGCAGAGCCTGACCTTCTACTCCACGTTGTCCTGGCTCCCCACGCTCTTCCGCACTCGCGGCGCCAGTCCGGCGTACGCCGGCGTGCTGATCTCGGTGATGAGTCTCGGTGGCCTGCCGACGGCGCTGCTGATCCCGGTGCTCGCTCACCGCGCGGCCGCTCAGCGGACGCTGGTGATTCCGACGGTGTTGCTTTCCGGCCTCGGTATCGGGGCGGCGCTGTTCGCGCCGCTGAGCAGCGCCGCGGTGTGGATGGTCATGCTCGGCCTCGCCCAGGGATCGGCGCTTGGCCTTGCGATCTTCTTCACCATGGCGCGCGCCGCCACGCCCGCGATCGCCGCGTCGCTGTCCGCGCTCGCGCAAAGCGCCGGCTACCTCCTGGCGAGCGCCGGTCCTTTGCTTGTCGGGTTTCTCCATTCGGCCACCGCGAGCTGGCGGGCGCCCGTCTTCCTGCTCCTCGGCTTCACCGTGATCGAGCTGGTCGCCGGCTACCTCGCCGGCCGCGCGCGCATCATCGACTGAGGCTGCGCGGCGACCCTCCGCTGTCGCGGGCCACAACAGCGGAGTCCGGCGCCGTCTCGCCACCGCGATGCGGGTCTTGCACGTTTAGCGAAATAGACTCGCCTACGCTTGCCACCAAGCCCGGGCTTGCCTCCAGCCCGAGCTTGCCACCAAGCCCGACGCCCCGGTGACGGGACCATAAGGAGCAGACGACAGTGACCCTGCTTGAGTCCATTGCGGGCCCGCACGATGTGAAGACGCTGAACCAGGACCAGATCGCGCAGCTTGCTGTGGAGATCCGCGAGTTCCTGATTCCCGCGGTGTGCCGCGCCAGCGGCCATCTTGGGCCGAACCTCGGCGTGGTCGAGCTCACCATCGCGCTGCACCGGGTTTTCGACTCGCCGCGCGACCGGCTCGTGTTCGACACCGGTCACCAGTCCTACGTTCACAAACTGCTCACCGGCCGTCAGGCAGGGTTCGCACGACTGCGTCAGCGGGGCGGGTTGTCTGGCTATCCGAGCCAGAGCGAGTCGGAACACGACCTGGTGGAGAACTCACACGCCTCCACGTCGCTGTCCTACGCCGACGGGCTCGCCAAGGCGTACAAGCTGCGCGGTGAGACCGGGCGCACCGTCGTGGCGGTCATCGGCGACGGCGCGCTCACCGGCGGCATGGCATGGGAGGCGCTGAACAACATCGCCGCGGTGCCCGACAGCCGCCTTGTCATCGTGGTCAACGACAACGGCCGCTCCTACACGCCGACCATCGGCGGGCTCGCGAGCCACCTCGCTTCGGTGCGCATGTCGCCGCGGTACGAGCACGTGCTCGAATACATAAAGACGACGCTGACCCGAACGCCGGTGGTGGGGCCGCCGCTTTATGACACGTTGCACGGCATCAAGAAGGGCATCAAGGACGTCCTGCAGCCGCAGGTGCTGTTCGAGGACCTGGGCCTGAAGTACGTCGGCCCGATCGACGGGCACGACGAGCAGGCCGTGGAGCACGCGTTGCGCCGGGCGCGCGACTTCGGTGGCCCGGTCATCGTGCATGTCATCACGAACAAAGGGTTCGGCTACCCGCCAGCCGAACGCAACGATGAGGACTGCCTCCACCAGGTCGGAGCCGGCACCGACCCGGAGACCGGAGCGCCGAGCAGTTCGGCGGCGCGCACCTGGACGACGGTGTTCGCCGACGAGATGCTGGCGATCGGCGCGGAGCGGCCGGACGTGGTGGCGATCACCGCGGCGATGCTCTACCCCACCGGCCTGGCGAAGTTCGGCGCCGCCTACCCGGACCGGGTGTTCGACGTGGGGATCGCCGAGCAGCACGCGGTCACCAGCGCGGCTGGTCTGGCCATGGGTGGCCTGCACCCGGTCGTCGCCATCTACTCGACCTTCCTCAACCGGGCGTTCGACCAGGTCATCATGGACGTCGCGCTGCACAAGCTACCGGTCACCTTCGTCTTGGACCGCGCCGGAGTGACGGGCCCGGACGGGGCGAGCCACAACGGCATGTGGGACGGGTCCATCCTTCAGGTGATCCCGGGCCTGCGGATCGCCGCGCCGCGCGACGCCACCCGGCTGCGCGAACTGCTGCGCGAGGCCATCGCCAGCCACGAAGGACCCACCGTGCTCCGGTACCCGAAAGCGACCGTGGGCGGCGACATCCCCGCGGTTGGAAAGCTGGGCGGCATGGATGTGCTGGGCCGGCCCGCCGCCGGCCAGGCCGAGGATGTGCTTCTAGTTGGCGCTGGTGTGATGGCCGATGTGTGCGTCCACACCGCGGCAAGGCTCGCCGATCAGGGCATCGGCGTCACTGTCGTGGACCCGCGCTGGACAAAGCCAGTGGACCAGGCGCTGGTCGGCGCGGCTCGCGGCAGCCGTTATGTAATCGTGGTTGAAGACAACGGACGGGTGGGAGGCTTCGGCGACGCGGTCTGCCGTCTGCTGCGCGACCACGACGTCGCCGCACCGGTGCGCACGTTTGGGCTGCCACAGGAGTTCCTGGGCCATGGCGACAGAAAAGAGATCCTCGACGACGCGGGCTTGACGCCGCAGCACCTCGCGCGGCGAGTCACCGAAATCGTGGCTCACGCGGCGAAACGGCCCCCGGTCTTCGAGCAGCCCGGCACGGGTCCGCGATCGTGACGCCGACGGTCCGCCGGGTGGCGGTCATCGGGTCAGGCCCGGCGGGCATCTACACAGCCGAGGCGCTGCTCAAGCAGGCGGACGCGCTCGACGGGGCGCTCGACATCGAGGTTGACGTGCTCGATCGGCTGCCGACCCCGTACGGGCTGGTCCGCTACGGGGTCGCGCCAGACCACACCTCGATCAAATCGATCGCGAACTATCTGCAGCGCGTGCTCGAACGCCCCGCGGTCCGGTTCCTCGGCGGGGTGCGTTTCGGCGACGATGTCACCCGTGACGAGCTGCTGGCCTGCTATGACGCTGTCGTCTACGCCACGGGCGCGATGCGGGACCGGCGGCTCGGCGTGCCCGGGGAAGACCTTCCAGGCAGCGTGGCCGCCACCGACTTCGTGAACTGGTACTGCGGGCACCCGGACATCGACCCGGACATGTTCAGCCTGGACGCCGATTCCGTCGCCGTGATCGGAGTCGGCAATGTCGCCGTCGACGTGGCGCGGATCCTCACCAAGACCTCCGCCGAGCTGCACCACACCGATGTGCCTGAGCCGGTGCTCACCGCGCTGGCCGCCAGCAAGGCCCGCGACATCTACATGATCGGCAGGCGCGGCCCCGCGCACGCCAAGTTCACCACCAAGGAGCTGCGCGAGCTTGGCGAGATCCCGGGTGCGGACGTTGTCGTCGACCCGGCCGAGATCGACCTTGACGCGTTTGACCCGACCGGGGACAGCGCCCGGCTGGCCGAGTCCGACCGGCACGTCCGCGGCAATCTGACCGTGATCAGAGATTGGGCCGCGCGGACGCCCAGTGACCGGCCGCGGCGGCTCACCGTGCGGTTCTGGCTGCGCCCCGTGGAGATCATCGGCGCCGACCGGGTGACCGGCTTGCGCCTGGAGCGGACGCGGCTCAACGAGTCGGGGCGTGTCGTCGGGACCGGCGAGTACGAGGAACTCCCCGTGCAGATGGTGCTGCGATCGGTGGGATACCAGAGCGTGCCGCTGCCCGGTGTGCCTTTCGACGAGCGCAGCTGCACCGTGCCGAACGACCAGGGCCGGGTCCTCGGCGCCGACGGCGAACCATTGCCAGGGCAGTATGTGGCCGGCTGGCTGAAACGCGGGCCGACCGGGGTGATCGGCACCAACAAGTCCGATGCGGCGCAGACCGTCCGCTCGCTCATGGCCGACGTCCAAGCCGCCGACGCCCAAAGTGCGGTGCCGGGGAGCCGGCGGCGCGTCGAGGAGGCTCTGGCCGGCCGGGGTGTTCAGCCGGTGAGTTACACCGACTGGCTGGCCATCGAGAAGCGGGAGATGGAACTTGCCGCCGAGCTTGGCCGCGGCCAGCGGGTGAAGCTGGTTGGCTGGGACACCCTGCTCGCCGCCTGCGGCGCGGCGCCGCGGGAACCAGGCGGCGATATCTGACCGAAATCGGGAGACAATCGAGCCATGAGCGTGACCGAGGCTCCCGGGTCCGCAACTCTGGCTGATCTTCCACAGGACAGGTACCTCGACCGCGAGGAGAGCTGGCTTCGGTTCAACCAGCGGGTGCTCGAGCTGGCAGAAGACGATACGGTCCCGCTGCTCGAGCGCGTACGGTTCCTGGCCATCTTCGCCAGCAACCTGGACGAGTTCTTCATGGTGCGGGTGGCCGGGCTCGCGCGCAGGCTGGCCACCGGGCTGCCGGTGGAGACCGCGACCAAGCGGCCGCCGCGCCAGGTGCTCGGACGCATCTTCGAGGTCGCCGGGGAGCTGATGGTCCGCCACGCGGGCTGCTTCCGCGACGTGGTGCTGCCGGCGCTGACCGCGCAGGGCATCGAGATCCTGCGCTGGAGCGAGCTGTCAGAGACCGAACGCCAGAGCCTGCACCGCCTGTTCCGCGACCGCGTCTATCCGGTGCTGACGCCGCTGGTCGTCGACCCTGCGCACCCGTTTCCCTACATCTCGGGCCTGTCGCTCAACCTCGCCGTTGTCGTGGCCGACCCGCAGTCAAGCGGCAAGATGTTCGCCCGGGTGAAGGTCCCGCCGTTGCTGCCGCGGTTCCTCGAGGTTTCGCCGCACCGCTTCGTTCCGCTCGAAGACGTCATCGCCGCGCATCTGACCCAGCTGTTCGAGGGCATGGAGGTGCTTGAGCACCATGCCTTCCGTGTCACACGCAACCAGGACCTCGAAGTCGACGAGGATGTCACAGAAGACCTGCTGCAGTCGCTGGAACGTGAGCTGCTCCGCCGCAAGTTCGGGCCCGCGGTGCGGCTGGAGGTCGATGACTCGATCTCCGCCGCTGTCCTCGACCGCCTGGTGACCGAGCTTGGAATAGGGGAGCGCGCCGTCTACCGCCTGCCCGGCCCGCTGGATCTGGCCGGCCTGCACGCGATGGCCGCCCTGGACCTCCCAGAACTGAAGTACCCGCGGTTCGTCCCCGCCGAATCCGCGCTGAGCCGCGACGCCGATGTGTTCGCGACACTGCGTGAGCGGGATGTGCTTGTCCATCACCCGTACGACTCGTTCACTGCCAGCGTGGAGCGTCTGGTCGAGGATGCGGCAGCCGACCCGGCGGTTCTCGCCATCAAGCAGACGCTGTACCGGACCAGCGACGCCTCTCCCATTGTGGACGCGCTGATCGACGCCGCGCAGGCGGGCAAGCAGGTCGTCGTGGTGGTTGAGATCAAGGCGCGGTTCGACGAGCAGGCCAACATCGCCTGGGCGCGAAAGCTGGAGGAAGCAGGCTGCCATGTGGTCTACGGCATCGTCGGGCTGAAGACGCACTGCAAGACGGCGCTCGTGGTGCGCCAGGAGCCGGACGGCGCGCTGCGGCGCTACTGCCACATCGGCACAGGCAACTACCACCCGAAGACCGCGCGGCAGTACGAAGACTTCGGCCTGCTCACTGCGGACGCCGTGGTCGGCGAGGACGTCACGGACCTGTTCAACCATCTCACCGGGTACTCAAGGCGCAAGTCCTACCGCAGGCTCCTAGTCGCCCCGGTGTCGCTGCGCGCTGGCATCGTGGACCGCATCAACGCCGAACGGGAACGGTTCGCCGACGGCCGCCCCGCCCGGATCAGGATCAAGTGCAACGCGCTCATCGATGAGGTGGTGATCGACGCGCTCTACCGCGCCTCGCAGGCGGGCGTGCCTGTTGACCTGTGGGTACGCGGGATCTGCGCGCTGCGGCCCGGTGTGGCTGGCTTGTCGGAAACGATCCGGGTCCGAAGCGTCCTCGGCCGGTTCCTTGAGCACTCCCGGGTGCTTGCGTTCGGGCCAACCGGCGACGAGGGCCCGCCAGACGTATGGCTGGGCAGCGCCGACCTGATGCACCGCAACCTGGACCGGCGGGTCGAAGTGCTCGTCCAGGTCGCGGACCCGGCGCAGCGCGAGGAGCTCGCGTCACTCATCGACCTTGCGGTGGACGAGAGCACCGCGTCGTGGTGGCTCGACGGCGACGGCCACTGGACCAGGCGGAAAGTCGACGAATCCGGCAAGCCGCTGCTCGACATCCAGTCGCACCTGATCCACGCGCGCCGGTGGCGGGCAGCCGATGGGTGACGGCGAGGACCGCGGCGAGTTGCGCGCGGCGGGCGCGCTCTTGTGGCGGCACGGGCGCGACGGAACTGGCGTGGAGGTGGCGATCGTGCACCGGCCGCGCTACGACGACTGGAGCTTCCCCAAGGGCAAGATGAAGCCAGGCGAGCATCCGCTGGTCAACGCCGTGCGCGAGGTGGCGGAGGAAACGGGGGTGCGGGCCGTGCTCGGCCGCCCCCTCGGGTGGACACGCTATCGGGTCAGTGACCGCCCGAAACGGGTGGATTACTGGGCCGCGACACCGCAACCGCCGCCGGTCGCGGGCCAGCCTGACAAGCCGACGGGCCAAATTTTCCTTAACGGCGCCGCTGCCAGCCGCGCTCACGACGGCTTTGTCCCCGGCGATGAGGTGGACAAGCTGGAGTGGTTGGGAGCGGAAGCGGCGCTCGAGCGGCTGAGCTATGAGCATGACGCCGCCATGCTGCGCCAGTTCGCCGCCGGGCCGGCCGCCACCGTGCCCTATATCTTGCTGCGGCACGCCTCCGCCGGGCGCAAGGGCGGCGGGCCGCGCGACGACCGGCTGCGGCCGCTTGACGATGCGGGTGTCGCCCAAGCGGCAGGTCTCGCCACGCTTCTCGCCTGTTTCGGCGCCCCGCGGCCGGTCAGCTCCGCGACGGCGCGCTGTGTGGAGACCGTGCTGCCCTATGCGCTGTCCGCCGGCGTCGCTGTCATCGCGGATCCGGCGCTCATCTGGGGCGCCGACGGCGATGCGGCCGCTGTCGAGGCGGCGGCCAGGGTGCGGCTGGCCGGACTGCTCGCCGACCGGGCCGCCACGATCGTGTGCGGGCACGGCGAGACCTTGCCCAAGCTCCTCGCGCAGGCGTGCGCGTATTTCGGCGCGCCAGCGCCAGCTGACGCCGCGCTGGACAAGGCCGCGTTCTGGGTCATGCACGTGCCGCTGCAGGCGTCTGGAGCGTCGGGCCCCGTGCTCGAACGGCACTGCGTCACGTAATTCCCGTTGGACCCCTCAGGCG
>WNGD01000376.1_pt1 | contig 97190 bp, 92 predicted proteins | sample 5400671 | NCBI WGS metagenome assembly WNGD01 (sample SAMN13153369, study PRJNA577476) | soil metagenome | isolation source: 40 cm soil or saprolite under grassland replicate 2 | place: USA:California | collected 2016-06-15 | reverse complement strand
TGGTCGCCCTTGTTGGGATAATGCGACAGGGTCCCTTTGGGTGGGCCTTCCTCGTCCCAGGTGTTGAAGTCGTTGAATTTGACGAACGGCGGCAGATCGTAGCCCTGGCATGCGGCGACCAATTTTCCCGCGGCCTCGTGGCTCGACACGTGCAGCATCAGGCTCTTGGCGGCGGACTTGTTCCTGGAGAAATTCCACAGCCCCTGGAACCGCGGCAGCATGGCGACGAAGCGGCCGCGCGGCCCTTTCGGCATCGCATGGGTCCACAGCTTCTCGGCGACTTGCGGGGCGTCGCGCTTGGCCACCGCCCACGCGCTCGGCGGGTTGAAGATCAAGGCGCCCTTGCCGGAAATCAGCCACTTGTTGTTGGAGCTGTTGTCCCACGCGCTCACGTCCGGCGGCAGGAACGCGGCCAAGCGTTTGCTGTAGTCGAGCACCTGCCGCACGGCGTCTGACTTCACCGTCAGCCTGCCGTTGGCATCGACCAGGTCGGCGCCGTAGGCGTGGAACAGCGGTCCGACCCAATCGATGCTGTCGGTCGTCGCTCCCAATGGCAGGCCAAAGGGATATCCCGCCTGTTTGCATTGCTCGGCCGCAGTGAGGAACGCGTCCCAGGTCCAGCCCTCGGCCGCCTTGGTCGGCTCGGCGCCAGCCGGATACATCGCCAAAATATCGATGCCGGCGTGCTGCTTGAGCAGGTCGAATCGAGAGCACGAGCACAAGAGCAGCGTGCCGCGAATCCCGGGGACCACCAGCCATTGGCCGCCGGGCTTGGCGAGATAATCGATCACCGCGGTCACGGAACCGTTCCTCGCCAGAACCTCGCCCATGACGTCGTCGACCGGCTCGAGCGCGTTGGCATATTGCGCCGGCTCCCAGGCGGAAAAATCCATGATGTCGTGGCCGGACCTCGCCTGCGCCTCGACCGCGATGGTCAGCTGCAGCTTGCTGGCCTGGGTCGAGAAGTAATCGATCGAGAGATCGACCTTCTCCTTCGCGGCCCAGGCTTGGCAGATCTCGTCCATGGCCTTGTTGGCGCCCGGAACCCAATGGTCCCACAAGCCGAGCGATAGCTTGCCGGCCGCATGGGAGCCGCGGACGTGCGGCATGGCGACCAGGGCCGAGGCGGCCGCGGTCGTGGCAAGAAAACGTCGTCGCGAAATTCTGCTCGTGCGCATGGGCTCTCCCTCCGGACCAGATCTCGGATGCATCTTGTTATCGTTCACGCACCCGACGTGTCATGCGGTTCGGTAGCTTACGCCACATTCGCCGCGTTGGTTAGCGGGATTTGGACCCGGATAATGGTAGGGTGGGCAAAGCTCCCGCCGGCAGTTTCGATCGGCGGGCGAAGGCCCTTGTTTGGCCAAGAAACTGTTGGCGGGACCGTGCCCACGCGGACCCGGGCAGATGGTGGGCACGCTTCGCTTTGCCCACCCCACGAGATCCCCTGCTATCCGGCGCGGTGCTCGGAAGGCCCGACGCCGGGCATCAGATTGTTGGCGGTGTTGATCAGCGCCACGTGGGAGAACGCCTGGGGGAAATTGCCGAGAAAGCGCTTTGCCCGCGGGTCGTATTCCTCGGCCAGGAGGCCTAGATCGTTGCGCAGCGCCAGCAGCCGCTCGAACATCGCCTTGGCTTCGTCATAGCGACCGATCATCGCCAGCGCGTCGGCCAGCCAGAAACTGCAGGCCAGGAACGCGCCTTCCTCGCCCGGCAAGCCGTCGTTGATGCGTTGCGGCCGGTACCGCAGCACGAGCCCGTCCACCATGAGCTCGCGCTGAACGGCTTCGACGGTGCCGACGATGCGCGGATGTGTCGCCGGCAGGAATCCGACCTGCGGCAACAGCAGCAGCGCCGCGTCGAGGTCGTCCGAACCATAGGACTGCACGAATGCGTTGCGGGCCGGGCTGAAGCCGTGCTCGCAAACCTCGTCGCAGATCTGGTCGCGCAACGCGCGCCAGCGCTCGACCGGGCCGGGCAGGCTCGATCGCTCGACGAATTTCACCGCGCGATCGAACGCTACCCACGCCATCACCTTGGAGTGGGTGAAATGCCGCACCGGGCCGCGCACTTCCCACAGACCCGCATCCGGCTTCCTCCACGTGCTCTCGAGAAAATCGAGCAACACGCGCTGCATGCCCCAGGCGTCGGAGCTCGGCTCGAGCTTGAAGGTCTCGGCGGCGTAGAGCACGTCCATCAGCTCGCCGTAGACGTCGAGCTGCAGTTGCCGGTGCGCGTCGTTGCCGATTCGCACCGGCCGGCTGTCCTCGTAGCCGGCGAGCCAGGGAAGTTCGCGCTCGTCGAGACGGCGTTCGCCGGCGGGCCCGTACATGATCTGCAATTCCTCCGGCCTGCCGGCCGCGGCTCGCAACAGCCATTCCCGCCAGGCGCGCGCTTCCTCGAGATAGCCGCCGGAAATGAAAGCATAGAGCGAGAACGTGGCGTCGCGAATCCAGCAGGCGCGATAGTCCCAGTTGCGCATGCCGCCGATTGTTTCCGGCAGCGAGGTGGTAGGAGCCGCCAGGATGCCGCCGGTCGGGAAATACGTGAGCAGCTTGAGCGTAATCAGGGAGCGCGTCACCGGCTCGTACCACGGCCCCTCGACGGTGCACCGCGACGTCCACACCCGCTGCAGATTTTCGCTGGTCCGCAGCAGGTCCTCGGGTTCGCGATAGATGACGTTCGCCCGGTGCGATTGGCGCCAGCTCATCACGAAGGCGACCGTCTCGCCGGCACCCACCACGAAGTCGCCCCGCGTGGTGAAGTCCTCGCCGCGCAGCGGCACGTCGGTGCGCAACAGTACCTCGTCGGGCCCGACGATGGCGCTCAGCCCATAGGTGCGCCGCCTCACCCACGGCACGGTGCGGCCGTAGTCGAACCGGAACAGGATCTCGGTTTGCATTTTGACGGAACCGGTTTCGCCGCGCACCAGGCGCACCAGGTCGATCTGGTGCTCGTCCGGCGGCTGCGGCATGAAGTCGGTGAGGGTCACGGCTCCGCCGGCGGTCTCGAACCGCGTCTCCAGGATCGCGGTGCCCGGGAGATAGCGGCGCGACATTCGCGCCCGCGGTTCGGCCGGGGCGACGATCCAGCGGCCGTTCTCGACGCCCCCCAAGAGCGCGGCGAAACAGGCGGGCGAATCGAAGCGCGGCAGGCACAGCCAATCGATCGAGCCGTCGCGGTGCACGAGCGCCGCGGTGCGCGCATTGCCGATCAATCCGTAGTCTTCGATCAGGCGTGCCATCGGTGAGCGGATTGGTTGGGGGAGGGAAGGCCGAGCCCCGTGTCATCCGGGGCGGCCACGCGTCCGGGTCGTTGGAAAAATATCAACTTGCGACGCCTGCGCGGGGTTCCGTGCATGGCGGATTGAGGCGCACGACCGGCACATCCGCATCGATCGACAAGCTGTGACATGGCCTCAATGAATGCGTCCAGCCCGCGCTCTATCCCAGCTTCGGCACTCCGCCGCAAACGACTCGATGAATTGCAGATTTATTCCTCCGCGGATTTGAATCGAATTCCGAGCAAACCGGCGGATGCCGAAACCGGCCGGACCTTAGGCTCCCTCGACCTCGAGCTCGACCTCGACGTTGCCGCGGGTCGCGTGGGAATACGGGCAGATCTTTTCGTGCGCCTCATTGACGAGCGCGACGAGTTCCGCCTGCGGCAGGCTCTTGTCTTTCACATTGAGCTTGACCGCGAGGCCGAACCCGCCGGCATCGCGCGGGCCGATCGATACCGCGCAGGTCACCACCGCGCCTAGCGCGTTCTTCTTCTGCTGCTTGCCGACATAATCGAGCGCGCCGCCGAAGCAGGCGGCGTAGCCGGCCGCGAACAGATGTTCCGGCGTGGTCGTGCCGGCCTTGCCGGGGCCACCCATCTGCTTCGGCACGGAAAGGTCGGCCGCGACCGAATGGTCGCTCGCCTCGGTGTGGCCGTTGCGGCCGCCGGTGGCGGTCGCGGTCGCGGTGAACAGCGGTTTGATCGACATGACGCGTGCGCTCCTTCGTGACAAACTGGCCATCCTGCGGCCCGAACGATCCGCTTCCGACGCGGTTCCCTTGCGGCCGGAGCATAGCATGCCGACGGCGGTCCTCGCATGCCGTGCGGACAAGGCGCCGCTCCATTGCGAAGCGCGACCGGCTGCAGGGGACGACAACCGGCTGGACCGCGCCGAAGCTCGGCGTATCCTTTTCCGCCGGTTGCATCGAGCCGGGGAGGCGTCGATGGCAAAATCACGGAACCTGCTCTCGCGGCCGGAGCTCTTGGCGGCAACCGGATGCCTCGCGGCGATGCTCGCGATCGGTTGCGCCGGCCATGCGCTCGCCTGGGATCAGGAAGGCCATTCCATCATCGCCGAGATCGCGCAGCGGCGGTTGAGCCCTGCCGCCGCCGATGCGGTGGACCGCGTGATGGGCCGCGGGCATTCGCTGGCATCGGTCGCGAGCTGGGCCGACGACGTGCGGGAGACTGCGCCGGAGACCTACAATTGGCATTTCGTCGACATCCCGATCGAGTCCAACCAATTCGATCCGGCGAGCCAATGCGCGCCGGGCCCGCAGGGGGACTGCGTCGTCGCCGAGCTCGATCGGCTCAAGACCGGGCTGCGGTGCGCGGCCGACGAGCCGAAGCTCGAGGCGCTGAAATTCGCCGTGCATTTCGTCGGCGACGTTCATCAGCCGCTGCACACGGTCCTGGAGGACAAGGGCGGCAACGACATTGCGGTCGTGGTGGATATGAATGGGCTGACCTGCAAGCGGAACTGCAGGCCTGCGCCGATCGCCACCAATCTGCACGCGGCGTGGGACACCCATCTGATCGCCAAGACGGTGTGGGATTGGGGAGCCTACGTCGACCGGCTCGAAGCCGGCTGGCTCAGGAACAAGGAAGCGGCAAGCCCGGGAATCGATGCAGGTACTCCGCTCGATTGGGCCCTGGAGACGCATCGGGCCGCGCAGCAGGTCTGGGCACTCACGCCCGCCGACAAGGTTTTGGGCGACGATTATTACCGCAAAATCTTGCCCATCCTCGACCGCCAGCTGGGCGTGGCCGGACTTCGCCTCGCGCGCTTTCTCAGCGACGCATACGGCTCGGCGCAATGCCCGGTGCCATAGCCGTGCACCGGATCTGCAAACCCAGGACGGGCGTGGAAGCAAGCATTGGGGTGCGGCGCGTTTTGCGCTTCTGCCTACCTTAATGCTCCGGATGCTTTACGGGCTCACCCCCGCGATCCGCGCGCTCTCCTCCCACAGCCGCCGCGCGGCGGCGTCGTCTTGCGCCTCGGGCGAGGGGGTCTTCGGCGCGCATTGGTCGTAATAGCCGCCGCTCTTGCCTTCGACCGCGGGCGAGCTCGCGAGATAGACCGGGGTCTCCGCCCCGCGCTCCGGCGAGATGGCGAGTAGTTGTTTCGCGATCCGGGTGCCGAACCCCACCAGCCCGGGATTGTTGTCGCCGAACCGGCTGTTGACGAAGCCGGGATGCAGGCAATTGGCGGTGACTCCGGTGCCTGAAAGCCGTCGCGCCAGCTCCCGCGTGAACAGGATGTTGCAGAGCTTGGAACGCGCGTAGGCCCGCATGCCGCTGTAGCTGTGTGCGCTTTGCAGATCGCCGAAGTCGAGCCGTGCGCCGCGATGGGCGTCGGACGCGACATTGACGATCCGGGCCGGGGAGGAGGCCACGAGCTTGTCGCGCAGCAAGGCGGTGAGCACGAAATACCCCATGTGGTTCAGCGCGAACGTGCGCTCGAGCCCGTCCGCGGTGACCTGGCGCCGCCAGAACATGGCGCCGGCGTTGTTGATCAGCACGTCGATCCGCGACAGCCCATTGAGGCCCGCCGCGAGCGTGCGCAGCGCATCGAGCCGCGACAGGTCGGCGTAATGCATGCTCACCTCGGCCCGCGGCGCCCGGGCCTTGATCCGGGCGAGTGCCGCTTCGCCCCGCGCCGGGTCCCGGCCGACCAGCACGAGCCGCGCGCCCTGCCGCGCGAGCCGCTCCGCGGTGATCAGCCCGATCCCGGAGGTCGCGCCGGTGATGACGCAGAGCTTGCCCTCGATAGCGGCCATCGGTCATCCTCATTGTCGGCGCTTCTAGATAACAGGCGTGCCCGATGAGGTCACGCGGCGACGCCTCGGGCCCGAGCCATGGCGAACAGCGACCGGCTGACCCTTCCTGCATTGCTCGACCGGCATCTCGCCGAGCGCCCGGACGCGCCCGCCTGCATCGACGTCGAGAAACGCATCACCTACGCCGAATTCGACGCGCTTTGCCGCAAGACCGCCGCTTGGCTGGCCGCGCAAGGCGTGCGCCCCGGCGACCGGGTTGCGGTCTGGCTGGTGAACCGGATCGAGTGGCTGGCGCTGCTGTTCGGGCTCGCCCGCATCGGCGCGGCGCTGGTCGCCGTCAACACGCGCTTCCGGGCGGGCGAGCTCGAACACGTGCTGCGCCGCTCCGGGGCGCGCATGCTGGTCATCGAACCCACGTTCAAGAAAATCGATTTTGCGGCGATCCTGGCCGAGGTCGATGTCGCGGCGGCGCAATCGCTCGAGAAGGTCGCGGTGATCCGCGCGGGCTCGGCGGCCCCGCGGGGGGTGCTCGGCAAGCCGACCGTCGCGTTCGATGCGTTCGAGCGTTCCCTTTCCGCAGCGCCGGATCGCTCCGATCCCGAAGCGATCGTCGCGCTGTTCACCACGTCCGGCACCACCAAGGGCCCGAAGCTCGTGATGCATCCGCAGCGATCGATCGCCTATCACGCGCGTGCGGTCGCCCGCGGCTTCGGGCTCGAGACGGCGGACAGCCGGGTGCTGGCCGCGATCCCGTTCTGCGGCGTGTTCGGCTTCGACCTCGTGCTTGGCGCATTGGCGGCGGGCGCTCCCGCGGTGATCATGGACACCTTCGAGGCGCGCGCCGCCGTCGAGCTCGTGACGCGGCACAAGATCAGCCATTTGTTCGGCAGCGACGAGATGGCTCGCCGCATGATGGAGCTCGCGCCGGGCCGCGACCCGTTTCCTCACCTGCGGTTGTTCGGTTATGCGGCGTTCCAGCCCGGCAGCGCCGAGCTGGGCAAGGCCGGCTGGGAACGTCGCATCCCGCTGGTGGGCCTCTATGGATCGAGCGAGGCTCAGGCGCTGTTCGCGTTCCAGCCGCTCGCCTTGCCGCTCGAAGAGAGGATCGAGCCCGGCGGGCGGCCGGTCGCGGGCGCCGACGCCGAGATCCGCATTCGCGACGTCGACAGCGGCGAGCTGGTCGAGATCGGCCGCAGCGGCGAGATCGAGATCCGGGCGCCGAGCCTGTTCGCCGGCTATTGCGACGATGCCGAGGCCACCGCGGCGGCGGTACGCCCCGACGGTTTCTTCCGCACCGGCGACATCGGCCGGCTGCGCGCGGACGGCAGCTTCGTGTTCGAGACGCGGCGCGGCGATGCCATCCGGCTCGGCGGTTTTCTGGTCAGCCCGGTCGAGATCGAGGACACTTTGAAGCGGATTCCCGCCGTGGCCGACGCCCAGGTCGTCGGCGTCGAGCTCGACGGCCGGATGCGTTGCGCAGCCTTCGTCATCCCGGCCGAGGGCTCCGCTGCGAGCGAAGCCGAGATCGTCGCCGGCGCGGCGGCGATCATGGCGGCCTTCAAGGTGCCGGCGCGGGTGTGGTTCCTCGATGCCTTTCCGGTGACGCAGAGCGCGAACGGCACGAAAATCCAGCGCACCAAGCTGCGCGAGATGGCGATCGAACGCCTGCGCCCATCGCATGCGGCGTGATGGCGCAAGCGCCCCGCCCGCCATAGATTGGGGCCGAGACCAGGAGGCGCATCATGAGCAGTTCCGAGCAGATGGCGAAATCCCGCGAAACCCTGACGCCGCGTCCGATCGATCGCGGGGTCAGGATTGGCCACGTGCATCTGAAGGTCGCCGATCTCGAGCGGGCGCTGAAATTCTATTGCGGCGTGCTGGGCTTCGAGCTCACCCAGCGGCGGGCCGGCGCCGCCTTCGTCTCGGCCGGCGGGTATCATCATCACATCGCGCTCAACACCTGGGAGAGTCTGGGCGGATCGCCGCCGCCGCCCGGGACCACCGGGCTCTATCATCTCGCGATCCTCTATCCGACGCGCGCCGCGCTGGCGGACGCGCTCTGCCGTCTCATTGCGGCCGGCATTGCGCTCGACGGCGCTTCCGACCATGGCGTGAGCGAGGCGCTCTATCTGCGCGATCCCGACCAGAACGGGGTCGAGCTCTATTGCGACCGGCCGCAGCAGCTTTGGCCGCGCACGCCGGACGGCAAGCTCGACATGATCACCCGCCGGCTCGATCTCGACGACCTGTTGCGTGAAGCGCCCGCCCAGCCGAGGGCGGAGGATCGCGACGGCGGCGAGGTGCGCGACCTCTGAGACTGCTGCCGACGTCCTGCATCGAGGGATCTTGCCATGGCGCAAACCGAAGACGCCCGCACCGAGGCCGCAGCACCGGAGCCGCGCGGCGAGCTTTCCATCCGCACGCTGGCGATGCCGGCCGACACCAATCAGAACGGCGATATCTTCGGCGGCTGGGTGCTCGGCCAGATGGACGTCGCCGGCGGCATCTTCGCCTCGAAAATCGCAAGGCCGCTGCGTGACCATCGCGGTCGACGCCATGACGTTCCGCAAGCCGGTCTACGTCGGCGACGTGGTGTGCGTCTATGCCGGCCTGATCCGGACCGGCACAACCTCCATCACGGTGCGGGTCGAGGCCTGGGTCATCCGCGCAACCAGACCGACCGCATCCTGGTAACGCAAGGCAATTTCACCTACGTCGCCATCGACGAGAAAGGCCGACCGCGGCACGTGAAAAGATGAGTTTGTCACAGCCGGCACGGCCGGGCGACGTATCGGTCGCCGAGAACCGCGGCCCGGCGGCTACGGCCATGAGGCCTCGGAACTTTTGGTCCGATCCTTGGGTTTATGGCAGGGGTGCTTCTCCGCCCCGCGCCGCCGACAAATGGCGAGAAGCATCAGGGAAGCATTGTCGATGAACAGCAATATTTCGACGGGCTACGCCGCGCGCACCGCGCCGCAGGGTGCGGCCGAACGGCACAGCCTCGACCGGCTCGCCGTCAACACCATCCGCACGCTGGCGATGGATGCGGTCGAGAAGGCGAAGTCCGGCCACCCGGGAACGCCGATGGCGCTTGCGCCGGTCGCCTATACGCTGTGGCAGGACCTGCTGGTGTTCGATTGTGAGGATCCGCATTGGCTGAACCGCGACCGCTTCGTGCTCTCGAACGGCCACGCCTCGATGCTGCTCTATGCGCTCCTGCATCTCGCTCGGGTCAAAGACGAGAGCGGCCGGCCCGCCGTCACGCTCGACGACATCAAGGCGTTCCGGCAGCTCGGCAGCCGCTGCCCCGGTCATCCCGAATACGGCCACACCGCCGGCGTCGAGACCACGACCGGGCCGCTGGGCCAAGGCTGCGGCAACAGCGTGGGCATGGCGATGGCGCAACGCTGGCTGGCGGCGCAGTTCAACCGACCGGAATTTCCGCTGATCGATTACACCGTCTATACCTTCTGCAGCGACGGCGATCTGATGGAGGGCGTGGCGAGCGAGGCGGCCTCGATCGCCGGCCACCTCAAGCTGTCGAATCTGTGCTGGATCTACGACAACAATCATATCACCATCGAAGGCAATACCGCGCTGGCGTTCAGCGAGGACGTCGGCATGCGGTTCCATGGCTACGGTTGGGCGGTATTTCACGTTCCCGACGCCAACAACACGGAAAGCGTCGAGCAGGCGCTGGCCATGTTTCAGTCGGAGCACGACCGTCCGACCCTGATCATCGTCGACAGTCACATCGGTTACGGCGCGCCGCACAAGCAGGACACCGCCGCCGCGCACGGCGAGGCGCTGGGAGAAGAGGAAGTAAGGCTCGCCAAGCGCACCTACGGCTGGCCCGAGGACGCGCATTTCCTGGTTCCGGACGGCGTATACGAGCAGTTCCGCCGCGGCATCGGCGAGCGCGGCAAGCAGGCGCGGCAAGCCTGGAACCGGCTGTTCGAGAGCTATCGAACCCGCTATCCCGACCTCGCCGCGCGTCTGCAGAGCATCGAGCACAGCGATTTGCCGGACGGCTGGGATGCCGAGCTTCCCTCCTTCCCGGCCGATGCCAAGGGCCAGGCCACGCGGGAATCCGGCAGCAAGGTGCTCAACGCCATCGCCAAGCGCTATCCGTGGCTCCTCGGCGGCGCCGGCGATCTCAGCCCCTCGACGAAAACGCTATTGACCTTCGAGGGCGCCGGCGATTTCGCCCCGGGAAAACCCGGGCGCAATTTGCATTTCGGCATTCGCGAGCATGGGATGGGGGCCATCCTGAGCGGGCTTGCGGTCAGCCGGCTGCGGCCGTACGGCGCCAGCTTCCTGATCTTTTCCGACTATATGAAGGCCTCGATCCGGCTCGCGGCGCTGATGCGGCTGCCGGTGATTTATGTCTTCACCCACGATTCGATCGGACTGGGCGAAGACGGGCCGACGCATCAGCCGATCGAGCAGCTGGCCGGATTGCGCGCGATTCCGGGGCTGGTCACGTTCCGCCCCGCCGATGCCAATGAAGTGGTCGAGGCCTGGCGGGTGATCGTGGGCTTGAAGCACCGCCCTGCCTGCCTGGTGCTGACCCGGCAGGCGCTGCCGACGCTCGACCGCAGCCGCTATGCGCCGGCATCGGGACTGGCGCGCGGGGGCTACATATTGTCGGAGGCTCCGGGCCAAAAACCCGACGTGATCCTGATCGCCACGGGAAGCGAAGTGCCGCTGTGCATCGCCGCCCAGGACATGCTCGAATCGCAGGGGCTTGCCGCCCGCGTGGTCAGCCTTCCGTGTTGGGAGCTGTTCGCGGAGCAGGACGAAGCCTATCGCGACAGCGTATTGCCGGCTGCGATCAAGGCGCGCGTGTCGGTCGAGGCCGCCGCCACGCTGGGGTGGGAACGTTACGCCGGGCCGGAAGGTGCCAACATCGGCATGCACGGCTTCGGTGCCTCGGCGCCGGCAAAAGATCTGATGAGGGAGTTCGGCTTTACTCCGGAGAAGATCGCGGCGGCGGCCAAGGCCCAGGTTTCGAAATGGAAGACGGCATGAATCCGTTGCAGGCGCTGAGCGAGCACGGCCAGTCGGTGTGGCTCGATTTCCTGTCCCGCGATTTTCTCGCCAATGGAGGCCTCGAGCGGCTGGTCCGCGAGGATGCGGTCAGCGGGGTCACCGCCAATCCCTCGATCTTCGAAAAGGCAATCGTCGAGTCCCGGGCCTACGACGCCGACATCGAACGCGCGATTGCGGACGACGACCCGCCCGTGAGCCCCATCTACGAGCGGCTCGCGATCGCCGACATCCACCGCGCCGCCGACATTCTCCGCCCGGTCTACGACGCGAATTCCGGTCGCGACGGCTTCGTCAGCCTGGAAGTCTCGCCCTATATCGCCATGGACACCGCGGCGACCATCACCGAGGCGCGGCGGTTGTGGCAGGCGGTCGGCCGCGACAACCTGATGATCAAGGTGCCGGGGACCGAGGCGGGCATTCCGGCGATCCGCGCGCTGATCGGCGAGGGCATCAACATCAACATCACGCTGCTGTTCTCTCAGCAGGTCTATGAACAGGTGATCGAGGCCTATCTGGGCGGGCTCGAACGGCTCGCGGCCGCCGGCCGGCCGCTCGACCGCATGGCCAGCGTCGCGAGCTTCTTCGTCAGCCGGATCGATACGGCCGTCGACCAAGCGATCGCCGAGCGGCTCGAGCAGACCAAGGATCCGACTGCGCGCGCGGCGCTCGCCGGCCTCCGCGGCAAAGTGGCGATCGCCAACGCGAAGCTGGCGTACCGCCACTATCTGCGCCGATTCGCCGGCCCGCGCTGGGAGAAGCTTGCGCAGCGGGGCGCTCGCACCCAGCGGCTGTTGTGGGCGAGCACGGGGACCAAGAGCCCGGAATACCGCGACGTCCTTTATGTCGAAGAGCTGATTGGCCCCGACACCGTGAACACCATGCCGCCCAAGACCATGGCCGCTTTTCGCGACCATGGCCGCGTGCGCGACCGGCTCATTGAAGACGTCGACCAAGCCGAAGCGACGCTGGCCAATCTCGGTCGCGCCGGCATTTCGCTCGATGCGATCACGGCGCGGCTCGTGGCCGACGGCGTGCGGCTGTTCGCGGATGCCTTCGATCAGCTGCTCGGGGCGTTGGCCGCCAAGCGCCGCCGCAACCTCGGGCCAAAGCTCGACGACCAGGCGATCTTGCACGGTGACGAGCCGGATCGCGAGCTCGGCGAGGCGCAGGAGGTCTGGCGGGTCGAAGGCAAGGTGCGCCGGCTCTGGGGCAAGGACGCCAAGCTGTGGACCGGACACGACGAGAGCAACTGGCTCGACTGGCTCGACATCGTCGATGATGGGCTCGGCCGTCTTGATCCCTTGACTTCCTTCGCCCGGGAAATTCGCGCGGAAAATTTTCGCGATGTCGTGCTGCTCGGCATGGGGGGATCGAGTCTAGGCCCCGAAGTGCTGGCGCAATCGCTGGGCTCGGCTGCCGGCTTTGCGGCGCTTCACGTGCTGGACTCGACCGATCCTCAGCAGATCCGCGCGCTGGAGACCAGGATCGATCCGGAGCGTACGCTGTTCATCGTGTCGAGCAAGTCGGGCACCACGCTCGAGCCCAACATCTTCCTCGATTATTTCTGGTCGCGGGTCGTAGCGCTCGTCGGCGAGCGGCAGGCCGGCAAGCATTTCGCGGCCGTCACCGATCCGGGCTCGCGCCTGCAAAAGGTCGCGGAGCAAAAAGGCTTCCGCCGGATTTTTCCCGGCGTGCCCGGCATCGGCGGGCGCTATTCGGTGCTGTCGAATTTCGGCATGGTGCCGCTCGCGGCGAGCGGCCACGACGTGCGGGTTTTTCTCGAACGCGCCCGCGCCATGGGGCGCGCCTGCGGCGGCGACGTTCCGCCCGCGGAGAATCCCGGCGTGCGGCTCGGGCTCGCGCTCGGCGTGCTGGCTCGCCGCGGGCGCGACAAGGTAACGATCGTGGCCTCGCCCTCGATCGGGGATTTCGGTGCCTGGGCGGAGCAGCTGCTGGCGGAATCCACCGGCAAGAACGGCAAGGGACTGATCCCGATCGATGCCGAGCCCCTGGGCGAGCCTGCCGTGTACGGCTCCGACCGGGTGTTCGTCTATCTGCGCGATCCACACAAACCCGACGCCGCGCAGGATCGCGCGATGCAGGCGCTGCAGGAAGCCGGGCAGCCGTTGGTGCGCCTGAGCATGCAGGACGCCGGGCTGCTCGGGCAGGAATTCTTCCGCTGGGAGATCGCGACGGCGGTTGCCGGCGCCGTGATCGGGATCAATCCGTTCGACCAGCCCGACGTCGAGGCGAGCAAGGTCGCCACCCGCGCGCTGACCGAAGCCTACGAAAAAGCCGGATCGCTTCCGGCCGAGAGCGCGATATTCAAGGACAACGGCATCGCGCTGTTCACCGATGACGCCAATGCCCGGGCGCTGAAAGCTGCCGGCGCGGGCAACACGCTCAAGAGCTGGCTCAGCGCGCATTTCGCCCGCATCCGCGCCGGCGATTATTTCGCCGTGCTCGCCTACATCGAGCGCAACGACGCGCATCTGGAATCGCTGCAGCGGCTGCGCACTGCGATCCGCGACCGCAAGCATATCGCGACCTGCGTGGAATTCGGGCCGCGCTTCCTGCATTCGACCGGTCAGGCCTACAAGGGGGGGCCGAACACCGGGGTATTCCTGCAGGTTACCTGCGAGGACGCGCTCGACCTGGAGATTCCCGGCCGCAAGGCGACCTTCGGCGTAGTCAAGGCCGCGCAGGCGCGCGGGGACTTTCGCGTCCTCGCCGAACGCGGCCGCCGCGTGCTGCGCGCGCATATCGTGGAAGACGTCAGCGCCGGGTTGGCCGCGCTCGACGCCGCTGCCGAACACGCATTGAGCTGAGGAGCAGGCCTCATGCAACTCGGTATGGTCGGGCTCGGCCGCATGGGCGCCAATCTGGCGCGGCGGCTGATGCGAAACGGACATCGCTGCGTGGTCTTCAACCGCACGCGCGGTCCGGTGGATGCACTGGCTCGCGAGGGAGCCGTTGGGTCGAGTTCGCTCGAGGACCTCGTCGCCAAGCTCGACAAGCCCCGCGCGGCCTGGGTGATGCTGCCGGCCGGGCAGCCGACGGAAAATACCGTGAGCGAGCTCGGTCGGCTGCTGGACCAGGGCGACATCGTCATCGACGGCGGCAATTCGTTTTACAAGGACGATATTCGCCGGGCCCAGGCGCTGCAGACCCGCGGCATCCATTACGTCGACGTGGGCACCAGCGGCGGCGTCTGGGGCCTCGAGCGCGGCTATTGCATGATGATCGGCGGCGATACCGAGGCGGTGCTCCGACTCGATCCGATCTTTGCCGCGCTGGCGCCGGGTCCGGGCAACATCCCGCGCACGCCCGGGCGCGACGGTCACGATCCGCGCGCCGAATCCGGCTACATCCATTGCGGCCCGTCCGGGTCCGGTCATTTCGTCAAGATGGTCCACAACGGCATCGAATACGGCTTGATGCAGGCCTATGCCGAGGGTTTCAGCATCCTGGGCGCGGCCGCGGAGCGTCCGGGCGCGGAGCGCTACGAACTGGATCTCGCCGACGTTGCCGAGGTCTGGCGCCGGGGCAGCGTCATCTCGTCGTGGCTGCTCGACCTCACCGCGATCGCCTTGGCAGCCGATTCGAAGCTCGAAGGCTTCGACGGGTACGTCGAGGATTCCGGCGAAGGCCGCTGGACCTTGATGGCGGCGATCGAGTCCGCGGTGCCTGCCAATGTGCTCTCCGCCGCGCTTTACGCCCGCTTCCGCTCGCGCGAGGAGAGGAGCTTTGCCGATCGGATGCTCTCGGCGATGCGCAAGGGGTTTGGCGGCCACGTCGAGCCGAAGGCGCGAGGCTAGCGATGGATGTCGCCGCAGGAGAGAGCACTGCCCGGCAGGACAAGCCGCGCGCCGCCGATCCGTGCGCGTTCGTTATTTTCGGGGTAGCAGGCGACCTCACCAAGCGGCTGCTCGTTCCGGCGCTTTACAATCTCGCGGCCGAGCGCCTGCTGCCTGAACGCTTCGCCGTGGTCGGGGTCGCCCGCGCGGAGCTGTCGGACAGGCAATTTCGGGAGGCGATGGGATCTGCCCTGCACGAGTTCGCGACCGACAAGATCTCCACGGAAGTGGCCGATCGTCTACTCGCGGGGTTTTCTTACGTGTGCGGCGACTTCGATGACGACGCGACCTACCGCCGGCTCGGCGACCGGCTGACCGAACTGAAGCGCAAGTCCGCGATTGAGGGCAATTGCTTGTTCTATCTGGCAACGCCGCCGAACGTGTTCACGACGGTTGCCGCGCATCTCGGCAAGGCGGGTCTGGCGCGCGAGGAGCACGCTTGGCGCCGCCTCATCGTCGAGAAGCCGTTCGGCACCGATCTTGTCTCGGCGCGCGAGCTCAACACAGAGCTGCTGTCGATCTTTTCCGAGCATCAGATCTATCGCATCGATCATTATCTCGGGAAGGAGACGGTGCAGAACATCATGGTGCTGCGGTTCGCCAACGGGCTGTTCGAGCCCTTGTGGCACCGCGATCATATCGATCACGTGCAGATCACGGTGGCCGAGACGGTCTCGGTCGAGAACCGCGGCAAATTCTACGATCGTACCGGCGCTTTGCGCGACATGGTGCCGAACCATCTGTTTCAGCTGCTCTCGCTCACGGCGATGGAGCCGCCGATCTGCTTCGAGGCGAATGCCGTGCGCACGGAGAAGGGCAAAGCGATCGAAGCCATCCATCGGCTCAATGTGCAAAAGGCCCTGTCGCAGGTCGTGCGCGGCCAATACACGGCGGGCTGTGTCGAGGGAAAACGGGTCGGTGCCTACCGCGATGCCGAAGGCGTCGACCGCAACAGCATGACCGAGACGTTCGTGGCGATGCGGCTCATGATCGACAATTGGCGCTGGGCCGGCGTGCCGTTCTATCTGCGCACCGGGAAGGCGCTGGCGCGGCGCAAGACCGAGATCGTCATCAAGTTCAAGCAGGCGCCGTACGCGATGTTCCGCGACACGCCGGTCGAGCGTCTCGCCCAGAATCTGCTGGTACTCCGCATCCAGCCTGACGAGGGCGCTTCGCTGCAGTTCAACGCCAAGGTGCCGGGCCCGAGCATTCGCACCGACGGCGTGCGTATGGATTTTCGCTACAAAGACTATTTCGACGCCGCGCCGAGCACCGGCTACGAGACGCTGATCTACGACTGCATGATGGGCGATCCGACGTTGTTCCGGCGCGCAGACGAAATCGAATCCGGCTGGCGGGTGGTGCAGCCGATTCTCGACGCTTGGCGGGAGCGCAACGAAGGGCTGAGCTTCTACGAGGCGGGAAGCGACGGGCCGCAGGCCGCCGCCGAGCTGCTGTCGCGCAGCGGCCGCGATTGGCGCGAGATCTAGGAGCGGCGATGTCTGCGCGACTGTCGCCGGCCGGGATCCGATTGCTGGTGTCGGATGTGGATGGGACGCTGGTCACTAACGACAAGCGATTGACGCCGGGCGCGCAGGCCGCGGCCCGTGCGGTGGAACAGGCCGGCATCGCCTTCACCGTCATCAGCAGCCGACCGGCGTTCGGGATGCGCATGCTGGTCGAGCCGCTGCGGCTCAAGGCCCCGATTGCAGCCTTCAACGGCGGGCTGATCGTCCCGCCCGATCGTCTCGATCCGATCGAGGGCCATCCGCTGCCGGCGGCAGTCGCGCGCCGCGCGATCGAGTTCCTGGCCGCGAGCGGCGTTGCGATCTGGCTCGATACCGAAACCGAGTGGTTGGTGCTCGATCGATCCGGCGCCTACGTCGACCACGAGATTCGCACGATTCAGACCATGCCGACGGTGACCGACCGGCTCGATCGGCCGGGCGTGATCGACCACGCCTATAAGATCGTCGGCGTCAGCACGGATTTCGAGCTTCTGGCCCGCTGCGAACGCGAGCTTGCGGCCGAGTTGGGCACGAGCGCGACCGTCGCGCGTTCGCAGCTTTATTATCTCGATGTGACGCATCCGCTCGCAAACAAGGGTCACGCGGTTGAGCGGCTTTCGCAGCTGCTCGACATCCCGGCATCGGCGATCGCCGCGATCGGCGACGGCCGCAACGACATGGCGATGTTTGCAGTCTCGGGGCTGGCGATCGCGATGGGCAACGCCGCGAAAGAGGTCCAGGAAGCCGCGGACTTCGTCAGCGCCAGCAACGAGGAGGACGGGTTCGCGGTCGCGGTGGAACGCCGGATCCTGCCGCGCGGTGCCGCGTCGGCGGTTGCGGGCTCCGCGCGCGAGGACTTGCCATGAGCGCAGCCCGAAGCGCGAAGGCGGCCGGCCCGCAGCTCCGCAGCTTCGAAAATCCCGAGGCGCTGGCGAGAGGTGTCGCCCAATGGTTGCTCGGTGCGGTCCGGGAACGCGGCGGCACCTGCGCGGTGTGCCTGTCGGGCGGATCGACGCCACGCCGTCTGTATGAAGTTCTGGCCGTGCCCCCGGTGGTGACCCGGTTTCCCTGGGACGACGCGCATTGGTTCTGGGGCGACGAGCGCTTCGTTCCGCCGGATCATCCCGACAGCAATTTCCGCATGGTCGACGAAGCGCTGCTCTCGGTCGCTCCGATTCCGCGCGAGAACATCCATCCGGTCCCGACCGAAGGCTTGTCCTTGGCGGACGCCGCGGCGGCCTATGCGGCCGTGCTGAAGAATTTCTACGGCGAGGATCGCTTGGATCCCTTGCGTCCGCTGTTCGACGTGACCTTGCTCGGGCTCGGCGAGGATGGACACACCGCGTCGCTGTTTCCCGGCGATCCCGCGCTCGACGAGAATGAGCGCTGGGTGGTCGGGGTCGAGCGGCCGGGGAGCGAGCCGCGAATCACCCTGACCTATCCGGCGCTCGACAGCAGTCGCACGATGGCCTTTCTGGTTGCGGGCGCGCGCAAGCGCGAGGTCCTCGCCCGCGCGCTCGCCGGAGATCCGCAATTGCCCGCCACCCGCATTCGCCCCATCGGCGATATCGTTTGGTTCGCCGACCGCGCCGCGGCGCCGGTATGAACGGGCGGCATCCTCCGCCGGCCGTGATCGTCATCATGGGCGTTTCCGGATCGGGCAAGACCACCATCGCCAACGAGCTGGCCCGGCAGCTCGGCTGGGAATTCGAGGACGCCGACTGGTTTCATCCCCCGGCGAACGTCGAGAAGATGCACAGCGGCGTGCCTTTGACCGACGAGGATCGCCGGCCGTGGCTTAACGCCATCGCGCGCTGGATCGATGAGACCCGCGGCGCCGGCCGGCACGGCGTCGTCACTTGCTCGGCCTTGAAGCAGCGCTACCGCGCCATCCTGATCGGCGACCGGCCGGACGTGCGCCTAGTCTATCTCAAGGGCGACGCATCGCTGATCGCCCGCCGCATTGCCACGCGGCACGAGCATTTCATGCCCGCGAGCCTGCTCGCCAGCCAGTTCGAGGCGCTGGAGGAGCCCGGCCCCGACGAGCATCCCGTCACGGTGTCGATCGAGCCGAGCCCGCGCGAGATCGTCGCGCGCATCGTCGCGGCGCTCGGGCTGCCCACGAACAATACGCTGATGCGTTGACACAGATATGCCAGGGCGCAGAACTTGTTGACCTAACTACTGGTCACCCTCAGCAGAACGACGAGATCCTGTGAGAGGAAGAACCATGGTAAAAAAACTGCCGCCCGTTCATCCGGGCGAAGTGCTGCGGGAGGACTTTTTGCGGCCCATGAAGCTGACTGCTTACGCGGTGGCAAAAGCAGTCGGCGTTCCACGGACCCGAATCGAGCGGCTCGTGCGTGAGGAGACGCCGGTGACGGCCGACACTGCGTTACGGCTTGCGCGCTACTTCGGGACGACGGCGTCGTTTTGGATGGGTCTTCAGGCACAGTATGATCTCGAGCGTGCGGTCGACGACCTCGGTAAGAAGTTAAAGCGCATCGAGCCGCTGCGCGCGGCGTGAGCCTATCGCGAGAACTACGACATCCTCGAGGAACGGGAGGTGCGATCCGAACCGTCCCCCGGTTCATCCCGGGGAGCTTCTTCGCGAGGATGTTTTGCAAGCGCTCACCCTCCGAAGCAATAATCGGCGGTATTGAGGTCCCACCCCCGATGAGCCGGCCTTTGCCCGGCCTTGCGCCTCCTTCTGCAACCGCCGAAAAGCGATTATATTGTCCTGCAGGCGAGGAATCGCATGACCAGCCGTCGTCACGTCGTTCTCGGTGGAATAGCCGCCCTTCTGGGGCCGGGACTCTCGGAGAGTGCCATGTCCGCTGCGTCGCAGGAAACGTTCGAGATCGTCAAATCCGACGAGCAATGGCGTCGCCAGCTGAGCAAGGAGCAATACGCCGTGCTTCGTGAGCACGGCACCGAGCGCGCCGGAACGAGCCCGCTCGACAAGGAATATCGGCCCGGCACCTACCTGTGCGCCGCATGCGATCTGCCGCTGTACTCCTCGAATACCAAGTTCGACAGCGGGACCGGCTGGCCGAGCTTCTGGGCGCCGATTGAGGGAGCAATCGGGACATCCGAGGACCGCAGCTTCTTGTTCCTGGTCCGCACCGAGGTGCATTGCCGGCGCTGCGGCGGGCACCTCGGCCACGTGTTCAACGACGGCCCGCAGCCGACCGGGCTGCGCTATTGCATGAACGGCGCCGCGCTCAAGTTCGTGCCTGCCTCCTGAACGAGCCCTAGGGCAAGCAGACCGTCGGGTTTCACTCGACCACCTCATCGGCCAGGGCGAGCAGCGTCGGCGGGACCTCGAGGCCGAGCGCCTTGGCGGTCTTCAGGTTGAGGACGAAGCGAAAACGCGTCGGCTGCTCGAACGGCAGTTCCGCGGGCTTGGCCCCTTTGAGAATGCGATCCGCCAGGGCGGCCACGCGTGCAAAACTTTCGCTCTGGTCCGGACCGTAAGACATTAAGCCGCCATCGCGGACGTATCGGTCGTCCTCATAGATAGCCGGCAGCCGATGCGCCGCGGCGAACTCGAACACCCGCTTGCGATTGAGAATGGTGAGCGCGTCGCTGACCATGAGAATCGCATCCGGCACGTCACGATTCATGGCCGCGAACGCCTGGTCGAAATCGTTGGGCTCGCGCACGCCAAGCGCCTGCACGCTGATGCCGAGCGCTTGCGCACCGGTTTCCGACGCCCGATAGCGCAGCGTCATCCCCAGATCGTCGGCGTTCCACAGCATCGCTACTTTGCGCAGCCGCGGCGCGATCTGCTTGAGCAGCTCCATCCGCTTGGGCGTGACTTCCGCCGATACGTCCGAAATGCCCGTGAGGTTGCCGCCCGGCCGCGCGAGGCTTGCTACCAGCCCGGTGCCGACCGGATCGCCTGCCCCAAATACCACCACCGGAACGCTCGTCCCCTGCTTGGCGGCGAGTGCCGTGGGATAGCCGAGAGTGACAATGAGATCGACCTTGCTCGCGACTAATTCCTCCACGAGGCGCGGCAGGCGGTCCGTGTGCGCTTCTGCGCCACGGCGCTCGAATACCAAATTCCTACCAAGCTCATAACTGTGCTCGGTGAGCCCGCGAATCAGCGCGGTCCCTTGCGGACTGTTCTCGGCAATCGGCGCCCCGGAGCTGAGCAATCCGATGCGGTAGACCGGACCCTGGGCAGCGACGACGCGCGGCCAAGCGATCGCCACGCCGCCAAGCAGAGCCATGAAATCTCGCCGCCGCATCCGATCACCTCATCGGCACTGGACCAACGCCCCCTCCAATCAAGTACCCTCCATCGTACCATGCGCCTGCAGGGGCTACCACTGCGGCGCGGCGCCGTGGGGCCATTGGACAGGACGGCTCGGCTTGGCTAGATCGGGTTCGCCGGGATTTTGGAGAGCGCCTTTCTTGCCGCACACGCTTGCCTCGCTGGTTGCCGCGCATCGTGCGGATAGGAGCGCGGTTGCGGACACCATTGCGCGATGCTTTGCCGGCATCCGTGATGAAGAAATAGGCAGCCGGACGCGGATTACGACGCCTCGGCGTCCGCAATGTCCGCAGTATGAAGCAAAGCCTAATAAGCTGAGATCGCTTGCCAATCCGATCCGGATGGTCGGCACTTGCCGCCGATTTCTGCTGGCATGCGCCTTGCTCGAATAGGTGAGCGCGGCCGGAATTTTTGCTAAGCTTGCAAAGGAAAGGAGCGATCGAGCCGTATCGCAATGGCGAATGTGATGACAGCAAGTCTCGGCGGTGCGGCTCTGGTCGTGAAACCGTCGCTGTCGGCGCCTGCCGCATTCGATGAGATGCGGGGAGGCGACGGGGCGGTGCGTCCGGCCTATGCCGAGCTCGCCAGCTGGCTCGACGGCATTTCCCCGGAGGGGCTGCTCCAGCGCCGGCGCGAGGCCGAGCTGCTGTTCCGGCGCATCGGCATCACCTTCGCGGTTCACGGCGAGGCCGAGGCGCAGGAACGCCTGATCCCGTTCGATGTCGTCCCGCGGATCCTATCCGGCGCGGAATGGGGCATGCTTGCCCGCGGGCTGGAGCAGCGCGTGCGCGCGCTCAACCTGTTCCTCAAGGACGTCTATTCGCAGCGGGAGATCCTGCGCGCCGGAATCGTCCCGGAGGATTTGATCTTCCGCAATCCGCTGTTTCGCCCGGAGATGAACGGCCAAAAAGTGCCGCACGATCTCTACGTGCTCATCGCCGGGATCGATATCGTCCGGGTCGACGCCGAAACGTTTTACGTGCTCGAGGACAATGCCCGCACCCCGTCCGGCGTCTCCTACATGCTGGAGAACCGCGAGATCATGCTCCGCCTGTTTCCGGATCTGTTCTCCCGGCACCGGGTCGCGCCGGTCGAGAATTATCCGGACGAGCTCTTGGCCACGCTGAAATCGGTGGCGCCGGCGAGCGCCTCGCGCGACCCCACGGTAGTGCTGCTCACCCCCGGCGTATTCAATTCGGCCTATTACGAGCATTCGTTCCTGGCCGACAAGCTCGGCGTCGAGCTGGTCGAGGGGCGTGATCTTCTGGTCCGGGACGAGGTCGTGTTCATGCGCACGACCGAGGGCCTCAAGCGCGTCGACGTCGTCTACCGGCGCGTCGACGACGATTTCCTCGATCCGCTGGCGTTCCGCCCCGACTCGCTGCTCGGCGTGCCCGGGCTGATGTCCGCCTATGCGGCCGGCAACGTCACCCTCGCCAACGCGGTCGGAACCGGCATCGCCGACGACAAGGCGGTGTACAGCTACATGCCGCAGATCCTGAAGTTCTATCTCGGCGAAGCGCCGATCCTGCACAACGTGCCGACCTATTGTTGCCGCGACGCCGAGGATCTCGCCTATGTGCTCGATCATCTTCCCGAGCTGGTGGTCAAGGAGGTGCACGGGTCCGGCGGCTACGGCATGATGATCGGGCCGAAAGCCGACCGCGAGACGCTTGCCGCCTTCCGCGCCAAGCTCGAGCGCCAGCCGCACGGTTTCATCGCCCAGCCGACGCTCGCGCTCTCGACCTGTCCGACCTGCGTGGAAGACGGATTGGCGCCCCGCCACGTCGACCTGCGCCCGTTCGTGCTCATGGGGCGCGATCGGGTCCGCATCGTGCCCGGCGGGCTCACCCGCGTGGCGCTCGGGCCGGGCTCGCTGGTCGTCAATTCGAGCCAGGGCGGCGGCACCAAGGATACCTGGGTGCTGGACGGATAGGTCGCATGCTCGCCCGCACCGCCGATAACCTGTATTGGGTCTCGCGCTATGTCGAGCGCGCCGAATATCTGGCGCGCATTCTCGAGGCGACGCATCGGGTGGCGACCTTGCCGGTCGGCTACGCCGGCTCGACCAATGAATGGGAATCCGCGCTGGCGACGGCGGGCTGCGCCGCGGCGTTCTTCGCGGTCTACAACGACGCCAACGAGGAAAACGTCACCGAATTCCTGGCGTTCTCGACCGCCAATTCCTCCTCGATCCGCCATTGTTTCGAGATCGCGCGCACCAATGCGCGGGCGGTGCGTACCGCGCTCACGATGGAGATGTGGGACGCCATCAACGGCGCCTGGCTGGAGATCAAGGGGTTCGGCGCCGGACCGCGGAGGCGCGACGAGGTCGCGCGGTTCCTGCGCCTGGTGCAGGAATCCTCGCTGCGCTTCGACGGCTCGGCCTATCGCACCATGCTGCGCAACGACGCCTATTGGTTCTCGCGGCTCGGGGTGTTCATGGAGCGCGCCGACAACACCGCGCGCATCCTCGATGTAAAATATCACCTGCTGCTGCCCGCGCTGGAGCACGTGGGCGGGCCGCTGGATTATTTCCAATGGGCGACGATGCTGCGCTCGGTCTCGGCGCTGACCGCCTATCACTGGGTCTATCGCGAGAGCCTGAAACCCTGGCTGATCGCCGACCTGCTGATCCTCAACGACCAGATGCCGCGGTCGCTGGCGAGCTGCTACGAGAATTTGGCCCGCAACCTCGACCAGATCGCGCGCGCCTACGGCCGCCAGGGCCCCGCCCAGCGGCAGGCGCGCGCCATCCGCGCCCGGCTCGAGAACAGCCGGATGGACGAGATCTTTCAGAGCGGCTTGCACGAGTTCATCAACGAGTTCGTTGCCGACAACAACCGGCTCGGCGCCACGATCGCGCGGCAATATTTGATGTAAGGGCCGAATCAGTCTTTGCTTGCCGCATGCGCATCCGGATCTCCCACGACACGGTCTACCGCTACGAGAGCCCGCCGGCCGGCGTCATCCAGGTGCTGCGCCTGACCCCGCGCAACCATGACGGCCAATACGTCATCGATTGGCGCATCGACGTGTCGCAGGAGTGCCGGCTCGACAGCCACGAGGATGCGTTCGGCAACCTCACCCACACGTTCGCGGCGGCCGGCCCGTTCACCGAGCTCTCGGTGCTGGTCGAGGGCGAGGTGGAGACCCGCGATACCCAGGGGGTCATCGAGGGCGCGGTCGAGCGCTTCCCCCCGACCTTGTTCCTGCGCGAGACGGCGTTGACGGCGGCCGATCCCGCCATTGCCGATTACGCCCGGGCGATCCGCGGCGAGGCCGGCGATGGCATGCTCGATGTCCTGCACGCCCTGCTCGATCGGATTCACCGCGATGTCGTCTACGACACCGCGCCGACCCATGCGGCCACGACCGCGAGCGAAGCTTTCGCGCTCCGGCGCGGGGTGTGCCAGGACCACGCCCACATCTTCATCGCGGCCGCGCGAACGCTGGGCATTCCGGCGCGCTATGCCGGCGGCTATTTCCGGCGCGCCGACGAACTGGTGCAGGAGGAGGGGGGGCACGCCTGGGCGGAAGCCTTCGTTCCCGAGCTCGGCTGGACCGGGTTCGACCCGGCCAACGGCATTTGCCCGACCGATGCCCACGTGCGGGTGGCGGTCGGGCTCGATTATCTCGGCGCCGCGCCGGTTCGCGGCAGCCGGTACGGCGGCGGTGCCGAAGCACTGACCGTCGCCCTGCACGTCGACCAGGCCGCCCGCCAGATGCAGGACTGATTGCGGTGCTGCGGGCGGGATCGGTATAAACGGCGTCATTCCGGAAACCGCGAAAACCGCGATCGGGAATGACGGATCGAGAGCGGCCGAGGAACGGGCGCATGACCTATTGCTGCGGAATCCTGGTTCGCGACGGTCTGGTCATGATCGCCGACACCCGCACCAACGCCGGGCTCGACAACGTCTCGACGTTCCGCAAGCTGCACGTGTTCGGCATTCCCGGCGAGCGCATCCTGGCGCTCGCTTCGTCGGGCAACCTGGGGCTCAGCCAGTCCGTCGTGAGCACGCTCAACGAGGGCCTCACCCACCCGCACACCGACATGGTGGAGACGCTGCTCAATGCGCCGACCATGTTCCAGGCGGCGCAACGGATCGGGCGCGCGATCCGCCAAATACACGAACGGGAAGCGGCCGCCCTGGAAGCTTCCGACGTGCAGGTCGACGTCTCGTTCCTGTTCGGCGGTCAGATCAAGGGCGAGCGGCTGCGGCTGTACATGATCTACAGCGCCGGCAATTTCATCGAGTGCACCACCGACACGCCCTACCTGCAGATCGGCGAGCACAAGTACGGCAAGCCGATTCTCGACCGCGCCATCACCCACGGCATCGATCTCTACGACGCGCTGAAGATCGGGCTGATCTCCATGGATTCGACCATGCGGTCGAATATCGGTGTCGGTATGCCCATCGACCTGATCGTGGTGCGGCGCGACACCTGCACGGCCGAGCTCGTCTTCCGCATCGAGCAGGGCGAGCCGTATTTCCACGATCTGCGCGAGCGCTGGTCGGCGGCCTTGCGCGCCGCCCACAAAGCCATTCCGCGGCCGCCCTACAAGATGCCGACGTGACGGCCGCGTCATCGCCGGATTGAGCCGGCAATCGATGCGATTGGGCGATCGAACGAATGTCCGCGGAGCCATCCCGGCCCGCCGCATACGCAGGGTACCCTCGCGGCTGGGCCGGGATGCAGCGATCAGAATTCGGCCGGGAGATACCCGTTGATCTCGAGGCCGATACAGACTTCGACGAGAGTCGGAGTTGTCCATGCCATGATGTTTGCCTCCGATGGGACGGGCCAAGCCCGCCCCTGCCATAGGTTGCGCGCGCCCAGCGATAAGGTAAAGTCAAAAATATCTATACCGCAGTAAGCAAAGCTTATGAAGATGCCGACGCTCCGACAGCTGCGCTACCTCGACGCGCTCGCGCGTTCCCGGCATTTCGGCAAGGCCGCCGAGGCGTGTGGGGTCAGCCAGCCGGCGCTCTCGATGCAGATTCGCGAGCTCGAGCAAGATCTCGGGGTCGCGCTGGTCGAGCGGCGCCAGGGCGTGATCACGCTGACCGAGGCCGGCGCCGAGGTGGCCTCGCGCGCGGGTTCCATCCTCAGCGCGACGCGCGATTTGATCGATTTCGCGCGGCACGGCGGCAGCGTGCTCACAGGCAAGCTGCGGCTCGGCGTGATCCCGACGCTCGCACCTTATGTGCTGCCGCGCCTGCTGCCGCAGCTCGGCCGGAAATACCCCGAATTGCGGCTCGATTTGCGCGAGACGCAAACTAAATCCCTCCTTTCCGAACTCGCGAGCGGCGCGCTTGACGCGGTGATGCTTGCGTTGCCGGTGGACGAGGCGGAGATCGAGAGCATGCCGCTGTTCGCGGACCGCTTCCTGCTGGCGCTGCCGGCGGACGATCCTCTGCCGGAAACCGCGCGGGCGACCCCTCGCGATGTCGCCGCACGTACGCTGCTCCTGCTCGAAGAAGGTCACTGCCTGCGGGATCAGGCGCTCAGCTTCTGCGCCGCGCCGCGCAGTGAGGGGCCGGCCGGGCTCGGTGCGACGAGTCTTGCCACGCTCATCCAGATGGTGGCGAGCGGTCATGGGGTGACGCTGGTGCCCGCGATTGCGACCGACGTCGAGATTCGCGACCAGCGGCTGAAGCTGTTGCGCTTCGCGGAGCCGCAGCCCAGCCGCACGATCGGGCTTGCGTGGCGCCGCACCTCCCCGCGCAAGGCCGATTTTGTTGCATTTGGGCAAATAGCGGTCGAGGCATTGAACGCGCCGATGCGTCGGCCCCCGAGCACGGCAACGCGCTTGCGTCCGGCGAAAGCGCGGGGGCGCGCGCGGCACGGGTGACATTGCGCCGGCTTGCCGCCGCATTGCAGCGACCTTCGCAGCGAAGGGCGGCCATGCACCCCGCGCATGACGTGATATCGGCTCGATCGGTCTGGCGACCTGAATTCCCGATCAAAGCCAATCAATTAGAAGAACGTCCGCCTGCCCTCGGCAAACGAAATAGTTCATCACGCGCGGTGATGTGCCGAATAGTTTTCGTGCAGCCGGAACCGATTCGAGCGGGCACGATTAGCGAGGGAAGCGCAAACGCGACAAGGACGGGTTCTCCATGCCTATCACCGATCTCACGCACGCCCGGCGCGGGCTGTCGGCGCTCGAACTGGGACTGCTGGCGTTCAGCATCGCGATCATCGTCGCGATCACGCTCACGCTGTGATCTCCTGAACATCGCATCAACATCGCATCGCTAGAAAGCGTTGCCGCGGGCTCGCTGCTCACCAGGGTGCGGGCGCGTCGCCGCGAACCGTCCGTGGCGGCCGGCGTTCGGACGATTCGTCCAGGAAATACGAGCCTTCCCGGCAAGTTATATTAGGGCGTATCCGGCACGATGCCGCGGCAGGCCCACGCCACGGCGGCAAACGAGCGCGGCCCGTCGGGCTCGTTGCCCTCATAGGCCGCGCGCAACGCCCGCTCCAGCCGTTGCTGCGCGTCATGAGAGAGGCCTGCCACATATTGGCCGAGCGTGGCCTCTCCGGCGGCAATGGGGTCCCAAAAATCGCCGAAGTCGGCAAATTCCATGCGGATCATGAGCGCGGTCTCCTCGACCCGCAGCAGCCCGAGGCGCGTCCAAGTTTCCTTCATCTGGTTCGCCTTGGTCATCGGCCGGAAATAGGATCTGCCCCGCGCGGCACCCGCCGCGGGATCGAGCATGGCTGCGGTGTCCCAGAACATCCGCTGGTTCGGCATGCCGCCGAACGTATCCCACACCGTCGCGGCGACGGTTCCGCCCGGCCGCACCACGCGGCACATCTCGCCGACCGCACGCTCGGTCTCGGGAATGAAGTGCAGGACCAGGAGCGACATCGCGCGGTCGAAGCATGCATCCTCGAACGGCAGCGCACAGGCGTCGGCGCGCTCGAAGCTGATCCGCGGATCTTTGTTGTTGGCGCGCGCCGCGGCGAGGTAGATTTCCGAATCGTCGATTGCCGCGATCTTCGCCAGGTTTGCCGCCTCGGCGAGCGCAAACGTCAGGCTGCCGGTGCCGCAGCCGACGTCGAGGATCCGTTCGCCGTCGGCCAATCCAGCGAACGCGATGAACTTTCGGGCGAGACGCCGACTCCAGCGTCCCATGAATTGCTGGTAGGCGTGGGCATTGCGGGCATGAAACGTGGTGGACATAGGCTCCTCGCGGTTCGGCTATAGCCGGAACACGCGCTTGGCGTTCAGCATCGCGATGATCGTCGCGATCACGCTCACGCCGTGATTTCCCGCACCCATCAGGTAAATCACTTCTCCGGTTTGTCGAGCTTCGCCTCGGCCTCCAGCTCCTCGGTCACGAGATCGCCCTTGGGGGTAATTCTTTCCTCGCCGAGCCGCTGCCGCATCACGTCTCGGATGCGCTCCGCGACCCGGGGCTCGCGCTCCATCAGCGCGTGCAGATCATGGGCATCGAGCGCCAGCAGGCTGGCGCGCGTGACCGCGGTCACGGTGGCGGAGCGGCGGGACTGGCGCAGCACGGCCATTTCTCCGAAGAAATGCCCGACCCCGAGCCGAATGCGCCCGGCCCTGAGCTCGATCTCGACTTCGCCTGCGGCGACGAAATACATCGAATGCGCGACGTCCCCGCGCCGCACGATCGCGTCGCCGGGCTCGACGGTCTGCGCGCGCATCAGCCGCATGATGTCGGCGATTTCCCCGGCGTTGAGCTCGGCGAACAGCGGCACGCGGGCGACCATGCCCCAGGTGACCATGAAGTCGCGCCGGTGGATCTCCTCGGCGAACGCAGTGGCGATGATGCCGACCGGCAGCGCGATCATGATCAGCCCGCCGAAGATCGTCACGCCGGCGACGAGGCGGCCCAGGGTCGTGGCCGGCACCACGTCGCCGTAGCCGATGGTGCCGAGCGTGACGATCGCCCACCACATCGCGTCCGGGATGGTGCCGAACTTGTCGGGCTGCGCGTGCTGCTCGACGAGGTGCATCGCGGTGGCGGAGATCAGGGTGGCGCCGAGCAGGATGATGAAGCAGCCGAACAGCGCCCGGCGCTCGGCGTAGAGCGCATCGAGCAGCGAGCGCATTCCCGGCGAATAGCGCGCGAGCTTGAGGAACCGCATGATGCGGAACATCAGCAGCACGCGCAGGTCGGTTGGCAGCACGAAGGCGAACCAGAACGGCAGCACCGACAGCAGATCGATGACGCCGGCCGGGCTGAGGATGTAGCGCCAGCGTGCCTTGGACGCTTGCAGGTGGCGCTGCGCCGGATGCTCGCCGGCGACCCAGATCCGGACCAGGTACTCGACGGTGAACACCAGGAGCGAGACGATCTCGATCGTGGAAAACAGCATGCCGTACCGGGCGGCGAGATTCGGCACGGATTCGAGCGTCACGGCGGCGAGATTGACCAGGATCAGCAGCACGATGAGCCGGCCGACGATCCGGCCCGGCCTGTCCCCGACCTGCTCTTCCAGGACCTCCGCAAGCCTTCGCTTGAGGGCGATCCGGGCACGAGAATTGCGTCGCAACATGAACTCTCTCGCAAATTCCACCGGAATCCCGGTGTCGAGGGGGCTTCTGCGCGCTGGCCCCCGGGCCCCGGCACTTGCGGCGCGATCCGGAACCCTCGCACATTTTGCTGAAAAATCAGGGCCATGGAAGCCGAAAGATCGGGCATCGATCCGTTTCTGCCGCGCTTCGCGCTCGGCCTCCCCCCGCAAGGGGGAGGTGTGTATGGCGTGCGGGGAACTCGCCGAGTTCGCGGCTCTGCCCTCACATCCCGATCAGCTCGGCCTTGCGCAGCGTGTTGTTGAGGATGCGGATCGAGGCGGCATCGATCATCAGGCCGTCGACGTCGACCGCGCCGAGCCCCTCCGCTTCCGCCTTGGCATAGGCGGCGGCGAGTTTTCGCGCGCGGTCGACGTCTTCCTGCTTCGGCGTGAAGATTTCCAGCGCCGGCTCGATCTGCGCCGGATGGATCGCCCATTTGCCGACGCAGCCGAGAATCATCGCCCGCCGGCATTCCTCGCGGAAAACCTCCGGGTTGCGGAAATTGGCATAGGGTCCGTCCACCGGGTCGATGCCGGCGCTCCGTGCCGCCATCACCATGCGGAAGCGCGGGTAATGCCAGATGTCGCCGGGGTAGGGGCTCTGGCTGCCGATCGAACGAATGTCGATGCCCTGGCTCGCCGAATAATCGCCCATGCCGAAGATCACGCATTCGAGCCGCGGATGCGCCTTGCAGATTTGCTCGACGTTTTCCAGCGCCTGCACCTCCTCGATCAGCACTTCGATGCCGATCGGCCGCTTCAATCCGAGCTTCTGCTCGATCTGGTTGAGCAGCGTGGCGGCGAAATACACGTCCTTCCCGGACAGCACCTTCGGCACCATGATGGTGTCGAGATATTCGCCCGCGCCCTCGATCACGGTGATGATGTCCTCATAAGCATATTTGGTGGAAAGATCGTTGATGCGCACGCAGCGCGTCTTTTTCCCCCAGTCGAGCGTGCGCAGCGCTTGGACGATCTTGCCGCGCGCCCCGACTTTCGCCGAGGGCGCGACCGCGTCTTCGAGATCGAGAAAGACGTGATCGGCAGCGCTCGCCGCCGCCTTCGCCATCATCTTTTCGCTCGAGCCGGGCACCGAGAGCTGCACCCGTCGAAGCCGCCGCGGTCGTTCCATGATTTTCCTCCCAATCCAAGCACCTGTCATGCCCCGCGAATGCGGGCCACCCAGTATCCTCTGCGAAAATAACGTGCGGCCGTAGGGTCACCGGACGCGCGGTGGTTACTGGGTGGCCCGCATTCGCGGGCGATGACACCGCCGTATCGTTTGCTCACTTGACCACCTGCTCGGCCCTCAGTCGCTCGACGTCCGCTGCCGAGAAGCCGAGGCTTCGCATCACCTCGTCCGTGTGCTCACCCAGCAACGGCGCGCGCCGAAAGACCCCGCCCGGCGTCGCGGACAGCCGCACCGGCACCCCGGCAATGGCGAGCTTCTCCTCGACGCCGGGATGATCGAGCTCGACTACCATGTCGCGGGCGCGAAAATGCGGATCGGCGACAATGTCGCTCACGTCGAATACCGGGCCGAACGGCACCTGGCCGCCGAGCATCTCCATCAGCTCGCGCCGGGTGAATTGTCGCGTCAGGGCGCCGATCTCCGCATAGACCGCATTCTGGTTCCCGGCGCGGGCCTCCAGCGTAGCGAAGCGCTCCTCGCACCCGAGCTCCGGGCGGCCGAGCTTCTCGCACAGTGTCGTCCAGAACTCGTCCTTGTGGCACGCGAGCGCGACGAAGCCGTCGCGCGCGGGCACCAGCCCGAACGGTACCAGGAACGGATGCCGATTGCCCTCGGGTCCCGGCACCGTGCCGCCGTACGAATATTGATGCAAAATGCGTTCGCACATCGACAGCACGCCGTCGACCATGCCGACGTCGACGTATTGGCCGGCGCCCGTGCGGTCCGCGCGCCAGACCGCGGCCATGATGCCGTAGGCGGCCATGATCGCCGGCACGATGTCGCCGACCCCCGGGCCGACCTTGGTCGGCGTGGCGGGGTCCGGCCCGGTGATCGCCATGACGCCGCCGACCGCCTGCGCCACCACGTCGAACGCCGGCCAATCGAGATACGGGCTCTTGCCGGTATGAGGATCGCCGAAGCCGCGGATCGAGGCATAGACGATGCGTCGGTTGCGCTCGCGCAAGGCCTCGTAGGCGAGCCCCAGGCGCTCCATCACCCCGGCGCGATAATTCTCGACCACGACCTGCGCGGTTTCGATCAGCTTGAAGAAGATTTCTCGGCCCTGCGGCCGTTTGAGGTCGAGCGCGATCGAGGATTTGTTGCGGTTGACGCTCTGGAAATAGCCGGTGAAGGCGCGCAGCTTGTCGTGTGGATGGAACGGACCGATCTGGCGCGTGCCGTCGCCTTCGAGCGGCTCGACCTTGATCACGTCGGCGCCCTGGTCGGCGAGCATCATGGTGCAGAACGGGCCGGCCAGCATCTGGGTGAGATCGATCACGCGCAGGCCTTCGAGCGCGCCCGGCGGCGCGGCCGCGCTCATCGGTCCGCCCAATGGCTGCGGCGCTTGATCAGCACGCGGCGCTCGCCCTCGAACACGATTTTTTCGTCTTGGTTCACGCCCCAATGGCGGAAATGCACGATGCCGGCGTCCTCGCGGTCCGATGGGCCCACCGCCAGCACCTCGGTGAAGGCGTAGAGCGTATCGCCATGGAACACCGGATGCGAGAAGCGGATCTTGTCGAGCGCGAGCTCGGCGAGCGCGTTCTCGGCGGTATCCTGCGCGGCAAGGCCGATGATCAGCGCGAGCGTGACACCGCCGAAGGTGAGGCGCCGGCCGAAGCGGTTATTCTTCATGGCGTGCTCGTTGAAATGCGCCTGCGCGGTGTTCATCACCAGATTGGTGAGGATCACGTTCTCGATCGCCTCGACGGTCTTGCCGCGGGCGTGGCGCATCACGGCGCCCGGTACGAAATCCTCGAAATAATTGTCCTTGCCGGTGAGCGTCGCGAGTCTCATGGCCGTGCCACATACCATGCGCCGTCATGCCCGGCCTTGTGCCGGGCATCCACGACCTTGATGTCTAACCAAACGGAAGACGTGGATGGCCGGGACAAGCCCGGCCATGACGGGAAAGGAGACGAGGCTTTCACTTGTCCGGCCTTCCGAGCAGATGGTCGGAGATGATGCGCAGCTGGATCTCGGAAGTGCCCTCGAAGATCTTCGTCAGCCGGGCGTCGCGCCAATAGCGCTCGACCGCGTGCAGCTTGGTGTAGCCGGCGCCGCCGTGGATCTGCAGCGCCTCGCTGGTGACGCGCTCGGCCATTTCGCTGGCGAACAGCTTGACCATGGAGGCTTCCTTGTCGCAGCGCTGCTTCTGGTCGATCTGGTCGCACACGTGATACATCAGCTGGCGCGAGGCCTCGATCTCGGTCGCCATCTGCGCGAGCTTGAATCGGATCGCCTGGAACTCGGCGATCGGCTGGCCGAACTGCACGCGCTGCTGCGCGTATTCGATCGCGTCCTCGAGCCCGCCGCGGGCAAGCCCGATCGCGCGCGCGGCGGTATGGGCGCGCGCCTTCTCCAGCCCCTGCGCCACGGTGTAGAACGCGCGGCCTTCCTCGCCGACCAGGCATTCGCCGGCCACCCGGCAATTGTCGAACGCGAGCTCGAACGTCTTCCAGCCGAAATAACCGATCTTCGGAATCGGATTGCCTTGGCAGCCTTCCGGCAGCGCACCCCGCGGCTTTTCGATCAGGAAGGTGCTCAGGCCGAGATGCCGGCGGCGATTGTCGGGCGGCTCGGAGGTGCGCGCCACGATCATGATGTAATCGGCACCGTCCGCGAACGTGCACCAATATTTGCTGCCGTTGATCACCCAGGAATCGCCGTCCCGCTTGGCGCGGCAGCTGATGTTGGCGATGTCGGAGCCGGCGCCCGGCTCGGACATGGAGAATGCGCCGAGAAACTCGCCCTTGGCCATGCGGGTGAGATAGCGGCGTTTCTGCTCCTCGTTCATGGCGCGCGAGCCGATCAGCCCGTTGCCCCGGGCGATGATCGAGGCGACGCTCATCCAGGCGCGGGCGAGCTCCTCGGTGATCAGGCAATACTCGAATACGCCCAATCCGAGCCCGCCGTATTGCTCGGGGATGACGATGCCGAAATATCCCATTTCGGCGAGCTGGTCGCGAAGGCTCATGGGGATCTCGCCCTGCTCGGGGTCGAGTTTATTGGCGAGCGGCAGCACCTCGCGCATGGCGAATTCGCGCGCGGTCTCCTGGATCAGCCGCCGCTCCTCGGTCATGTAGCTCACGCGGCGCTCCGCTTGTTGACAAGATTGGTGCGCTTGAACTCGATCACGCGCTCGCCGTTCTGATTGAAGCCTTCGGTGTGCCAGGTGACGATGCCCATGTTCTTGTTGCTGGAGGATTCGCGGCGCTCGGCCACGGTCGAGCGCGCGGTCAGCGTGTCGCCGGGGTACACCGGCGCGTCGAAGCGGAGCTCCTCGACGCCGAGGAATGCGCCGCCGCCTTCGCTCAGATCCTCGACCGTGAGCCCGAACACCGTGGTGAACACCAGCATCGGATTGACGACGACGTCGGGATGACCGTGGGCGCGGGCGAACTCGGCGTTGGTGTAGAGCGGATTGAAGTGCAGCGTCACCGTCGTGAAGAACGAATTGTCGCCATGATTGATGGTGCGGCCCCAGTGGTGGTCGAAGCGCCGCCCGATCTCGAAATCCTCGTAGCGGTTCCCCTTCGGCTTGAGCACCGCGCGGCTGACGAACTCCGGCATGTCGGTGGCTCGGTTCAGGCGGGCGTGCACAGGCGGGTGAGGTCGCGCAAATTGGCGCGTTCATCGAGCGACAGGACGACCGTCGCGAGCTCGTGCGTACGCGCCCCGAGCACCGGTTCGGCGAGGCTCAGGAATTTCGCCTCCAGCCGGCGGCCCTGCTCCCGGAGATCCTGCTCCGGAATGCCGGAATCGTGGGCGGCCTCGAGCACCCGGCCGTCGGCCAGTGTGAGCCTGATCCGGGCCTGGGTGTGCGGCCAGGCGGGCTGGAAATCCACGTTGACCTTGTCGCGCAAGGCGGCAAGCGCCGGATTTTTCGCGGTCGCCTCGCTATAGGCGTCGAGCCGCGCGGTATCGATGCCGGCGAGCGCCATTGCGGTGGTGAGGCGGAGCGAGAACTTGGCCTCGAGCCCGGTCTTGGGCGCCAGGATGTGGCAGACCTTGCTCGCGCCCGCATCGACCTTGAGCGAAGCTTCGCGCACCGCGCTCGTCTCGATCGCATGTTCGCGACGAAGCTTCCGCGCGCACTCGATCGGCGCATGGGTGAGATAGCACGCGGCATGATATTTGAAGAGATTGCCGCGCAAATGATAGCCGCCCGGCGGGTTGGCGAGCGCGCGCTCGGGATGAAAATCCGAGCTCTGGGTCCCGGCAAAGCCCTGCGCGCATTCGAGCGCGTCGGCGCGGCTGGAAAAACCGCGCGCCGCAAGCATCGCCGCGAGCAGGCCGTTCTGCGCGGCTTTGCCGGCATGCAGCGGCTTGCACATGGTGCCGAACATCGATTTCAGCCCCGCCGCCTGGGTCGCGGCAATGCCGAGCGCGGTCGCGGTCTTTTCCGCATCGAGGCCGAGCAGATGCGCGCAGGCCGCGGCCGCCCCGAAGCTGCCGATCGTGCCGGTGGCATGGAAGCCGCGAGCGTAGTGATCCGGCAGCACCAAGGCTCCGATCCGGCATTCGGTCTCATAGCCGGCGACGAAAGCGGCAAGGAAATCGGCGCCGCTCGCGCCAGAATCTTCGGCGAGCGCCAGCAGCGCCGGCACGATCGGGACGGTCGGGTGGCCGCCCATGGCCATGTTGACGTCGTCGTAGTCGAGCGCATGGGACGCGGCGCCGTTCACCAGGGCCGCCTGCTGCGCCGAGATCTTAGCGTCGCGGCCGATCAGGCTCGCGGCCGGCCTGCCGCCGTCCTCGAGCGCCTGGTCGGCCAGGATGCCGGAGAGCGCCTCGCGCGAACCGGCGAGCGTCACCGCGAGCCAATCCAGCAGACATTGGCGCGTCAGCGTGCGCACCTGGTCCGGCAGGTCCTTGTAACGGATCGAGCTAGCCCGCTGGGCAAGCTCGGCGGTGACCGGCGCGTCGCGGACGATGGATCGAACGGGCGAGGCCGTTGGCATGATTTCCTCCCGTTTTTCTTGAACCTTGCATGTGCGTTCTGCCGCCGTCCAGTCCCCAGGATCCGGGAGGCGAGCGAGCGGCCACGGTCGCAATGCGCTTGGTCGATTGGATGCTAAGCGTGTCGGGTCGTAAGGAGCCAGCTTATGGGTGCAATGGGCTTTGGCCGACGGCGGCGTGCCGCCAGCGCTAAAACTCCTCCGGGCAGGGGTCGATGACCGCCCAGAGCTCGGTGCCGTTCTTGAGATGCTTCATGTCCGCGGTGAGCCCGCCGTGCTGCTCGATCCAGTCCTTGACGCCTTGCGGATAGATCGACATCAGCTCGGCGGTTCCGGCGTAGCTCGTCACCCGGATGCCGGCCGTCCAGCTTTTGTCGAAATAGGCCTGGTGGAAGCCCATGCTGGCCTTGGGGGTCGCGCAGATGCGGTTGAGCGGCACGATTCCGAGCACGAGGCCGCAGGCGGAATTGCAGATGCCGTCGATGACGACCCGCTCCCCGGCATCGCGAAGCCGGGCGTATTTCGCCTTGTATTCCTCGACGTCGCCGCCGAAATCGCGCGTGATGCGGTAGTCGGCGAGCGCCGGCGCGGCCGTGGCGACGAGCAGAATGGCAGCCAAAACGCGCAATGTCCCACCCCGAACAAGACCCGGACCGGCACCCTAGCTCGCAAATGTAAATGGCTTCTTTTCAGCGGCGCCGGGGCCCGATTGGGGCAAAACCGGGGCGGCTTTCTTCGCTCTCCCGGTGTAACCGGGGGAGGGTGGCCCGGATGAGCCGAACGAGAAGCGGGCTGGGTGAGGGAGTTTGATGGCCATGGAGCGAATGGAGCCGCTATCCACGCGCTGCTGCATTGTCGGCGGCGGGCCCGCCGGGATGATGCTCGGCCTGCTGCTGGCGCGGGCGGGGATCGACGTCATCGTGCTGGAGAAGCACGCGGATTTCCTGCGCGATTTCCGCGGCGACACCGTTCATCCTTCGACCCTCGAGCTCATGCACGAGCTCGGCCTGCTCGAGGAATTGCTCAAGCTTCCGCACCAGGAAATCACCGAGCTGAAGCTGTGGTTCGGCACGACCGAGCTTACGGTCGGCGACTTCACGCATCTGCCGACGCATTGCCGGTTCATCGCCTTGATGCCGCAATGGGATTTCCTCGATTTCCTGGCCCGGGAGGCCCGCCGGTGCCCAACATTCGGTTTGCGCATGCAGGCGGAGGTCACGGCGGCGATCGAGGAAGCCGGCCGGATCGTCGGCGTGCGCGCCGATACACCGGATGGCGAGCTGGAGGTGCGCGCCGACCTCGTGGTGGGAGCCGACGGCCGGCATTCCACGGTCAGGCAAGGCGCGGGGCTTGCGGTGCAGGAATTGGGGGCGCCGCTCGACGTGCTTTGGTTTCGGTTGCCGCGTTTTTCCGGCGATCCGGAAGAGACCGCGATCCGGTTCGGATCGGGTCAATTGCTGGTGCTGCTCAACCGCGGTGAATATTGGCAAGCCGGCTATGGCATCGCCAAAGGCTCGATGGAAGAGCTCCGCGCAAAAGGCCTGTCGCAATTACACCGGCACATCGCCGAGCTTGCTCCGTTCGTGCGCGATCGCGTCGGCGAGCTCGATGACTGGGACAAGATCAAGCTGCTCACCGTCCGGGTCGACCGGCTGCGGCACTGGTGCCGCCCAGGCTTGCTTTGCATCGGCGATGCCGCGCATGCGATGTCGCCCGTGGGCGGCGTCGGGATCAATCTGGCGATCCAGGACGCGGTCGCCGCCGCTAATCTCTTGACCGAGCCGCTGCGCAGCCGCACGCTTGCCGAGACGCATCTGCTCCGCGTGCAACGGCGGCGCGAGCTGCCGACCCGGGTGATCCAGCGGCTGCAGATTCTCGTCCAGAATCACGTCATCGCCAATGTGCTGGCCGGCCGGGGGAGGCTCGCGCCGCCGCTGCTGCTGCGCGTGATCGGGCGTCTGCCCTGGTTTCGACGCCTCGCCGCCCGCCTGGTCGGGATCGGGATCCGGCCCGAGCATATCCGCCCCCCGGCTCGACGGGCATGAGCGGAAATGGCAGTGTCGATGTCGCTCTGCTTCCCTCTCCCCTTGTGGGAGAGGGTGGCGAGGCGCCATCTGAAATCGGCAGTTGCCGATTTCAGGAATTCATGATCTGGCCAAGTCGGAAACATCCGACTTGGCGTGCGCCGAGCCGGGTGAGGGGTAATTGAGAATCCCTGATCAGAGATCAGTCTTCAAAGACGATCCCCTCTGATTTCCGATTCCTGATTTTAGGAGGCCCCTCACCCCGCGCTGCCGCGCGCCCCCTCTCCCGCAAGGGGAGAGGGGGCTGAACTCGGGAGGGGGCAAATGAGATTCGTTGGCTTGCTTGCAGCGATCCTTGCGCTCGCGCTTACTGCGGTGCCGCGGCCTGCCGCGGCCGCCGACGTTATTTGTTACAATTGTCCGCCGCAATGGGCCGACTGGGCCTCGATGCTCAAGGCGATCAAGACCGATCTCGGTCTCGACATTCCCTACGACAACAAGAACTCGGGCCAGGCGCTCTCGCAGCTACTGGCGGAGAAGAACAACCCGATCGCGGACATCGGTTATTTCGGCGTGACGTTCGGCATCAAGGGCAAGGACGAGAGCGTGTTGCAGCCCTACAAGCCGAAAGGCTGGGACGAGATTCCGGCGGGCCTCAAGGACCCCGAGGGCTATTGGCATAGCATCCATTCGGGGACGCTGGGGCTGTTCGTCAACAAGGACGCACTCGGCGGAAAATCGGTGCCGGCCTGCTGGCTCGATCTGTTGAAGCCCGATTACCGCGGCATGGTCGGCTATCTCGACCCGTCCTCGGCGGCGGTGGGCTACGTCGGCGCGGTCGCCGTCAACCTCGCGCTCGGCGGCCCGAACAACGATTTCGGCGCCGCGATCGGCTTTTTCCGCGAGCTCGGCAAGAACGACGCGATCGTGCCGAAGCAAACCTCCTACGCGCGCGTGGTCTCGGGCGAGATCCCGATCCTGTTCGATTATGATTTCAACGCCTACCGGGCCAAATATAACGAGAAGGGCAATTTCGAGTTCGTGTTGCCGTGCGAAGGCTCGGTCGTGTTCCCCTACGTGATCGGGCTCGTCAAAGGCGCGCCGCACAAGCAGCCCGCGGAAAAAGTGCTCGACTACATCTTATCCGACAAGGGCCAGGCGATCTGGACCAACGCCTATTTGCGTCCGGCGCGGCCGATCCCGCTTCCCGCCGCCGTCAAGGCGCGCTTCCTGCCGGACAGCGACTACGCGCGGGCGAAGACGGTCGATTGGGGCGACATGGCAACCTACGAAAAGGCGTTCGCGGACCGCTATCTCACCGAAGTGCGCTGATGTCGCTCGCCGCGCGGTTTCGGCTGCGTGCTCCGAACTCCGCGGGCTCGAGCGCGGCGTTTGCCCGGCTGTGCCTGCTGCCGCTCGCGATCGTGGTCGCGGCCTTCTTCTTGCTGCCGATGATGTTGGGGCAGCGCGTAGGACTGGAACACCATGCCGAGGCCATGGTGCTCGGCGACCGCATCGTCGTGATGCGGCACGGCGCGATCGCGCAGATCGGCACGCCGCGCGAAATCTATTTTGAGCCCGCGAGTCGCTTCGTCGCCGAATTCGTCGGTGCCGCCAATATCGTCGAGGGGACGGCACGCGACGGCGCGATCGTGCTGCCGGGCGGCCGCATCCCGGTCCCGATCGGGAGGGCGGGCAAAATTACGCTCATGCTGCGGCCGGAAACGATTTTCGTCGTGCCGCCGGACGCGGCCGAACTCAAAGGCCGCGTCGAGAGCGTGACGTTCGTCGGCGACCGGCAGCGCATCGTGATTGCGGACGCGGCGGCGCGGCCGCTCTTCGTCGACGCGCCGAACACGATCGCGGCGACGCCCGGCGAGCGCGTCGGCCTGCGCATCGATCCGGCACGGATCCGCGTGTTGCCGGAGGAGGGAGCCGGCAGTGAGGGCGCGACTCCCTCTCCCCGCAGGGGAGAGGGTTGGGGTGAGGGGGATCGGAAGTGAGATTTTCCTTGGAGAGATCGTCACCCCCTCACCCGGCTCGCTACGCGAGCCGACCTCTCCCCAGCGGGGAGAGGTGGAGTTTGCGGCTCGCTGCCGCAACAAACAACCGCCCGACGGAGGCGCCATGACTGCGCCCCTCCTGATCGCGCAGATCTCCGACCTGCATATCAAGCGGCCCGACGAGCGCGCCTACGAGATGGTCGACACCGCGGCGGCGCTCGAGCGCTGCATCGCGCATCTCAACGCCTTTCGGCCGCGCCCGGCCTTCGTGGTGATCAGCGGCGATCTCGTCGATCGCGGGCTCGAGGAGGAATATGCGCACCTGCGGCAGTTGCTGAAACCGCTCGAATTGCCGTTTGCGGCAATTCCAGGGAACCACGACGAGCGCCGGCAATTCCGCCGCGCATTTTCGGATCAGTCGTTTGCCCAGCTGTCCGGGCCGGCCAATGTCCGCGTCGAGGTGAGCGGGCTCGTGCTGTTGCTGCTGGATTCCTCCGTGCCGGGTAAGGATTATGGCGAGCTCGATCCCGCGACGCTGCAATGGCTCGATTCCGAGCTGGCCGTCGCTCCGGATCGGCCGGCGCTGGTTTTCCTGCATCATCCGCCGTTCGCGACCGGCATTGCCCACATGGATCGTCAGAATCTTCGCAATGCGCCGCAGCTTGTCGCGGTCGTCGAGCGGCATCCCCAGGTCCGGCTGATTGCGGCCGGCCACCTCCATCGCGCCGTTACGACGCTATTCGCCGGCATTCCAGCGAGCATCTGCCCGGCACCCAACCATGCGGTCGATCTCGATCTTGCGGCCGAGCGCCCGCCGTCATTGCGGATCGAGCCGCCGGCGTTTCATCTGCACGCCTGGTTCGCGGGCGAAGGCTTGGGCCGTCTCGTCACGCACTTCGTGCCGATCGGGGAATTTCCCGGCCCGTATCCGTTCTTCGATGCCGAGGGGCAGCTACTGTGACTTTCACGCCGTCACCCTGAGGTGCGAGCCCGCGGACGAAGGTGCCGACGGTTCACGCGTCTGATATGAGACGGGCGAGCCTCGAAGGGCGACGGCGTCAAGCCGAGTGCTGTGACGTGAAGGGCGATGCAGTGACCGGCCGTCCTTCGAGGCTCGCTTCGCGAGCACCTTCAGGATGACGGCCGGATTTACTCCGCAGCTTTTCTCTCTCCGCCGATCGCGCCCTGCTGCTGCAGTGCCTCGATCTCGCGTTGCGAATAGCCGATAGAGCGCAGCACCTCGGCCGTGTGCGCGCCGATGCTCGGCAGCGGCTGGCGCGGGGGCAAGCGTTCGCCGTCGAACGTGAGCGGCAGCAGCGGCACCTTGGTTTCCTCGCCGGTTTCGGTGATCAGCGCGGCGAGCCCGCCGCTGCCGGTGAGGTGCGGATCCTCGAACAATTGCTCCGGTTTGACGATCGGCGCATAGGGAAGCCCATTCGCCTCGAACATATCCTGGAGCTCGCGCACGCTATATTGGCGAAACATCTCCTGCAGCCGCGGAATGAGCCAGGCGCGCGCCAAGACGCGCTGGTTGTTGGTGGCGACGCGCGGATCGTCGGCGAGCTCCTGCAGCCCGAAGGTTTCGCAGAAGATCCTCCACTGGGTGTCGCTCACCACGCCGAGAAAGATCTGCTCGCCGCCCTTGCCCTCGAACACGTCGTAGATGCCCCACGCCGAGATGCGCGAGGGCATCGGCTGCGGCGCTTCGCCGGTCACCGCGTATTGCTGCATGTGCTGGCCCGACAGCAGCACGCAATTCTCGAACAGCGCCGCCTGCACTTCCTGGCCGCGCCCGGTCGCCTCGCGCGTGCGCAGCGCCGCGAGCACGCCGATCGCGCCGAACATGCCGCCCATGATGTCGTTGACCGAGGTCCCCGCCCGCAGCGGCCGGCCGACCGGGCCGGTCATATAGGCGAGGCCCGCCATCATCTGCACCACTTCGTCGAGCGCGGTGCGGTGCTCGTACGGGCCGGGCAGAAATCCCTTGTGCGCCACGTAGATCAGGCGCGGGTGCTTCGCGGCGAGCGTCGGATAGTCGAGGCCGTATTTCGCCATCGTGCCCGGCTTGAAATTCTCGATCAGCACGTCGGCCGACGCGATCAGGCGCTCGACGGCTTCCAGCCCCTTCGGGTCGGCGAGATCGACCGCGATGCTCTTCTTGTTGCGATTGAACATGCGAAAAAATCCGGCGCCGGTCCCGATCAGCCGCCGCGTATTGTCGCCGGCGATGGGCTCGACCTTGATCACCTCGGCGCCGAGATCGCCGAGGATCATGCCGCAGGTCGGGCCCATCACCATGTGCGAGAACTCGACGACCCGCACGCCGCCGAGCGGCAATGTCTGGCTCGTCATCTATTACGCCGCCTGGCGGAAGCCCTTGGGCAGGCCGGCGCGCGCGATGCTGCCGTAGAGCGGCCGGCCCGGCAGCGCCTGTTCCAGAATTTTTCGCGTCTCGATCAGCTTGGCGAGATCGATGCCGGTCCGCAGCCCCATGCTTTCCAGCATGAACACCAGATCCTCGGTCGAGACGTTGCCGGTCGCGCCCGGCGCGAACGGGCAGCCGCCGAGGCCCCCCAACGTCGCATCGAACGAGCGGATGCCGGTTTCGAGCGCCGCCATCACGTTGGCGAGCCCGAGCCCGCGGGTGTCGTGGAAATGCCCGCTCGTGAGCTTGTCGCCGGCGATGCCGCGCACGCGTTCGAACAGGCTGCGTACCTGCGCCGGATTGGCGTAGCCGACGGTATCGGCGAGCGCCAGGGAATCGATGCCGGCCCGCAGGCACGCCTCCGCCATGCGCACGACGTCGTCCTCCGGGACCGCGCCCGCCATCGTGCAGCCGAACGCCGTCGACAGCGCGCCTTCGATCTCGACCGCGGCGCCGCTCTCGTCCCGGGCCTTGCAGATCTTCGTGAGCTCCTCGACCATCTGCATCGGGGTCTTGCGCACGTTCGACAGGCTGTGCTCGGGGCTGACCGAGATCGGCACGCCGATCTTGTGGGTGCCGGCCCGGATGGCATCGAGCGCACCGCGCAGGTTCGGAGCGAGCGTGGCGATCCGCAGGTTCGGCAGCGTGCGCGCGAACGCCACCACCTCGCCGGTGTCGGCCATTTGCGGCAAGAGCTTTGGCGGCACGAACGAGCCGACCTCGATCTCGCGCACGCCGGCCGCGTGCTCGGCCGCGATCCACCGGCACTTGTCCGCGGTCGGCATCACCACGTCGAGGTTCTGCAGCCCGTCGCGCGGGCCGACCTCGACGATTTCGACGTCGATCTTGCTCATCGCCTGCTCCAAAAGACCGCGTCCTGGGCAATCTGCGCCGCGCCCAGCGCTTTACGCTGCCATGCCCCCCGTGCCAGCATACCCCTGCTGCAAAGATAACGATTGAGGAAGCCCATGGAAATGTCCTATCCGGCAGGGATGCCGGCGTGGGATCGATCGTTGCGAGCCGACCTTCCATCCGCTGCCGCGCACCCGCGCACGATGAGCCCTTTCGGCGACCGGTCCAAACGATGTCCGTCAACGGCGTAAATTATCTTGCCGGAATCCGGGTTCTGGATTTCACGCAGTTCGAGGCCGGGCCGGCCTGCACCGAAGCGCTGGCCTGGCTCGGCGCCGAGGTGGTCAAGGTCGAGAACCCGAACCTGGGCGATCCCGGCCGCAAATCCTTTCGCGGGGCGCCCGGGCAGGATTCCTGGTATTTTCTGCTGTTCAACGCCAACAAGAAATCCGTCACCGCCAACCTCAAATCGGAACGCGGGCTCGCCCTGGTCAAGGACCTGCTGCGGCAAGCGGACGTGTGCGTCGAGAATTTCGCGCCCGGCGCCATCGAGCGGCTCGGCCTGTCCTACGAGGAGGTCAAGAAGCTCAACCCCGGCATCATCTACGCGCAGGTCAAGGGCTTCGGCACCGGCAGTCCGCACGAGAAGCACCTCGCGTTCGACATGATCGCGCAGGCGACCGGCGGGGTCATGAGCATCACCGGCGAGCGCGACGGGCCGCCGGCAAAGCCGGGCACGACGCTCGGCGATACCGGTACCGGCATGCTGCTCGCGGTGAGCATCCTCGGCGCGCTGTACCGCCGCAAAAGCACCGGGCAGGGCGAGCGCATCGAGATCGCGATGCAGGACGCCATGCTGCAGTACATCCGCGTGGCGCTCGCCGCGCAGGCGACGACCGGCGCGCCGGCCCAGCGCAACGGCGCCAAGATCCTGTCCGGCGTCAACGTGCCGAGCGGGATCTACCCGTGCCAGCCCGGCGGGCCGAACGACTATTGCTACGTCTACACCAGCCGCGCCAATCCCGCGCATTGGCACTCGTTGCTCAAGACGATCGGGCGCGCCGATCTCATCGGCGATCCGAATTTCGAGAGCATCGACGCCCGCGCCGAGCGGGAGCCGGAGGTCGACGCCATGATCGCGGCCTGGACCATTAAGCGCGACAAGCGCGAGGCGATGCGCATCCTCGGTGCCGCCGGCGTACCCGCGGGGGCCGTGTTCGATACGATGGAGCTGCAGCACGAGAAGAGTTTCGAGGACCGCCGCATCATGCAGGTGATGGAGCATCCGGCCTGCGGACCGTTCAAGATGCCGACCTGGCCGGTGCGCTTCGGCGGCTCGACGGTTTCGGTGGCTCCGGCGCCGCTCTTGGGCGAGCATACCGAAGAGGTGCTCGAGAAATGGCTCGGCATGAGCACCGACCAGATCTGCGACCTGCGCAAATGCGGCGCGTTGTGATCTACCTCCCCTCCGGGGAGGGAGAAGCGCGCCAGCGGCGCGATCTCGTGCGCGAATAAAATAACGGGAGGACACCATGGCGGAATTGACCGGTTCGGAAATTCTGGCGCGCTCGCTCAAGAACGAGGGCACCGACATCCTGTTTTTCCTGATGGGCGGCCCGATGCTGCTCGCGGAATCCTCCTGCATCAAGGAAGGCATTCGGCCGCTCGACGTCCGCCACGAGCAGTCCGCCGCCTTCATGGGCCAAGCCTACAGCCGTCTGCTGCAGAAGCCGAGCGTCTGCATGGCGGCGAGCGGCCCCGGCGTCATCAATCTGACGACCGGAATCGCCAACGCGCTGATCGACTGCGCGCCCGTGGTGGCGATCGGCGGCTCGAGCCCGATCGGGCAGTTCGGGCGCCAGGTGTTTCAGGAGATCGACCAGCTCGCGATCATGAAGCCGTGCACCAAGTGGGCCGACCGGGTCTACAACCTCAAGCGCATTCCCGAGCAGGTGAACAACGCGTTCCAGCGGGCGATGCTCGGCAAGCCCGGTCCGGTCTATCTCGATTTCCCCGGCGACATTCTCTACGCGAAGATCCCGGAGGAGCAGGTCGACTGGAGCCTGTCCGGGCGGCCGCTGCTCGACGCGCGTCCGCTGGGCGACGAGCGGCAGGTCGCGGCGCTCGTCGACGCGATCCGCAAGGCCAAGCAGCCGATCATCCTTTCGGGCAGCGGCGTGATCTGGTCCCAGGCCTGGGCCGAGCTCACCGAGCTCGTCGATCAGAGCGGCATCCCGTTCTACACCACGCCCCAGGGCCGCGGCGTGCTGCCGGACGACCATCCGTACTCCTACCTGAGCATGCGCTCGACCGCGTTTCGCGAGGCCGATCTCATCATCGTGGTCGGCACGCGGATGAACTACATCATCAGCCATGCGGCGCCGCCGCGCTTCAACGCCGCGGCGAAGATCGCCCGCATCGACATCGACGCCGACGAGATCGCGACTGCGCCGCGAAAGATCGACATCGGCATCGTCGGCGATTGCAAGATGGTGCTGCGCCAGGTTCTGTCCGCCGCCAACGGTCATTTCGACAAAGACCGTTTCGCCGCATGGCGCAAAAAGCTCGCCGACGGCGAGGCGGCCAAGCGCATGGCGCCCGACGCCAATCAGCCGCGGGACGACGTTCCGATCCATCCGCTGCGGCTGTGCGACGAGATCAAGAACTTCATGAAGCGCGACGCCATCCTGGTGGTGGACGGCCAGGAGATCCTCAACTACGGCCGCCAGTCGATGCCGACCTATGTGCCCGGCCACCGGCTTAATTCCGGCCCGTTCGGCACCATGGGGGTCGGCCTGCCGTACGGGCTCGGCGCCAAGCTCGCCAAGCCCGACAAGCAGGTCATCGTCGTGCACGGCGACGGCTCGTTCGGGCTCAATGCGCTCGAGCTCGATACCGCGGTCCGCCACAACATCCCGATCCTGGTCGTGATCAGCCTCAACGGCGGTTGGACCGCCGATCCGGCCGGCAACAAGCCGGGCCGCAACCTCGGCTATACCCGGTTTGACAAGATGGCGGAGACGCTCGGCTGCTACGGCGACTATGTCGAAGAGCCGGCCAAGATCCGCCCCGCGCTCGACCGCGCCCAGCGCGAGGTCGACCGCGGCAACGTGGCGTTGGTCAACGTAAAGACCGACCACCGCGCCCGCGCCGGCACGCTGGCGTTTGCGCAATACTCGACGTGACGCGACGTTCCCCGGACGCGGTGCAGCGCACAGCGGTGCGCCGCAGATCCGGGGCCCAGATTTCTTTCGGGGGTCCAGGTTTCTAATGTGGGTCCCGGTTCAGCAGCGCATCACACCGCAAACCATGCAGGAACTCGGGAACACCCGGGTTCCGGTGTGCTGCGCTGCGCCCGGGACACGAAGCGGAGTTTGACGAACTCACGGACTCAGTACCCGAACGAGCCGCCGTACCAGCCGCGCGGGGAGGGATTGGGATAGGACCAGCGGCCGTCTCCCGAATAGGGCCGATTATAGCCCCACCAGGTTCCCGGCGGCGCGTAGCGCGGCGCCCTGGGTCTGGCCTCGGCTTCCTCCACCTCGCGGTGGCCGGGCGGGTTCGACCCCGACACCACGATCGTGGTGTTGCCGACGCCCTCCTGTCGCACCAGCGAGAACAGTTTCGCGGCATTCGACGGGTGCAGCCGAATGCAGCCGTGCGAGGCGGGCCCGCCGAGGTGGCGGATCTCGTAGCTGCCGTGGATGGCGTAGCCGCGGTTGAAGAAGATCGAAGGCACAGCCGATGCTTGCGAGCAGGGCGCCGGCGATCACCAATGCCGCGGGGAACGGACGCATGACGCATTTGTAGAGCATGGGCGCTCGGGATGGTCGCGGAATTGCAGGCTAGCGTTAACAACGTGCAGCCGGTGGGGGGATGCTTGCGCCACCCCTGTCAATTCCCGGGCAGATGGCTGGTTCCATGCCGGAGCCGGGCCGTTGCGGGGAGCTGAACTTTGCCCCGCCGTGGTTGGTTCTGTCATGGACGCCGCGCACGGAGGCCGCCATGCCGAATCCGCTTTCTGCCGATCTGCTCGAAAAGATGGATGCCTATTGGCGCGCCGCCAATTACCTGTCGGTCGGGCAAATCTATCTTCAGGACAATCCGCTGCTCGAGGTTCCCCTCGAGCGCCGCCACATCAAGCCGCGCCTGCTCGGCCATTGGGGCACCACGCCGGGTCTGAACTTCCTCTATGTGCATCTGAACCGGCTGATCAAGCAAAACGATCTGAATATGATCTACATCATCGGCCCCGGTCACGGCGGGCCGGGGCTGGTGGCGAATACCTATCTCGAAGGCACCTATACGGAGATCTACCCGAACATCGAGCGCAACCGGTACGGGCTGCAACGGTTGTTTCGCCAATTCTCCTGGCCCTACGGCATTCCCAGCCACGTCGCGCCGGAGACGCCCGGCTCGATTCACGAAGGTGGCGAGCTCGGCTATTCGCTGGCGCATGCCTATGGCGCCGCGTTCGACAATCCGGACCTGATCGTCGCCTGCATCGTCGGCGACGGGGAAGCGGAAACCGGCCCGCTCGCGGCAAGCTGGCATTCGAACAAGTTTCTCAATCCCGCCCGCGACGGCGCGGTGCTGCCGATCCTGCACCTCAACGGCTTCAAGATCGCCAACCCGACGATCCTTGCCCGCATTGGCCGCGAGGAGTTGACCGATCTCTTCCGCGGCTACGGCTACGACCCGCTGTTCGTCGAGGGAGACGAGCCCGCCGCGGTGCATCAGGCGCTCGCCGGGACGCTCGATCGCGTGCTCACGAGCATTCGCGGCATCCAAGCCGAGGCGCGCGGCGCGCGGCACCCGAACCGCCCGCGCTGGCCGATGGTCGTCTTCCGCACGCCGAAAGGCTGGACCGGGCCGAAATTCGTCGACGGCAAGCCGGTCGAGGGCACATGGCGCGCGCACCAGGTGCCGATCTCCGATTTCGAGAAACCGGAGCACGTGGCCGCGCTTGAAGCCTGGATGAAGAGCTACCGGCCCTCGGAGCTGTTCGACGCGAACGGCAAGTTCCGCGAGGAGACCGCGGCGCTGGCGCCGACGGGGCACCGCCGCATGGGCGCCAATCCGCACGCCAACGGCGGCGAGCTCCTGCAATCGCTGACGTTGCCGCGCTTTCGCGATTACGCCGTCAAGCTGTCGGCGCCGGGAGCGGTCGAGGCGGAATCGACGCGCATCCTTGGGCAATATTTGCGCGACGTATTCGAGCTCAATGCGGACAAACGCAATTTCCGCCTGTTCGGTCCGGACGAGACCGCCTCCAACCGGCTCGACGCGGTCTATGCGGCCGCCAAGAAGGTATGGATGGCGGCGATCGAGGCCGTTGACGTCGATCTCAGCCCCGACGGCCGCGTGCTCGAAGTCCTGAGCGAGCATCTGTGCCAGGGCTGGCTCGAGGGCTATCTGCTCACCGGGCGCCACGGCCTGTTCTCCTGCTACGAGGCGTTCATCCACATCGTCGATTCCATGGTCAATCAGCACGCCAAATGGCTGAAGACGACGCGCAGCATCGCGTGGCGAAAGCCTATCGCCTCGCTCAATTATCTCTTGACCTCGCACGTCTGGCGCCAGGACCACAACGGCTTCTCCCACCAGGATCCCGGCTTCATCGACCATCTCGCCAACAAGAAGGCCGAGATCGTGCGCATCTATCTGCCGCCCGATGCCAACTGCCTGCTGTCCGTCGCCGATCATTGCCTGCGCAGCCTCGACTACATCAATCTCATCATCGCCGGCAAACAGCGCGAGTGGCAGTGGCTCGACATCGACGCGGCGGTGCGTCATTGCGCGCTCGGAGCCGGCGCGTGGGGATGGGCGAGCAACGGCGCCGCCGATCCCGACGTGGTCATGGCCTGCGCCGGCGACGTGCCGACGCTCGAAACGCTCGCTGCCGTCACCCTGCTGCGCGACTACGTTCCGGACATCCGCATTCGCGTCGTCAACGTGGTCGACCTGATGGTGCTCGAGCCGCGCACGGAGCACCCGCACGGCATGGAGGACCGGGATTTCGACGAACTGTTCACCAGCGACCGGCCGGTGATCTTCGCCTACCACGGCTATCCCACCATGATTCACAGGCTGACCTATCGCCGGAAGAACCACGACAACATCCACGTGCGCGGCTACAAGGAGGAGGGAACCACGACGACGCCGTTCGACATGGTCGTGCTCAACAACCTCGACCGCTATCAGCTCGCGCTCGATGCGATCCGCCGGATTCCGCGGCTTGCAGGCCAAGTGGAGAAAGCCACGGACCGCTATTGGACCACGATGGAGCGCCACAAGCTCTACGTCATCGAGCACGGCGAGGACATGCCCGAGGTGCGGAACTGGCGCTGGCCTACGTGACCATCGATTGGTATATTCCAGGCATGGCGTCAAAAGCACTCGAAGAGGCGATGCGGCGGGCGGAGACCTGGCCTGCAGAGGCGCAGGAAGAGCTCGCCGAAATCGCGCTCGAAATCGACGCCAGCCTCAGGGGCGGGACATATCACGCGACGCTGGAGGAGCTCGAAGGCATCGACCGTGGCCTCAAGGCCGCGCGGGAAGGGCGGTTTGCCACGGATGAGGAAGTGGAAACGGTCATTGCCAAGCCTCGCCGCTAGATGAAGGTCGTCTATACGGACGAGGCGTTGCGCGATCTGGATGAGATTCTGACGTTCATCGCTTCCAATCATCCGAGCATAACGGCGGCGTTTCAACAGCGACTTCGAAGTATAGAGCGCCGCATCGGCAAGTGGCCAATGAGCGCGGAAGAGGTGATACAGCGTCCGGGCGTGCGTGTAGTTCCGCTCGTTCGGTATCCGTACAAAATCTTCTACCGGGTCACGAGCGGAGCTGTGGAAATACTCCACGTCCGTCACGCCGCCCGGCACGGGTGAGAGAGGGCAGCGCTTCTGTTTTACGCATGTGGCTCGTGTTCGCCTTTTCCGGACCGGTGCTGTGGGCGGTCTCCATTCATTTGGACAAGTACCTGGTCAGCCGCTATTTCGCGCAATCGAGCGTCGCCGTGCTGCTGGTATTCACCGCGCTGGCCGGATTGCTGCTGCTGCCGCCGATCTGGTTCTTCCGGCCGGCGGTGATCGATCTGCCGCTCGGCAGCATGGCTCTGATTGCGTTCTCCGGGCTGCTCTACATGACGGCGATCTTCTTCTACCTGCAGGCGCTGCAGTCGGAGGAAGCCTCGGTCGTGGCCCCCTTGTTCCAGGCGACACCGCTGTTTGGCTATTTGCTGGCTTACTTCGTGTTGGGCGAGCGCCTGTCCGTCCTGCAGATGCTCGGCGGCGGACTGATCGTGGCCGGCGGCGCCCTGCTCTCGATCGACCTTGGCGATCGCCGCGCCTTCAAGGGCCGGCTGATCGCGCTCATGCTCGCCTGCGCCTTCGCGCTCGCCCTGACGGGTCTGATCTTCAAGATCTACGCAATACGCGACGAATTCTGGACCGCGACGTTTTGGGCGTTCGCCGGGCAGGCGTTGTTCGGCGGCGTGCTGCTGGCGATCGCCGGCTACCGGCGGCAGTTCGTGGCGCTGCTGCGCGCCAATCCCGCGTCGATCCTGGCGATCAGCGGCGCCAACGAGCTGATCAATGTGGCCGGCATTCTCGGCGCGCGCTATGCGCTGCTGTTTGCTCCGCTCAGCCTCGTCCAGGCGATCGGCAGCACGACCTCGCTGTTTGTCTTCGCCATCGGGGCCGCGATATCGGCATGCTGCCCGGCGCTCGGCCGGGAAGACCTGTCGGCCGGGAATTTGGCGCAAAAGGCGGTCGCGGCGGTCCTGGTCGCAGCGGGCGCAATCCTGATCAATCGGTGAGCAGCGCGCTGGCGCAACGCGTCGGAAGCGCCGCGATGAGGCGAAGCGATCCGGGAACGCGCGGCGGTGCGCCGGCTGGCGGGCGCCATAAGGTATGCTTATTGCCCGTTCCGAACAACCGATTAGACTTTATCGAATGCCGGCCGCAAAATGCCGCGGGGCGGGGCCATGGCTGGCTTTTTCAAGAGGAGGACGTGATCATGGCTTGGAAGAATCCGACCCTGATCGAAATCTGTGTAGGCTTGGAAATCAACGGCTACCTGCCGGCCGAATTCTGATTGCCGTGTTTGGGCTCGCCCGCGCCGGGCATGAGACGATATGCTGCCGTGCTCCGCGGGCGCCCCATGGTGATCGGGATGAACCCGATACTTCGCCTTGCGGCGCACCCACGAATGTGCCGATAGTTTGCTGGCATGTGCGGAAAGAACACTGCGCGCGTATCTCTCACTTCGCAACAACCGGGAGAAAGCCATGAAAAAGAAGACCGTAGCCTTGGAACTCGTCGAGAAGGCCGGCATCGATGTTCCCAAGCTGGTCGATCTGCTGGTCCGCAACGCGGCGGCCGAGCTGACCACCTACTATTATTACACGATTTTGCGCGTGAATTTGATCGGCATGGAAGGCGAGGGCCTGAAGCAGATCGCCGAGGATGCACGCATCGAGGACCGCAATCATTTCGAGGCGCTCGTGCCGCGCATCTACGAGCTCGGCGGCAAGCTCCCCGGCAGCATGTTGGATTTCCACAACATCTCGGCCTGCCCGCCGGCCGCGCTGCCGAAAGACCCGACCGACATGAAAGCGATGCTGCAGGTTCTGCTCTCCGCCGAACAATGCGCGGTCCGCGGCTACACGCACGTCTGCAATATGACTGCCGGGAAGGATCATCGCACCTACGACCTTGCGCTCGCGATCCTGCACGAGGAGATCGAGCACGAGGCCTGGTTCGCGGAGTTTCTCGGCAATGGGCCGAGCGGACATTATAGCCGCGAAGGACGGCCGAACTCGCCGTATGTCGGAAAGTTCCTCACCGCCGGTCAAGGCTGAGCATGTGGCGGGCGACCCGCCGCCCGCTCGGATTTCCGTGCAACGCGTCTTCACGTCGGAGGAGCTGGCCGCCTATGACGGCAGCGTCTCCGGGCGGCCGGTTCTGATCGGCTACAAAGGTTATGTCTACGACGTCACCGGCCGGTTCATGTGGATGGCGGGTCGCCATTTCTGGCTGCGCGCGGGGCATGATCTGACCGGGCGCATGACGGATTCGCCCCACGGCGAGGAAATACTGGAACGGGTGCCTCGTGTCGGTATCCTGGCGGCCAGACCCGATTAGCGAAGGAGCAGTCCTGCCGGCTGCATCCGGTCCGGAGGCGCCATGACGCGCGGCATTCTGGTGCTCAACGCCGGATCCTCGAGCATCAAGTTTGCGCTGTACCCGGCGGCTCCGGCGTCGGATGAGGACGCGGCCGCTTACCACGGCGAAATCGAAGGAATCGGCCACGCGCTGCATCTGCTCGTGCGTGACGCGCGGCGAAAGTCCTTGGCCGACCGGGCGGTGCGTGGGCCTGCAACGCATCACCGGGGGCTTTCCGCCTTGCTGGAATGGCTTTCCGCGCATGCCAAAAGCATGGATGTCGCCGCCGCCGGCCATCGCGTTGTGCACGGCGGGCAGAACTATGCGCAGCCGGTCCGCATCACTCCGGCCGTGCTGCGCGATCTGGAGCTTTTGGTTCCGCTCGCACCGCTGCATCAGCCGCACAATCTGGAAGCGATCCGCGCGCTTGCGGAACTTCACCCCGGCATCGCGCAAGTCGCCTGCTTCGATACCGCCTTTCATGCCGGCCAGCCGGGCGTTGCCGCGACCTTCGCGTTGCCCCGCGCGCTGACCGAGAAGGGCGTGAGGCGCTACGGCTTTCACGGCCTCTCCTACGAATACATCGCCTCGATCCTTCCGGCGCACCTCGGCCCCGGCGCGGACGGCAAAGTTGTCGTCGCGCATCTCGGCAACGGCGCCAGCATGTGCGCCATGCGCGACCGGCACAGCATCGCCACCACGATGGGACTGAGCGTCCTGGACGGATTGGTGATGGGCCGCCGCTGCGGGGCGCTCGATCCGGGCGTGGTGCTGTATCTCATGGATTGCGAGCGGATGAGCGCGGCACAAATCGCGCATCTGCTCTATGAAGAATCCGGGTTGCTCGGCGTGTCCGGGATCAGCGACGACATGCGGGACCTGCTGAAAACCGATGACCCGCGGGCACGGGAGGCCGTTGCGCTGTTCGTCTATCGCATCCTTCGCGAGCTGGGCTCGCTTGCCGCCGCGCTCGGCGGGCTCGACGCGCTGGTGTTCACCGGCGGCATCGGCGAGCACTCGCCCGAAATCCGCGCGCGGGTTTGCGAGCAGGCGGCGTGGCTCGGGCTGGCGCTCGATGCCGCGGCCAATGCGGCCGGCGGTCCCCGCATCAGCCGGGGCGACAGCCGGGTGTCGATCTGGATTTTTCCGACCGACGAGGAGCTCGTGGTCGCGCGGCATACGCGCGCGCTAATGTGATCAAACCGCCGCGACTTGCTTGCCGGCTCCGCTGTTTCAAAGTTTCGGGGCCGCGTCGAGGACGGTCACCTCGTGGCGCTTGGCCTGCGGGATCAGGTTCCCGGTCACGGTCAGGAACTCGAGATTGATTTCGGCCTTGTCCCCCGGATTGAGCAGCGCCGCTTTCGTCGACGAGCTGGCGATGCCCAGCAGATTGCCGTTCTCGTCGAAGGCTTTGCCGCCGACCTTGATTTTGCCGAGCGGCACGTCGGCGAGATTTTGCACGGTACCCTTGATATGGAGGTGACCCGCGGAGCACACGTACATCCCGGGTTCCATGCCGGGATGCAGACCGACGCTGTCGATCTCCACCTTTACCTTGTCGGTCAGCTCGGCGGCGCTGCCGGTTGTCGCGGCGGCTCCGAAGATCAGCGCGGCAATACTCCATGCGGCGACGATCGCTTTATGCATGACGTTTCCTCCTGCGGCCGCTCGAACCAGATCGCTTCTATTGCAACACGCGGTCCGCTCGCAGCAGCACCGACGGTGAAAGCTGTAGCCTCAGCTTTTCGGCCGTCTTGAGATTGATGACGAACTCGACCCGCTCCGGCAATTCGATCGGCAGCGACTCTACAGGAGTTCCGGTGAGAATGCGATGGGCCAGCCGGGCGGCTTGGCGACCCTGGTCGTATTGATCGGGGCCGAACGAGGCCAGCGCCCCGAACTTCGGCCAGAACGCGTGCGGGTACATGGTCGGGATACCGTTCGAGGTCGCCACCTCGAGGCTCCGGCCAGGAATATTGAGGCTCGTCCCGGACTGCACGATCAGAATACCGTCGACACCGCCTTGCTCGAGGTCGGCGAGCCCTGGCTCGATCTGCAACGGATCGCCGATGGGATTCTCGATCACCTGCAGGTCCAGCCGGCTGGCGGCTGCCTTGGCTACGCTTACCGCCCCACGGTCGTCCAGCTCGCGCGGGTCGTAGGTCACCAACACACGCCGCAGCGATGGAATCATTTCCTTGAAGAGCTCCAGGCGCTTGGCGCTCAGCTCCGAGCGTAGATTGCTGATGCCGGTCACGTTCGTGCCCGGGTGAGCCAAGCTCTTCGCCAAGCCGAGTTCGACGGGATCCCCGATGCTCACCGCAACGATCGGAATGCTCGCGGTCGCCCTGTGGCACGCGCGGGCGGCTGTGCTTGAGACGCAGTACAGGAGATCCGGTTTTTCCTGCGCCAGATCCTCGGCCAAACCCTGAGCTCGCACCGGATCCCCGCCGGCGGCGCGCACCACGAACGTGACGTTGCTTTTGTCCTCGCTGTAGCCGAAATCCCTGAGCCCGTCGCGGAACCCCTCGGTTTCGGTGTGCCACGGCGACATCGCCGTCGTCAGGATCGCGATCTTCGCCGGCTTCGCGGTTTGCGAGGCCGAGCCGGTGATCCCAGTCCCCACCATCAGCAGGACGAGCAGGATCGGCCAGCCGCCGCGACGCACGCTCGGATGGCGAGGGGATACCCTCACGCTTGCTGCTCCGACTCGACCGAACGCCGGCTTGAGCGGGCAGGGGACGCTGCGTAAGCTGACGCGTCGAATACGCGATTCACCCGCGCGCCTCGCCGCTTCGCCGGCCGACAAAAGCTTAGCATGGGCGGAACATGGGCTTCTACCGGAACCGGATCCTGCCGAGACTGATCCATTGCGCGATGCGGCAGGACGACTTGAAGGCCTATCGCGGCCGCGTGGTCGCCGCCGCCGCGGGCCGCGTGCTCGAGGTCGGCATCGGCTCCGGGCTCAACATGCCGTTCTACGGCGGAGGCGTGACCGAAGTGATCGGGCTCGATCCGTCGGCCCAGCTGCTGGCGATGGCGCAAAGGGCGATCCGGCCGAAACTTCCGATCGAGTTCATCGAAGGCAGCGCGGAGGCGATCCCGCTCGAAACCGCGAGCGTCGATGCGGTGCTGACCACCTGGACCTTGTGCAGCATTCCCGACGCGGTGCGGGCTTTGCGCGAGATGCGGCGCGTGCTGAAGATCGGCGGCGTGCTGCTGTTCGCGGAGCACGGACGCGCCCCGGAGATGGGCGTGCGCTGGTGGCAGGATCGCTTGACCCCGATCTGGAAACGGCTGGGGGGCGGATGTCACCTCAACCGCCCGATCGGCGATTTGATCGCATCGGCCGGCTTTCGCGTCGAGCGGCTGGAGAACAGCTATGTGCGGGGTCCCAGGCCCTTGACCTATATGTATGAGGGCAGCGCGCGCCCGCGGTAAAGCAGACTGCCCGGCTGCAATGATCGTGCAGTGCGCGTTGTTTGTTGCACCCTATGAGCTACGGCTAACCGGTTCGACCGCGAACGGCGAATGCATGCGCCGTGAGCGAGAAGCTTCCGTCCGGCCTGGAGCCGAGCAGGACACGGCGCAGGTGCAAGCTCACCGCGTCGCGCGCGTCCGCGGGAAGCGATGCTACGAGCGCCGTCGTCGGCGTCGAGGCGCTCAGCACGGGCAGCCAGAAATCGGTGAAATCGGCGAACCGAAGAGTGACCGGAAGCTCCGCGGTCGCAATTTCTCGGAGCCCGCCCGAAGCCCAATGCAGCCGCAGCTCGGCGAGCGTCGCGAACGCACGTCCCGCCTTGCTGCGTGAGCTTCGGTACAGCTCCGGAGCGACGGCCTCTACTGCTTGATGAACCGCGGAAATCATCGGCATGCCGTGAGCGAAGTCCCACTGGCAGGCGGCGACGATGCCGCCGCGGCAGGTGACGCGGCAGATTTCGCGCAGTGCGCCGGCTTGATCGCGGATGTCCTGCAGCACGAGAAGAGAAAGACAGTGGTCGAACGCACCCTGGGCGAACGGCAGCGCCTCGACCTCTGCGGCGACGAAGATCGCCGGGCCCGTCTTGGTCCCGGCGAACACCAGATAATCCACCGATGGATCCAATCCGAATAGGCGGCAATCGGGAAATTCCGCGGCCATCGCGCGCAGGAGGCTTCCCGTTCCGCAACCCACGTCGAGAGCCGCCTCTGGCGGTTCCGGGCAAGCGAAACGCACGAAGGAGCGGGCAAGTTTGAGGCTCCAGCGCCCCATGTAGCCGTCGTAGCCCGCAGCGTTTCCATACGGCATCGGAAATATTCTTTTCGGCGCTGGCGAATTCCGTTCACGCTCCGGTCGCCTTGCGCGCGGCTATCGAACCTGGCAGGCGAGCGGAAAGCCCGCGTTGCGCCACTCCGGAAAGCCGTCCTGCATCCGACGCGCTTGAAAACCGCGTTTTCGCAGCAACGCCACCGCTTCGAAAGCGAGAACGCAATACGGCCCGCGGCAATAAGCGACGATCTGTTGGGACGGGTCGAGCCCGGACAGCCGCCGCTCGAGTTCGCGTAGCGGGATATTGACGGCGCCGGGCAGATGCCCCAGCGCGAACTCGTCGGCGGGTCGTACGTCGAGCACGGTCACGACCCCGGTTCGCGATTGTCGCAGCAGCTCGACTCTCGACACGGGTTCCATGCTGTCACGGTCGTGAAAATAGTTTCGGATCACGCGCTCGACTTCGGCACTGTTGCGTTCCGCCAAGCGGCGCAACCCAACCAGCAAATCGAGGACCGCGTCATCGGCGAGCCGGTAGAAGACGAATTTTCCCCCGCGCCTCGCGGAAACGATGCCGGCTCGTCGCATCTGCTGCAGATGCTGCGAGGTATTGGCGATGGAGAGCCCGGCCTTATCCGCCAACCCCTCGACGCTGTGTTCGCCCTGGGCGAGCAGCTCCAGCAACTCGAGCCGGTGCGCATGCGCAAGTGCTTTGGCGACCGCCGCGAACTGGATGAACAGAGCCTCCTTCGGGCCTGGCATTGACATCATTACCATCTCGGTTGTAAATTATTCAATAGAATTATTGAATGGCATAAAAATCAATGGCCTGTCAAGAGGACTGACCGATCCGATGCTGGCATTTGAGATGTCGATCCGGCTCGCGGCATTCGCCGGCGTCTTCGTGCTCATGGCGGCGTGGGAACTGCTTGCGCCGCGGCGGCACCAGGCGGCCGAACGCCCGCTGCGCTGGTCGAGCAACCTGGGGATCGTCGTGCTCGACACCATCCTGGTTCGCATTCTGGTGCCGGCAACGGCGGTCGCAATTGCGCTCCTCGCCGAGGAGCGCGGCTGGGGTTTCTTCCATGCGTTCGCGGTCCCGGCCTGGCTCGCCATCCTCGCTTCCGTGATCGTCCTCGATCTCGCGATCTACCTGCAGCACGTGGTGTTCCATGCGGTGCCGGCGCTGTGGCGGCTGCACCGGATGCATCACGCCGACCTCGCGTTCGACGTGACCACCGGGGTCCGTTTCCACCCGATCGAAATCCTGCTCTCGATGCTGATCAAGCTCGCATTCGTGGCGGCGCTCGGCGCGCCGGCGCTCGCCGTCCTGCTGTTCGAGGTGGTGCTCAACGCCACCTCGATGTTCAGCCACGGCAACGTGCGCGTCCCCGAGCGACTCGACCGCATGTTGCGCTGGATCGTGGTCACGCCGGACATGCATCGCGTGCACCACTCCGTGGCGGTGCCCGAGACCAACAGCAATTTCGGCTTCAATCTGCCCTGGTGGGACCGCATGTTCGGCACCTACCGGGCGCAACCGATAGCCGGCCACGATGCGATGACGATCGGCATCGAGCAGTTTCGCGAGCGATCCGAGCTGCGCCTCGACCGCATGCTGCTGCAGCCGTTCCGCGAGGACGTGGGCGCTTATCCGATCGGCCGTCGTGACAAAGATCCGCGTTGACGCCGAGTACCTGCCCGAAACGCTGTGCATCGCCGGTTTTCACGCGATCGCGACGATGGTTCAATTGCGCGTCCGTCACAGCGCGTAGGTCTGGTGCAGCGCCGGCATTTCGACCGCCGTGTCCGCGAGCTTGGCGGCGAATTGCCGCATCGTGCTTTCCTCGCCGTGGGTGAGGAAAGTGCGCCCGGCCCCGGTCTGCCGGTGCCACGCCAGCAACTCGGCCTGGTCGGCATGGGCGGAAAAGCCGTTGATGGTGTGAACGCTGGCTTTGACCGGGATCTCCTCGCCGAACAGCTGCACCCGGTTCGCGCCGTCGATGATCTGCCGGGCGAGCGTGCCTTCGGCGGCGAAGCCGACGAAGACCACGCTGCATTCCGGTCGCCACAGATTGTGCCGCAGGTGATGGCGAACGCGACCGCCGGTCGCCATGCCGGACCCGGCCATGATGATGGCGCCGCCGCGGATGTTGTTGAGCGCCATCGATTCCGCCCGCTCGCGGGTGAAATGCAGGCCCGGCAGTTGGAACGGGTCGTGGCCCTTGCGAATGAGTTCGGCGACTTGCGGCTGCAAGCTTTCGGGGTAGCGCTCCAAGATCTCGGTCGCGGAGATCGCCATCGGGGAATCGAGAAAGACCTGGGTCGCCCGCATCAGCCGCCCGCTTTCGATGCCCCGGCTGAGCACGTAGAGCAGCTCCTGGGCGCGTTCCAGGCCGAAGGTGGGGATGATGACGTTGCCGCCCCGCCGGAACGTGTCGGACACGGCGGCATAGAGTTCCTCGATCGAGGGCCCGATCGGCTTGTGCAATCGATCCCCGTAGGTGGTTTCGATCACCACGACATCGGTTCGCGGCGGAACGGCCGGCGGGCGCAGCAGCGGCCGCCCGGCGTTGCCGAGATCGCCGGAGAACAGCACGCGCTGCGCGCGGCCGGTTTCCTCGAGTTCGAGCAGAATGCTGGCCGAGCCGAGAATGTGGCCCGCGTCGTAGAACGTGGCGGCAACCCCCGGCGCCAGCTCGATCGGCGCGCCGTACTCGGCGGCACGGCGGAAGTATTCGAGCGTGCCCAGCGCGTCGAGCAGCGAGTAGAGCGGGGCGCTGGTCTCGGCGCCGGCATTGCGGCGTGCGGCCTTGATCGCCGCCGAGCGCGCCTCTTCCTCCTGCAGGTGTGCCGCATCGAGCATCACCAGCCGGGCAAGCTCCCGCGTCGCCGCGGTGGCGACGATCTCGCCGCGGAACCCGCGCTTGGCGAGCAGCGGCAGGCGTCCGCAATGGTCGAGATGCGCATGGGTCAGCAGCACCAAATCGACGGAGGCAGCATCGAACCCGAACGGTTCGGCATTTTCCTGCGCCAGCGCCCGGCTGCCCTGAAACAGACCGCAATCGATCAGGATGCGTTTTTCGGCGCATTCCACGAGATGGCAGGAGCCGGTCACGTCGCGGTCGGCACCATGGAAGGAAAGCTTCACCGCAATGTCCTCACGTGCCCAGATCGAGCGGCTCGCCGCAGGCGCGGTGCCAATCGAGGATGCCGTCCCAGATCTCGCCGGCGCTTTCCGCGAACCAGAACAGCTCGCGGTCTTCGGGGTCGATGGTGCCTTCGTCGATCAGAAAATCGAAGTCGACGGCGCGGCGCCAATAGCTTTCGCCGACCAGCACCACCGGCAGCGGCTTGATCTTTCGGGTCTGCACGAGGGTCAGCACCTCGAACAATTCGTCGAAGGTGCCGTAACCGCCGGGGAAGGCCACCAGCGCTCGCGCGCGCAGCAGGAAGTGCAGCTTGCGCAGCGCGAAATAACGAAAGCGAAAGCACAGTTCCGGCGCGATGTAGGGATTGGGATATTGCTCGTGCGGCAGATCGATGTTGAGCCCGACCGATTGCGCGCCGACGTCGAAGGCGCCGCGGTTGGCGGCTTCCATTATCCCCGGCCCTCCGCCGGTCATGATCATCACCTTGCGATCTTTGGCCTTTTCGCATGCCTCGCCGACCAGGTGCCCGAACTCGCGCGCGACCTGGTAATAATGGCTCTTGGCGAGAATGCGCTCGGCGATCGCGAGCCTGCGGGCGATTGCTTCCTCACCCGGAGCGGCGGCCTGCGCCGCGCGCAAGGCTTCCACGTTCCGGCGCGCCGCCCGCGGCTCGCAAATTCGCGTGCTGCCGAACACCACGATCGTGTGGCGGATACCGTGCTGGTCGAGCAGAGTTTCCGGTTTGAGGTACTCGAGCTGCAGGCGCAGGCCGCGGGCCTCGTCGCGGCTCAGAAATTCGGGATCCGCCTCGGCCAGACGGTAGGCAGGACTTTGCAGAATCCTCTGCACCCGCTGCAGCGCCTCGGGATCCTCCTCGGGCGACTTGGGCCGCTGCCATGGCAGCGGCTCCCGGCGTCGATGCGGGTCGGGAGGGCTCGGGATCCGGTTGTGCCGGGAATTCCGCGTGTCGCTCATGGCCGGGGCACCTGCTGTCGGGTCGCGCCATCCCACCTTTAGCACCTCGGCCGGAGCGAAGTGGACCCGCACCGCGCCGGGTCAGCGACTGCAACCGGCAAGCTTCCGGGTCGCCCGCCCTAAACAGGATATCTCAACAGGATATTAAGTATTTCCCGCACAATTAGAGGAGTCAGAAACAGGCGGCCGCGCTCGGCGGCCGCGCCTGCGGCAGCGGATCCATGCGTTTCGATCTCCCGTCCAATTTCGAGCCACGGCTGAAGCTCTACGCCCTCGATGAGGCCGGATTTGGCCTTCGATCGAGCCGGCACTGGCGCAAGGCATCGACGCCTTCATCGAGGCGGAAAAGCAGATGCCGTCGGTCGCGCCGATGTTCCAGACCCACGGCGACCTGATCCGCCGGATCGAGCAGCAGCATTTCTCTCTGCTGCTCACGGGGCAGTTCGACGAGCGCTACATCGAATCCTGCCGGTCGCTCACCGAGCAGGAATACAAGATCGGGATCACGCCACGCACCCGCATGATCGCCGGCAACATGGTGTTTCGCGCCGTCGTCGACGCCCTGGCTCGGAGTGCCCGCTTGTCGCCGCGACGGGTCGCCGCCGGGGCCAAGCTCATCTCGCAGGCGATCGGTTTCGACATCGCCACCTCGATGACGCTGCATCAGGACGCGGCCATCAACGCCTCCGAGGCCCGGCGTCAGGTGCTGGATTCGGCGATCGCCGCCTTCGAGCTGACCATCAACGAAGTCGTCGCCGGCGTGAAGGAGGTCTCCCGGTCCCTGAGCGTCGGATCGGGCGCGATGCGCCGCGCCGCGGACGAAATTTTCGACCGGATGAAGTCGGCCGCGCACGCCTCGATCACCACCACCGAGAGCGTGGAGACCACCGCCGCGGCCACCGAGGAGCTGTCGAAATCGATCGGCGAGATCGGCAACCAGAGCGCCGGCAGCCTCGATCTCGCGAACCATGCCGCGCGCGACGCCGAAGTCTCGATGAAGACGCTGGGACAACTCGCCGACGCGGTGGGCCAGATCGGGTCGGTCGTGGATCTGATCTCGAAAATCGCCGGCCAGACCAATTTGCTGGCGCTCAACGCCACGATCGAGGCGGCGCGCGCCGGAGACGCCGGACGGGGCTTTGCCGTCGTCGCCTCCGAAGTCAAGGCGCTCGCCAACCAGACCGAGAAGGCGACCAACGAGATCTCCCGGCAGATCGCCGCGGTCCAGAACGCCACGAGTCAATCGGTCGAGCAGATCGGGGCGGTGGCCAAGGCGGTGACGCACATGGCTTCGGTCGCCTCCGCGATCGCCACTTCGGTGGTGCAACAATCGGCCGCCGCCAACCAGATTTCGGAAGCGGTCCAGGCGGCCGCGAGCAACACCAAACGCGCGACGGAGGACGTCCAGGCGGTGGAGCACTCGACCAGCGACAGCCTGGCCGTGGTGCGGGACATCTTCACGCTGACCGAGCGCCTGTCCTCGGCCGCCGTCGATCTCGAAGGCCGCGTCGGGGAGTTCTTCTCCCGCGTTCGCGCCGCGTAGCCGCCTTCCCGAAATTCCGAAGTCGTCGTTCCGGAGCGCGGGCGCAAGCCCGCGGGCCCGGAAGGACAACGCTCACTCAGCGAAATCCGGTTGATCCAGGGCAAGGATTTTGCGAGCCTTGCGGATAGGGTGGCTGGAACCTTGGGGCGGCACCATGGCCGACCAGCCGTTTCCTTCCATTGCGTTCCTGTGGCCGGCGCTGGCGGCGGCTTCGACCAGCGGCATGATGTCGGCCTTGGCGGGTCAACTCGCCCGGCTCGGCGGAGCCGTGGCGAAGGCGGATTCCTCGAAACCGAAATGGGCGACCGCCAATCGCGTCGTCCTCGAGCTGCCGTGCATGCGCTTGCGCGAGTTCTATGCCGAGGACGACGCGGTGCCGACGCTCGTCTGCGCGCCGTTCGCGCTGCATCGGGCCACGATCGCCGATTTCGCGCCGGAGCACAGCCTGGTGCGGGCCCTGCGCGGCGCCGGGCTGTCGCGCATCTGCGTCACCGATTGGCTCAGCGCCGGCCCGGAGATGCGTTACTTGTCGATCGACAATTATCTGGCCGATCTCGACTTGGCGGCGGACGAGCTCGGCGGAAGAGTCGATCTCATCGGGCTGTGTCAAGGCGGCTGGATGGCGCTGCTGTTTGCGGCGCGATTTCCGGAAAAGGTACGCAAGCTGGTGTTGGCGGGTGCTCCCGTCGATATCCGTGCCGGCGAAACGGCCCTGTCGCGACTGACGGCACAAATGCCGCTCGCAGCCTTCGAGCAGCTCGTCGAGCTCGGCGGCGGGCGGATTCTAGGCGACCGGGTGCTGGGGCTCTGGGGTCCGCAGACCCGCGACCGCGAAGCGATGTGCCGGCTGCTGCAGGTCCCCCGGCGGCTCGGGGGCCCGGCATTGCGCCGGCTCGAAGCGGAATTTCAGGAATGGTACGCCGCGACGGTGGATTTGCCCGGCACCTATTATCTCGAAGTAGTGGAATGGCTGTACAAGCAGAACCGGCTCGCCGAGGGCACGCTCGTCGCCCTCGGGCACCGCATCGACCTCGCCCGGGTCCGCGTTCCGCTGTTCCTGCTGGCGGCCCGCGACGACGATATCGTGGCAGCCGAGCAAGTGTTCGCCACCGAGGCTCGCGTGGGCACTGCCGCGAGCGAGATCGAAACCGCGATGGCGCCGTGCCAGCATCTCGGGCTGTTCATGGGGGCGCGAACGCTGCGAACGATTTGGCCGAAAATCGCGCGCTGGCTGATTGGAAAGCGCCCCTCTTCGCGGCGCTCCTTGCGACCCGCCGGCCCGTCGCCGATGGCGCCAGAGCCGAGGCGGAAGGCGTGCAGCGGGGCCGGGAGTTCGCCCGCGCGAATTGCGCGCGGTGCCACTCGATCGAGCGGGCCGGCGAGAGTCCGCTCAAGCCGGCCCCGCCGTTCCGCACGCTGCACCAACGCTATCCGGTCGAGTACCTCGAGGAGTCCCTCGCGGAGGGGATGGTGACCGGCCACCCCGACATGCCGGAATTCCGCCTGGAACCCGATCAGATCGCGGACTTCATCGATTTCCTCAAGAGCTTGGAGGAATAATGGGGAGCGGATCGACGCTTCCGGGCTCGGGGGCTTTGCCTCCCCCCTGGAACGCCGCGATCACGATCCGGCGCTGGCCTGCTTGAGGGGGTCCTCGAGCGGCACGCTCATCTCACTGCCGCGGCCGAAGTTGGCCGTCTTGCCGTCGACCGACTCCTGCTTGGCCTGCTGGCGGCCGAGCGCGACGATGGTCGGGATATCGACCTCGGCGAGCGGCGTCATCCGCGGCTTGCGCCGGAGCGCCGCTTCGATGAACGGTGCAAGCTCCGCCTGTTTTCTCGCCGCGCGCCCGGCGTGGCGTTGCTTGAAGCCCGGCATGACGGACTTGGCGAACAGCTCCATGGATTCGCAGATGTCCTCGTGCCGGTTGTTGCCGCCCTGCTGCACGAAGATCATCTGATCGACGCCTGCCTCTTCGAACTGCCGCAGATGCTGTTCAATCTGTCCGGGCGAGCCGATGGCGCCGGCTCCGCCGCGGGCAATCGGGAGCAGGTCCCGAGCCCGCTCGTAGTTCGCCCAGATATTGGTGCGCCCGGGCAGGTGCTCGCCGAAGATATAATGGTGGCCGAGCGCGTAGCCGAAGAAGCGGAACCCGTCGAGCCCGCGGCGGCGCGCCTCCTCGGCGTCCGCATGACAGGAGAACCCGCCGACCATCGCGATGTTGGCGTTGACGCTGTGGCCGATCGGGACACACGCCTCGGACTTGATGATGTCGTAATATTCGCCCACCCATTTGATGGCTTCGGCGGGATCGATGAACGCGAAGGTGAGCGCGCCGATGCCGTCGCGCGCCGCCTCGTGGATCGTCTCGCGGCGCGAGGCGGCGACCCAGATCGGCGGGTGGGGTTTTTGCACCGGCTTGGGCACCACGTTGCGGCACGGCATGGAGAAATATTTGCCCTGGTAGCCGGGATAAGGATCCATCACCATCATGTTGGCGGCCTCGCGGGTCGCCTCGTGCCACATCGGTTGCTTGTCCTGGACCGAGACGCCGAAGCCGCCGAGCTCGGCGAGCGAGGCGCTCTCTCCGGTGCCCCATTCGACCCGGCCGGCGGACACGAGATCGAGAGTGGCGATGCGCTCGGCGACGCGGGCCGGGTGATTGTACGGCGGCGGCATCAGCACGATGCCGTGGCCGAGCCGGATGCGTTTGGTGCGTTGCGAGCAGGCGGCGAGAAAGACTTCCGGGGCCGAGGAATGCGCATATTCCTCGAGGAAATGGTGCTCGACCTCCCAGGCGTAATCGATGCCGAGCTTGTCGGCGAGCTCGACCTGGTCGAGCGCATCCTGGAACAGTTTGAGCTCGGCTCCCTCGACCCACGGCCGGGGCAGCTGATGCTCGTAGAAAATGCCGAATTGCATGGATGTCCTCGGGGGTGATTCTGCCGCCGATCGCCGGCGCGCTCCGATCAACTAACGCCTTGGCCGGCGGCCGGCCTTGCTCGTTCCGAGCTGGTCGTGCCGGCGACTACGCGCGCACTCCGGAGAACGGCCAGCTGCCCAGCGCGCCCGCGCTCATCTTTCCGGACATCTTGTCGCCGTCGACCGCGCCGGTGAATTGCAGCGTCAACGGCATCGGATTGGTGATCGATATCTTCCAGGATACGTCGTTGCCGCTCACGGTGCCGTCGAAAATGTCGGTGGTGCTGCCGTCGCCCGACTGCTTGCCGGTGAGCGTGCCGCCCTGCGAGGTCGCCACCAGGGCCGCCCTGCGCTCGCCCATCGGCGTCTGCATGGTCAAATTCCAGGTGCCGTCTACGGCCATGTCGCAGTCCTCCTTGGCAAGTGAAACCCCGGTGCCCCATTCGCGGCGCAGTCTAGTGGGCCTCGCTCGCCGCAACAAGCGGTGGCCGAGGCCACCGTCCCCGCGGAAAGCGGGACCTCGATCAACGACACTTGGCCAAACCGCATTGCGCCATGTTCTCGCGTCAGCCGGATTCACTTCTCCGTTTCAAACAAGCCGGCGACGAACTGCTTCTGCATCGCCGCGACGACGATCAGCGGCGGCAGCAGGGCGAGGATCACGGTCGCCATGACCAGGTGCCATTGCGGCTCGAAATCGGAGGCGCGCGCCATGCGCTGGATGCCCATGATCACCGTGTAGTAGGCGGTATCCTTGGTGATGAGCAGAGGCCACAGATATTGGTTCCAGCCGTAGACGAAGGTGACCACGAACAGCGCCGCCATGTTGGTGCGCGACATCGGGATCAGGATCGACCACAGGAAGCGCAGTGGGCCGGCGCCGTCGACGCGAGCCGCCTCCATGAGCTCGTTGGGAATCGTCATGAACACCTGGCGGAACAGGAAGGTCGCGGTGGCGCTGGCGATCAGCGGCACGGTCAGCCCGGTATAGGAGTTCAACAGCCCGAGACTGGCCGCGACCTCGTAGGTGGGCAGGATCCGCACTTCCACCGGCAGCATCAGGGTGGCGAAAATGATCCAGAACGCCAGCATCCGGAACGGAAAGCGGAAGAACACGACGGCGAAGGCGGACAGAATGGACACCGCGATCTTGCCGAAGGTGATGACGAGCGCCACCAGGATGCTGTTGACGAGCATCGGCCAGATCGGCGGCAGGCCGTAGTTGCGCAAGCCCTCGCTGAGCACCTGCCGGTAATTGTCGATCAGGCGATCTCCCGGGATGAGCGGCAGGCCGGTCAGGGTCTGCGTCAAGGTATGGGTCGAGGCGACGAAGGCCATGTAGATCGGGAACGCCATCAGGCCCGCGCCGAGGATCAGCACCGCGTGCGCCAGCAGATCGCGGGTCGTCTTGTTCGTCCATTTGACCGATATCGACCTCGGCCTGACCGCAGCCGCGATACCTCCCCCTGGAGGGGGGAGGTCGGCGAGCCTCGCAAGAGGCGAGCCGGGCGGGGGTGAAGCGGCGTCACCCCACCCCGCTGCCTCGCTGCGCTCGGCGGCGACCCTCCCCCTCCAGGGGAGGGTGGGGAGTTGCCATTTCGAGGTCATCCAAATTTCTCCTGACGAGTACAGCACTCAATAATGAATCTTGCGCTCGATATAGCGGAACTGCGCGATGGTGAGCGCGCCGACGATCAGCATCAGCACCACCGATTGCGCGGCCGAGCCGCCCAGATCGAGAGCCTCGAAGCCGTCGCGGAACACCTTGTAGACCAGCGTCGTCGTCGCGGTGCCGGGCCCGCCGGCGCTGGTGGCATGAATCACCGCGAAGGTGTCGCACAAGGCGTAGACCAGGTTGACGACGGCGAGAAAGAAGGTGGTGGGCATCAACAGCGGAAATACGATTGCGCGAAACCGCGCGAAGGCGCCGGCGCCGTCGATCTCGGCGGCTTCGAGCAACGAAGGCGGGATCGTCTGCAGCCCGGCGAGGAAGAACAGGAAATTGTAGCTGACCTGCTTCCAGGCCGACGCGATGATGACCAGCAGCAATGCCTGATTGCCGTTGAGAAAATGGTTCCAGACGACGCCCAGCGGCGCCAGCAGCCGCGGCAGCACGCCGATCGTCGGATTGAACAGGAACCACCACAGCACGCCGGCGATCGCCGGGGCGATCGCATAGGGCCAGACGATCAGCGCCTTGTAGACCGCCGAGCCCCGCACCGCGCGGTCGGCCACCACCGCAAGCGCGAGCGCCACGCTCATGGCCAGTGCCGTGGTAGCGACCGCAAACACCAGCGTGACGCCGAGCGCGGATAGATAGCCCGGATCCGAGAGGATGCGCGCGAAATTGCCGAACCCGACGAAGCGCTCGGACAGCCCGAACGCGTCCTGCTCGAACAGGGAACCCTGCAGCGACCGCAAGCTCGGCCAGACGAAGAACGCGAACGTGATCGCCAGCTGCGGGACGAGCAGGAGCAGCGGCACGATCATGCCCGGGAAGGTGACGCGCTTATCCTGCATACCAGGTATCAGTGGTCAGTAGTCAGATATCAGAAACGCGATCATTCGCCGCCGTTCTGATTGCTGATTACTGACTTCTGTCCCCCGCTACATGTTGGCCCGCTCGAACTGCCGCAGCAGATCGTTGCCGCGAGTCACCGCGCTGTCGAGCGCTTCCTGGGCGCTCTTGTTGCCTTGCAGCGCCGATTCCATCTCTTCCTCGATGATGTTGCGGATCTGCACGAAACTGCCGAGCCTCAATCCCTTCGAGTTGTCGGTCGGCGGATTGAGCGTCATCTGCTTGATGGAGACGTCGGTTCCGGGATTCTTGTCGTAGAAGCCCTGCTGCCGCGACAGCTCGTAGGCCGCCTGGGTGATCGGCAGGTAGCCGGTCTGCTGATGCCACCACGCCTGCACCTCCGGCTTCGACAGGTAGCTGAAGAATTTCGCGACGCCCTTGTAATCTTCCGCCTTCTGTCCCTTCAGCACCCACAGCGTCGCCCCGCCGATGATCGAATTCTGCGGCGTACCTTTGACGTCGGGCCAGTACGGCATCATGGCGATGCCGACCTCGCTCTTCAGATTGGTGATGATGGTGAGCCGGGTAGCGGAGGAGGCGAGAATCATCCCGCATTCGCTCGCATTGAATTTCGGCTCCGCCGAATTGACGCGCCCTCCATAGTCGAACAGCTTGGTCTTCTGCCATTCGGCGAGCTGGGCGAGGTGCTTGACCTGGACCGGCCCGTTGATCTTCAGCTCGGTATTGAATCCGCCGAACCCGTTCGCCTGGGTGGCGATCGGCACATTGTGCCAGGCCGACAAATTCTCGATGTTGATCCAGGACGGCCATTCGCTGGTGAAGCCGCAGGGCACGCCGGCCGCCTGCAGCTTCGCGGCCGCCGCGCCGACCTCGGGCCAGGTTTTCGGCGGCGAATTCGGATCGAGCCCGGCCTTCTTGAACAGGTCCTTGTTGTAATAGAGTACCGGGGTCGAGGAATTGAACGGGAAGGACAACATGTTGCCCTGGGTGTCGGTGTAATAGCCGACCACCGCCGGTAGGTAGGCCTTCGGATCGAACGGCTCCGCGGCGTCCTTCATCAGCTCGTAGACCGGATAGACCGCGCCCCTGGCCGCCATCATCGTCGCGGTGCCGACCTCGAACACCTGAATGATGTGTGGCGGCTGCTTGGCGCGGAACGCTGCGATCGCGCCGGTCATCACCTCGGGATAGGTGCCCTTGTAGACCGGAACGACCTTGAAGTCCTTCTGCGAATTGTTGAAATCGGTGGCGATCTTCTCGAGTTTCTGCCCGAGCTCGCCGGCCATGGCATGCCACCATTGCAGCTCGGTCTGCGCCGAGGCCGGTGCGGCAAAACCGATTGCGGCAAGCGCCGCGAGCCATGCGAACGGCTTGTACATGCGAGGTCCTCCCCATCGCCTGGTTCGTCGTGCCGGCCATCCTATACGAGGATTGGAGGACGGGAGAAGGACGATCCTGGCCGCGTGGTTCGTGGGGCGGCCGTCATCCTGAGGTGCGAGGCGCGAAGTGCCGAGCCTCGAAGGACGGCCGCCCTCCTCACCATGGTTCTCCAGGTCTTTGGGGAACCGGCACAGGCCGGGTATGCGTTGGCGTGCTAGGCTGGGTGCCGCGGCTCGGTCCGGAGGACGCCGGGACCGCGTGCTCGCCGATCGGAGGGAAATCGATGCCGGGCGTCAAGGAAATGATCGCTGCCGCCAATGCGGTCGTGCCGAAGCTCGATCCCGCCCGGGTTCGCGAGATGGCGAACCGGGAGGACGTGGTCATCCTCGACGTTCGCGATGCGCCCGAGCTCGAGGCGAGCGGCAAGATCAAGGGTGCGGTCCATGTCCCGCGCGGCATGCTGGAGTTCCGGGCAGATCCCGCGAGCCCCTCGCGCCATCCGGCGTTGCAACCGGACCGCACGGTTCTGGTCTATTGCGGCTCCGGCGGTCGCGCCGCGCTGAGCGGCAAGACCTTGAAGGAACTCGGCTATCCGTCCGTCTATAACGCCGGCGGGTTCAAGGAATTGGCAGAAACCGGGCTGGAGACCGAGCCGGCACGCTGACCGCCAGGGGTTCTGCAACGGCAAGATAACTGCAAAACCCCGGAAAATCTGCGCGAAAAATCCGGCTTCATGCAAACCCCGGCTAAACCGCGCTCACAAGATTTGGGCCGGCTCCAACGTGTATGCGCCTGCAAGCCCGCCCGCGGGCGGTGGGCAGGTGTCCCGCCGACCTCGCCCGCCGGCTCGATCGATAAATTCCGAGCGAAGATATTCAGGCGAACGCAACAGGCCCGAACCTTACAATCCTGCTTCGGCCGGCCTCCCGCCTCGGGTGGCGGCCGGTTTGCTCTGGCTGCGGCCCGCGAGAACCAGCGCTCACATGTATCGCTTCGTGCCGGATACGACCAAAACCGTCCGAGCGCTCGGAACGGACCTGCTTGCCCGGTTTTTCCGGGACGAGTCCGGCGGGTATCTCGTCCTCGCCGGGCTGGCGTTACCGGCCGCTCTCGGCATGGTCAGTCTCGGGACCGAGGCGGGGCTGTGGTATTACAAGCATCAAGCGATGCAGGGCGCCGCCGATTCCGGCGCGGTCAGCGCGGCCGTGGATTATTACCTCGAGAGCAACGGCAGTGTGCTCCAGCTGCAGGCTGAATCTGCGATCGCCACGTACGGTTTCGTCAACGGCTCGAACGGCGTCACCGTCACGGTGAACCGGCCGCCGCAATCCGGCAACTACACGACCGCGGCAGGCGCGGTGGAGGTGATCATAACGCAGCCGCAAGCCCGGCTGTTGTCGGCGATGTGGCACGCGCAGCCAATATCGATCTCCGCGCGTGCGGTCGCCCGCGGCACCGGCGGCAAGGGTTGCGTGCTGGCGCTCGATCGGAGTGCGAGCGGTGCTGTCACCTTGCAGGGCAACGCGCAGGTCACCCTCACGGGCTGCAGCCTGTTCGACGATTCCAACAATACGAGCGCGCTCACAGTCGGTGGAACTTCCCGGCTCTCTGCATACTCGACCTATGTCGTCGGCGGATGCGGCACGAGCACGTGCTCATCGATATCCAATATCTCGGTGACGAACGGTATCGAGACCGGCACGACCCCGATGGCCGATCCTTACGCCGGCACTGCATCAGGGTCCTACTCGGGCTGCGCCCAGCACAACTTCAGCGCCAAGAGCGCAGTGACCATAGATCCCGGCGTCTATTGCGGTGGGATGGCGCTCAACGCCGGGGCGAACGTGACCTTGAACCCGGGCGTCTATTACCTCGATCAGGGCAATCTCCAAGTGAACGGCGGCGCCACCATGACGGGAAGCGGCGTGACTCTCGTGTTCACTTCGAGCAATGGCCACAATTACGCCAACGCCACCATCAACGGCGGCGCCACCATCGATCTGACAGCACCGGATTCGGGCGCTACGAAGGGGATCGTCATGTACGGTGATCCCAACATGACTGCCGGCACTACGTTCAAGTTCGAAGGCGGCGCTACGCAGACCTTGGGCGGCGCCATTTACCTGCCGGAAGGCGCCGTCACCTTCGCGGGCGGCGCCAATACGACCACGGGATGCACGCAGCTCATCGGCAACACGATCACGTTCACCGGCAATTCCAATTTCGCCATCAACTGCAAGAACTACGGCACCAAACCGATTGGTTCCGCGCTGGCGAGCTTGGTGGAATAGGCTCGCGGAGCCGGCGTTCCCCAACCCGGATCCGCAGTTTGCTTTTTCCGGAGATCGCCTCAGCGCATCAAATCCCGTCGAACGACGACGACCTGGCAGCTTAACGGGAATGCTCGCGTCCTCTATCAATTTGCTCGGTATTTTACGCAGTTCGACCACATGCCGATCTCACCAGCATGCTGGCCGGAGGCAACGCTTCAACCGAGCACGTTTCCTCACTGGTTGCTTAAAAGCTCGTTCACGCGGCGGATGCGATGCGATCGGTCATATTGACGAATTGAAGATGCGATGGCGGTAGCGTGTAGCCCAATTCCGGCAAAGGCTCACCGCGTGATATCCGCCGGCCTTGCTGGTGCACGGTGAAAGTCCAGAGCGCGACGCCCTAACGGATCTTGTATTCTGCACGAAAGCATCGGCTCATGCTTGAAACCATCTCAGCAGTATTCGTGGCACAGTGCAATCTGTGGATTCGTTTCGGCCGGGATCAATCGGGCAATTACGCCGTCCTGACGGCCCTGACTGCACCCGTTTTGCTGGGAATCGCGGGGTTGGGTACTGAAGTCGGTGTGTGGTCGGTCAAGCATCAGACGATGCAAAGCGCGGCCGATTCCGGCGCCGTCAGCGCGGCCGTGGCCTATTATATTCAAGGCAACAACAGCAATCTATCCGTACAGGCAAATGCCGTTGCCTCTCCGTACGGGTTTGTCAACGGCTCGAACGGCGTCACGGTCACCGTGAATCAGCCGCCGAAATCGGGAACCCACACCACGACGGCGGGCGCGGTCGAAGTGATCATCACCCAGCCGCAGACTCGGCTGTTCTCCGCGATGTGGGACTCGCAATCGATGACGCTATCGGCGCGTGCCGTGGCGATTCCGGCCTCCTCCTGGGGCGGCACCGGCTGCGTAGCCGCACTCAGCGGCAGCGCCAGCGGCGCGATCGGGACTCAAGGAAACGCGCAAATCGCCCTCAACAACTGCAGCATGTTCGATAATTCCAGCAATGCGAGCGCGCTCACGGCCGGTGGAACATCCGGCATCTCTGCGTACTCGGTCAATGTCGTCGGTCAGGTACCTAGCGCATCGGCTGCCAACATCTCGGTGACGAACGGCATCCAGACCGGTGGGCCGCCGATGATCGATCCTTATGGCAATACTTCGCCCGGGTCCTTCTCCGGCTGCGATCAGCACAATTACTCCGCAAAAACCACGGTGACCATAAGCCCGGGCGTCTACTGCGGTGGAATCAATCTCAATGCAGGTGCTAACGTGACGTTGAGTCCGGGCATCTACTACCTGGATCAGGGAAACCTTCAGGTGAACGGCGGTGCTACGATGACCGGCACCGGCGTCACGCTGGTATTTACGTCCAGCACGGGCCACAACTATGCGAACGCGACCATCGGTGGAGGGGCCACCATCAATTTGACGGCTCCGACAACCGGCGATACCGCCGGCATCGTGATCTTCGGCGATCGAAACATGCCGGCCGGTACCACGTTCAAGTTCGAAGGCGGCGCCTCCCAGATCTTCGGAGGCGCACTCTATTTGCCTAAAGCAGCCGTCAGCTTTTCGGGAGGTGCCGGTACCAGCACCGGATGCACGCAGCTCATAGCCAACACGGTTAGCTTCACGGGCACGTCAAACTTCGCGATCGACTGCAGCGGCTACGGCACCAAGCCGTTCGGGTTCGGACTTGCGCTGCTGGTTGAGTGAAATGATATCGATTCTTCGCATCTACGTGAGATCGCCAATTGGACGCGCCGTCCGGAACCTCGCTCGTGACATCCGCGGCGTTGCGGCAATCGAGTTTGCCATTGTTGCGCCCATGCTCGTACTCGCCATGGTCTGCACCGCGGATCTCGGACTGGGGATCTATCGCAAGATGCAGGTGCAGAACGCGGCACAGGCCGGCGCCGAATACGCCATTGTGCACGGCTACGTCAGCGCTTCCATCACGACCGCGGTGAGCAATGCCACTACGTTTTCCGGCATTAGCGCCACGCCGGCACCTTCCCAATTCTGCGGATGTCCGTCATCGACGGGAGTTACCACCACGGACTGCGGCGGTACCTGCTCGGGGGGCTCCAGCCCCGGCACTTACGTCAGCGTCGGGGCTCAGGCGACGTACACGACGATCCTGCCCTATCCCATCATGCCCAACAGCTTCACGTTCAACGCGCAATCCACGGTGAGAATTCAGTGAGATTTCCGCAGATATGGCGAAATCGCGAGGGTGCGGCAGCGGTGGAATTCGCGCTGACCGCGCCGGCTTTCTTCGCGATGCTCGTCGGCGTGATCGAGTGCGGATTGTTGCTGTGGACCCAGATCGGCCTGCAGCACGGGGCCGAGATGGCAGCGCGTTGTGCCAGCATCAACGCGACACTGTGCGGAACTACGAGCGCCGTCCAGCAATACGCCGCTCAACAAGCATTCGGGCTCAATCCGCCAAGCTCGACGTTCACGGCAGACCCATCGCCCGCGTCGGGATGCGGCTACAAAGTCAGCGCCAGCTACGCATTCAATTTCCTCACGGCATATTTCCCGAACCCCGCGGTGACGATCAGCGCGCAATCCTGCTTTCCGAAATGAACGGGAGTGCGGCCTGAAAAACCGGACGGGCGGCCGGTTGTGGCTTCATGCATAGCCGGCCATAACCCGCTGAACTGCAAGCAGATTCCCGTGCAGTCGACCGCCGGTCCGGCGCTCGGATCACCCCGTGGGAAATTTTGGCGAAACTGTGACCTCGGTCACAGGTACCTTGATAGCGCCGGTGCATATTGGCACCAGAGACAGAAGCCCGGCGATCCTCGAATCGGGCTCTGCCACCGGGGGCGTATCATGACTTCTTCGCTCATAGGCGCCGACAAAGGCACCCACGGCAAGATCGTGGGGACGGCGCTGGTTGCGGTGCTGGTATTCGTCGCGGTGGGGTTCTGGGCGCATCTGACCGACGAGGCGAATTCCGGCAGACCCGTCGTGGTCAAGGCCTCGACGCCCACCACCTACACCAGTCGCGACGGCGTGGCGGTTCGCTGAGAGAGTTCCCAAGTCCGGCTGATGAAGCTCGTGCTCTACGGCAGCTTTCCGGCCTCGGAAGCCGGCCGGATCGCCCGGCATTTGACCTCGGACTGGGAGGTGGTGCCGGTATTCAATGAGGCGCCGGCGCAAGACAAGCGGGAACGCCTCGCCGACGCCGAGGTGATGGTCACCAGCGTCTATCGCTCCCGCGATCCGCCGGCGCCGAGACTGCGCCTGTTGCAGTGCTCGAGCACGGGCACCGAGCGGATCGATCTCGAGCATCTGCCGCGCGGCTGCATCGTCTGCAACGTGCACGGCCACGAGATCGCCATTGCCGAATACGCGATCTGCGCGGTGCTCGATTGGGCGATCGGCTATCGCTCGCTCGCCGCCGCGTTCCATGACGGCTCCTGGACGCTTGCGGAATGGGTCGACGGGCCCAATCACGGCGAGGCGTTCGGCAAGACGCTCGCCCTGCTCGGGTTCGGGCGCATCGGGCGCGAGATCGCGATCCGCGCCAAGGCGCTGGGCATGAGCATTGCGGCGCTCTCGGCGTGGCGGAGCGCGCCGCCCGATCCAACGCTCGTCGATCGCGCCTATCGCGCCGGAGATTGGCGGGCTTTCGCCGAAGTCGCCGATTTCCTCGTGGTCAGCTGCCCCTTGACGGCGGAAACCCGCGGCATGATCGACGCGGCATGGTTTGCCGCCATGAAGCCGGGCGCGGTCATCATCAACGTGGGGCGGGGTCCGATCATCGACGAGGCGGCGCTCCATGCGGCTTTGGCCGAGCGCCGCATTCGCGGCGCGACGATCGACGTTTGGTACAAATATCCACCGGCCTCGGGCGAACGGGTGCGTGCCGCGCAATTTGCATTTCACGAGTTGCCGAATGTGGTCATGACCCGGCACGCCTCGGCCCATACCGAGGAGACCTGGGAACGTCGTTTCCGGGCCATTGCGCGAAATCTCGAAGCGTTCGCACAAGGCCGACCGCTGGCGAACGTGATCTCGCAGGAAGACCGCTAGGCGAACGTGATATGGGAAGGAACGACGATAGAGCAGGGGATGGCGGAGCGAGGGTCAGTGGGCGAATCGCCGCTCATCCGGCATGATCCCCGCGGGGAACCTTCTACAACCTTGTCGCGTTGTCGTTTGCTCCGGCGGACCCAGGACGCGGTCATGCGGCGAACCAGGATTTCGATCCTTTGCGTGGCGGTGCTTGCCGTGATGCCGGCTAGCGCGGAGGCGGGAGGCCTCGGGTCCGTGGTGGGTGCGGTAGCGAGCGCGCCTCGAGCCCTCCTGGGCGGGCTGTTGGGCGGCGGGCGCGGCGGAAGAGCGAGCCACCACCGCCACCATGCTCGTCACGCAGCTCCCGAACGATCCGTGGCCCGTGCCGGTCCCGAACGTGCCGGTCCCGAACGGTCCGTTGTCCGGGCCGCTCCCGCAATTCCAGCCGAGCCCAGGCCCACCGATCACGGGCCCGCCCCGTTCTGGGCCTCGGCGTACGACGATGCCTTCGGCTACGTCCTGGCCTCGGCGGGCTATGAGGCCGCGTTCTGGGGGCGCGGCTATGCGGACGTGATCGACGCCATGTTCGTGCCGAATGCGGCCAATGCCGCCGGCAGCAAACACGGGCAGGCCGGCCCCTCTCCGGAGGCCGACAAATCTGCGGGTTTCGCCTCCGCCTCCGCCCCCGCCTGCGCCGAACCTCAAAATGCCGACGCGGTGAGCGAGCGAATCGAGCGCACGGTGCAGCCCACCGAGGCGCAACGCGCGGCGCTCGACGGACTCCGCAACGCTCTCCGAGCGGCGGCCGAGCGCGTGGGAGCGGCGTGCACGATGGATGCGCCCGCCGGCCCGGGTGCGCGGCTCGAGGGGACGTGGCGGCGTCTGCGCGCATTGCGCCAGGCGGTCATCATGGTTCGGGCTCCGCTCAGGAATTTCTACGACGTGCTCAATGACGAGCAAAAGGCGCGTCTCGACACCGCGGCACGCGAGGGTGCCGGCCTGCGGACAAGCGCGGCACGCGAAACCCGCCCGGCATCGTTGCGCGCCTGCGGCGAGAGTGCGCGCATGCCCGAATGGCCGGTGGCATCGATCGCGCAGGCGACCCAGCCCACCGAGGAGCAGCGCCCGATGTTGGAGCTGTTGATGGGCACTTCGCTGCATTACGCGCACGAGTTGCGGGCCTCGTGTCTTGCCGGACCGGCGCCGCTCACGCCGATGGCGCGGCTCGAGGCGGTCGACGAGCGACTCACCGCGATCGTGTATGCGGTGACGGTCCTGCGCGGGACGCTGAACCGATTCTACGTTTCTTTGACCGAGGAGCAGCGGGCAAGATTCGATGCCATGAGCCCGCCGCGACGACCTGCCGCGGGTCGCCGGGTCGAGCTGCACTAGCGCGCGGAGGCGGCGGAGGGCGGGCTGGGCGTCCGCTCGATATCGATCGTTCGCCTTCCGTCCTCACACGGCGAGCGGTGCCAGGGCCTCGATGTCGGTGACGACGTCGAGCACGACCGGGCGGTCGGCTTCGACGGCGCGGTAGAGCGCCGGCGACAGCTCGCTCGGCCGCTCGATCCGGATCCCCAACGCGCCGATCTCCTCGGCGATTCGCGCGAAATTGACGGGACGAAACGTCCACAGCTCGCGGGCCTGCTCGGTCTGCTGCCCGCCATAGGCGCGATCGAACCCGCGCTTCGACTGGTTGCCGCCGCCGTTGTTGTTCACCACGGTCACGGCGTTGATGTTCCATCGCACCGCGGTTTCGATCTCGGCGATGTGATACCAAAAACCGGAATCCCCGGTGAAGACCACCACCGGGCGCTGCGGTGCCGCGCATTTGGCGCCGAGCGCGGCCGGGAACGCCCAGCCGAGGTGCCCGGCGCTGCGCAGGTAGCTTTGGTTTTCGCGGTTCAGATCGAACATGCCGCCCATCCACATGCCGGCATGTCCGGTGTCGGCGAGCACGATGGCGTTGTCCGGCATATGCTGGGTGAGCTCGTTGCACAGCCGTTCGGGACGGATCGGCACGGCATTGGATTCGAACATCGGTCGGTATTTCTCGCGCCAATCTCGGCACAGCGCACGCGCCGTTGCGATCCAGGCCGATCGCCGCTTGGCGGTTGCGGCATCGGCGTGCTCGACCATGCGCGCGAGCACGGCCTTCGCGTCGCCGAGCACGGCGGCGCGGAGCGGGTAGTTGCGCCCGAGCGCTTCGGGATCGATGTCGATCTGGATCGCTGCCACCCCCACCTTCGGGCAATTCCAGACGTTGGTGGTCATGCCGCCGGTCGCCGTGCCGATGAAGCACACGAGATCCGCTTGCGCGACCAGGAGGTTCGCGCTCTCGCGCGAATAGGTCCCGACGACGCCGGCCGCGAGCGGATGATCGCCCCGGATGACGTCCTTGCCGTTGAGCGAGGTCGCGACCGGGACGGCAAGCTTTTCCGCAAGCGCGACCAGTTCCGCCGCCGCGCCGGAAGCCCGCACGCCGCCGCCGGCGACCAGGACGGGGCGCTCGGCTTGCTCGAGCAGGGCCAACGCTTGGCGCACGCTGCCGAGCTCGGGCTCCGGCCGGAACGGCGGCACCCGCGAGAACATGGGCTCGCAGATCGCCTCGATCTCGGCTTCATCGGCGTCGACCTGACCCTCGTTGCCGCGGAACTGCAGGTGCACCGGGCCGGGCGCGCCCGAGACCGCGACGCGGAACGCCTGCCGCACCAGGTCGGGAATGCGCTCGGCAGCATCGACCGTGGCATTGAACTTGGTCACCTGCTCGAACGCGGGGACGTCGTCGACTTCCTGATAAAGCTTGCGGAACTTGGTGCGCGAATCGCGGCCGCCGGTGAACGCCAGCACCGGCGAGTGGGCAAGATATGCGTCCCGCAGACCCGCCGCGAGATTGAGCGCGCCGACGTGCTGGGCCATGCAGATGCCCGGCCTGCCGCAGGCGCGGGCGTAGCCGTCCGCCATATAGGCGGCAGCCTTCTCGCCATGGGTCTGAATGCGATGGATCGCGGTACGGCGCTCGAGCTCCGCCATGGTGCGTCGCAGCACCGCCGGAACCATGAACACGTGGCTGACGCCGTAGCCTGCGAGCATGTCGGCAAGCACCCGGGCGCCGGTGGCCTTTTGGCCGGGGTTGGTCGCGATCGCGAGCTTGCGGTCTGCCGCGCGTGCTGTGTCCATGCTGTCCCCCTCCGGGGCCGGCTCCGCTTTCCATTATTGATTCACGTTGCCGAGCGCCATGTCCAGCATGGCGCTTCGACCCGACGGGCGATGTTTCGTGGAAAAAAGGCAAGGCCGGTGAGTTGCGGGCGCAGTGACCAGTGCAGAGCGCCGGTTCCACCCTATGGGAAGCAGGCCGTCGCGCTCAGGGGGACCTTCCAGCTTGCCAGAGCCAGGCTGAACGCGACGTTCACCGTTGCGCTGACCTGATGCCCGCAGGAAGACGTGGACGCCGTGAAGGTCGGGACGTTGGCGCCGTAATAGCGGCTCTGGGCGTAGCTCTGCGCGGCGGATGCGCTGGCGCATCGGCTTTCGACCGAGTAGCACCGCGCCGCCCCTTCCACGGCGTAATGCAGGCTCGCGGCCGAGTAGGCCAGCAGACTGGCCCAGATGATGCCGAGCAGCGTGCCGACGAGTGCGGGAAACAGCACGGCGAATTCCGCGGCCATCGCTCCGCGCTCGCATCCGACAAGGCTCGTGGCACGAGCGAAGCGCATGGTTTACCCCAAACGCATCCAGCTGGTCATGGTGATGGATGAGATGCCGGTGGCGCTCATCACCGTGATTCCGGGGAACAAAGGCGCATAGCTGTAGTTCACGCGTACTTGGATGTAATCGCCGGGCGTCGCGCTGGCGTTTCCCGCCGCCGAGCAATCCGCGGGCCTGCTGGACAGGCTGCCGACGGATTGCAGCGCGTCCGAGCCGTTGACGCAGTAATAGCCCTCCGCCGGATAGCCGGATGCCAGTCCGACGGCGGTTCCCAGCGACGTGCTGTGGATCGCCGCGGCGATGGCCATATTCAGCCCCGAGCAATTCTGGGTCGCCGGCAGCATGCTCTGGGTGCAGGTTTTCCACGCCGCCTGCGCGCCCACCTGGGCGGCATTCTCGACTTGCATCCGCTGATACATGTAATAGCCGACATCGACCGCATTCAGGAGGCCCACGCTCAGCAGCGAGGCCGCTCCGGCGAATTCGATCGCGGCCGTTGCCCGCGTTTCACCGCGCAGCGCACGAGCCTTACGGCGGACCGCTGCCCATCGTCTCTGCATCGGCGTTGCTGCGGGCTGCATCAGTTTCAGTCGGTCAGGGTGCCCCGAGTCCCTCCGGAGGGCAGCACGAGGCCGGAGGAAGAGCACTGATCGTCGCCGGCGAAGATGTCGGCGGTGCCGTTAACGGTGATATTGTCGATCACCATGCCGAAGCAATACGAGCCATGGCTGGATTTGTTGACGGCGCCGCTGAAGCTGACGCTGGCATGGGGCAAATAGACCATCCCGCTGAGTTCCCACGTCGGACTGTTGCCGGCGTAGGAAACGTCGACATTGGTGGTCAGATTCGGATCTTGATAGATCGCTATGCCGCTCCAGGCGCCGGATGACGGCGCCGCAATGTCCAACGTACCGCCGCCGGTCGGGATGTGTTGGTAGCTTGCATTGTTCGACCCGGTGAACACGACGGTCAGTCCCGAGCCGCTCGGCGTCTGCAAGGTGTAGCCGTTGGTGTCGAGCTGGCCGTTTTCGATCACCAGGAGGCCGTTCGCGACATTGATCGTGGTATCGCCCATTAATTGCAGGTCACCGCAGATGATCTTTTGGCTCCAATTCTGGGAACCGCTCATTTGGTTCGACGACGGCAGCGCCGGGTCCTTGTTTTTCGCCGGCTCCTGGTAATACGTGCCGCCGCAGTTATCCGCCGGAATATACGATGCGCGGCTGGAATATGGATCCATGATCACCGGCACGTTGGAGTTTTGAACGATGCCGCAGCCGTTGTTGGTCGAATGCGCGCTGCCGACGTTGGCGTTGAGATTGTGGCCGTTGCAGGTGGCGCTGGTGTTCGACATGACGTCGCAGCCCCGCAAGTTCGCGTTCGGAACGCCGTTGGAGGTGATGCCTTGGGCGCCGCTGCCGGCCAGCGCCAGGATGCAATACGAAATGGCATTCGCGCTGGTGGCGACGGCCGCGGCGGAAAGCCCGGTCGCGCCCTTCTTGTTCGCCGTGGCGGTTCCCAGATAGCCGACCACCTCCGAGAGGAAGAGCGGCACCTTGTCGGATATGGTGACGCTGTAGCAATTGGACGTGCAGCCCGCCGCGGTCGCCGGGTTGCTGACGGCGACGACGATGTTGCCGCTGCCGTCGTGGAATCCGTATTGCGCCGCCACCGCCTTGGCCTCGGCGGCATATCCCGAGGTGCCGTTGGTGGCCGCGGCGATCGCGGCGGCATCGGCGGCGTTCTGCATCGCTCGCTGGCGCAGATACCAATAGGAAACCTCGGCGGAGAGCCCCATTGCGCCGACCAGAGCCGGCAGGCAAAGCGCGACGAGGATCATGGTCGCGCCGCTCTGGTTTGCGGCGAACGCCCGAACCATCCCGGTACCATTGCGCAGGTGCGCAACGGTTCGGGAAAGCCTTGCGATCGACGCAATCGGAAGCCTGGACATCGGCAGACCGGTCAGAGATTTGCGCATGGGTGTAGCGGGCCACGGCCGCGCGACCGGCGATTGCGCGCCGGGCGCTTTCTTGCCCAAGCCGACCCAGAGCCCGTTCATGGCTGACCCCCTGAGCGGACGTATCCGTGGCGGGAAGATACCTATCTCCCCGCTAAGGGCGGCTTGAGCCAGCAGTTCAAATCTTCGGAAAATTGGCGGCGATGGGTCGCCTTGCCAAGCGCCTCATTTGATCGCCAGCGGATTGGTCGGCGAGCCGACCGCGCCGGTGATCGGGATCGCCGGGGCGACGAACAGGAATTCATGGACGCGGTCCTCGGCGCAATCCTTGGCCAGGTCGGCGACGTAGAAGATCTCGCCCATCGTCAGTCCCATGATCGGGATCGTGATCCAGTGCCAGGGCTGATTGATGCCCGGCTCGGTCTCGTTCGGCCGCACCTCGCAGCCCCAGGTGTCGCTGGCGAGCGCGGCAATTTCGGTGCGGTGGATCCATTCGAGCGTCTCGAACGAGAACCCCGGGGCATCGCCGCCCGGATAGCCGTCCCAGCTTCCGGTCTTAAGCTTCGCCTCCATCTGTCCGGTACGTACCACGACGAAATCCCCGCGCTTGACCTTCACGCCGCAGGACGCAGCGGTGCGGTCGAGATCCTCCCCGGTGATGGCGTAGCCGTCCTCGAGCACGTCCTTGCCGAGCGCGCGGGCGACGTCGAGAAATATCCCGCGGCCGACCATCTTTTGCTTGGTCTTCTCGATCCCGCATTTCTGCGCGCCGGCCGAGGTGACCTCGCGGCAATCGTAACCGTTCCACATCGAGCTCTCGTAGAACACGTGGCCCAGACCGTCCCATTGCGTCCCGCATTGCAGCGGCATGACGACGAGGTCGTCGGCGGCGCGGATGCCGCGATGGTCGAGCACGCCCGAATAGGCATCGGTCCCGGTGCGCAACATGACGTGCAGCGGATTGATGCGTCCCATTGCCGGATATTTGCTCTTCGCGCCCTGCGGTCCATGCTGATCGAAATTGAGCGCGAGCGAGATCACTTTGCCCTTCCTGACGAGGCGCGCCGCCGCGACGATGTCTTCGGGCTGCGTATAGTTGAGGGTGCCGATCTCATCGTCCGGCCCCCACTTGCCCCAATTCTTGTATTTCTCGGCGGCCTTGCGCAGGTCGTCCCGATTGAGCTTGCGGCCCGACATGGCATCTCATCTCCGTGTCTGCGATCGGCAAGCGGAGTTTGCCGCCGATCGACTACCGGGTCCAGATCGCCGGAAAATCGCAAACCGGGCACGGCCGACGACCGCTCGCCGCCGAAGTCCATGGCTCGTTCCGCGATGGCGGATCGAGCCCGGCAGGAAGACCGCTGGTGCGATGACGGCAGGAAGTTTGGACGCCGAAGCGCCGACTCGGGCAGTCGCGGTCAGCGCCGGTTGGCGCGGGGCCGCCAAGCGATGGGTTCCACCGCGAGCGCCGTGTTGGTCTCGGCGTTCACCCAGCCGGACTTGGTCAGCCGGCAAGGGAATTTCAGCGCATAGCAACCAAAACCATCGGCGACCTGGACCTCCAATGCATGGTCCAAAGGCGCGCTCGAGATCGGATTCCACAGCGGCTTGACACGACTGCCGGGCCATATCGGCATGTGCGGCTCCATCAGCAAATTACCAACGACGGACAAAGCTGCGTGCTCTTCCGGATCCCATGCTCCGCAACCGAGCCTGGAACGCGCCGGTAGCGCCCGCACGCACGGGGCTCATGCCTTCTCGAGTTCGCTTTCCTTGGCCACCCGCTCGTGCGCTTCGCGCGAGCTCTTGATCCGGTAATAGAACTCACCGGCGTTGTCCGGAAGCTGGCGAACGACCTCGTAGAAGCCGTCCGCTGCCATCCGGAACGGATAGCCGCGGCTCAACTGAACTTTTTGACCCACCCGAAACCGATGCGTGGTCATGCGCATCTCCATTGACGGCGAGGGCCGCGCGCGGATGCGCTGCTCTCTGCTCGGCGCGCCGGGACTGCAGGAACGGTACCGTTGCAAGCTCGCGCCGGGCGGACGCAGGGCTTTGCGCGCCGGCGTTCGCACTCGGATTTACCCTCGATCACACGAGGGATGATCGCGGTGATTCTAGCATAAGCCTTGGGTTTGGTCGCGGATTTTCCGCCTCGGGGACTCGCCCGGGTCCCCGAGCCGTTTCCCGTCGCCCGCGGAGGCGGCCCCTCGGTGCCAGGCTTCCGGAACAAGCAAAACGATCACGACCGAGAAAGTGCGCGTACATCCGGCGCTCCGGACTCGAGATCGTGACCGCTTCCGACGGCGAGCCTTTCGGCACCGTCCTGGCATAGATGGTGGCTCGGCGGCACTTGCGCAAGCACGAAGCGACGGGCGGAACGCCTCGACCGTCCCGCGGCCGCCGGCCTTTCGCCTTCGTCGGTCGAGATGGGGCGCCTTCGTTGAACGGTTCGCCGATCATGTCTCGGCGAAAAAATCACTCGTTGGGCAGTGGTCTTCTCGCGGACTGCATGGCCGCAATGGCCAAAGGTCTCATTTGACCTTGAGGTTCTCCGCGGACGTCTTGCCGCGATTGCTGACAAGCTCGTACTCGACGTGCTGACCCTCATTCAAGGTGCTGAGCCCGGCTCGCTCGACCGCGGAAATATGCACGAATACATCTTTGCCGCCATCGGTCGGCTGAATGAAGCCATACCCCTTCGTCGGGTTGAACCATTTCACATTTCCGGTCGCCATCATTGCTCTCCCGAGAGTTCCAAGACCTGCTGTACTAGCCCGGTTCGTTGCGGCTTTTCAACAAGAAATTCCGTGCTTCCCGCAGGGAACGCAAATGCCTGGCCGACCTTCCGGATACCGACAGAGAGCCTCGCGTCCTTGGGCTGGGAGAAGGTGGCGGACCTGCAACGGTTCGCGCCGAACGAAACCATGCGCGTCGACCCGCGGACAATTTCAGCGGCCAACGAAATGGTCTGGTCGGCCACCGCCTCGTCGTGCATCGGCCGAAGCCCCTGCGCGGATGCACCCGACGCGCTTACGCCGTTGCGCACGGGACAGGTATACTAATATACTAGTCCCGAGTTGGCGCGAATTCCTCGCATGAGACCGCACAATCCAATCGAGGCGCTCGTTTCGCCCGCAGACATCGGGCTTCAGGCGCGAATAGCCTCCGGTGAGCAGCCGGCGCGGCGCGCGGCGCCGAACGGAATCCTGTTGCGTAGCGTTGACACATTAGCCGAGTCCATCCTCGTGGCCGCGCTGCTCGGCGAACTAGGCTTGGTTTTGGCCAATGTCTTGGCGCGGGCCTATTTCCAGCAATCGTTTCTCTGGGCCGACGAGGCCGCGCGACTGTCGCTTTCGATCCTGGCGTTCATCGGCGGCGCCGTCGCCTACCGGCGCCGCGACCACGCGTTCGTGCGCGTCGTGCTCAACCTCGTTTCCAAGCGCGGCGAGCGCGGTTGCCTCGCCCTCGCCGACATCGTCGTGCTGTTCGTCGCCGGGCTGACCGGGATCGCCTCGGCGGAATTCATCGCCTCGAGCTGGAACGAGCGGACTCCGATCCTGCAGCTCCCCGCGGCGATGATCGCGCTGCCGCTCCCGGTCGGCATGGCCTTGCTCGTACTCTACGCCTTAGCCAACCTGCGCGGCGAGCACGGCAGAATGGCTTGGGGCGTCGGCGCCGCCTTTGTTGGGGTGATGGCGGCGGCCGCGGCGACCCGCGATTTTTGGCTGCCGCAGCTCGGGGGCGACGCGGCGATCCTCGCGGCGCTCGCGCTGTTCTTCACCGCGATCTTCGCCGGGGTACCGGTCGGCTTCGTGCTGCTGCTCGCAACCGCCACCTACCTGTGGGGAACCGACGCCGCTTCGCTCGTCGTGCTGCCCCAGACCATGGTGAACGGGACTGGCAATTTCATCCTGCTCGCCGTGCCGTTCTTCATCCTGGCCGGCCTCATCATGGAGCGCGGCGGCATCAGCGTACGGCTGGTCCGGTTCGTCTACACGCTGGTAGGTCATTTGCGCGGCGGGCTGCTGCAGGTCACGGTGGCGAGCATGTACGTCGTCTCCGGCCTGTCCGGCTCCAAGCCCGCCGACGTCGCCGCCGTGGGCACGGTGATGCGCGATGAGCTGCGCGAGCGCCACGGCGCCGCCGAGGGTGCCGCCGTGCTGGCCGCGTCGGCGATCATGGGCGAGACGGTGCCGCCCAGCATCGCCATGCTGATCGTCGGCTCGATCACCAATGTGTCGGTGGCGGGCATGTTCATCGGCGGGCTGGCGCCGGCGGCGGTGATGGCGCTCTGCCTCATGGCGCTGATCTACTGGCGCGCCCGCCGCGCCGGCGCCCCGCGGGTTGCGCGCGCTCCGCTCGACGCGATGTTCCGCGCCGGCGTCGGCGCGGTGCTGCCGCTGCTGATGCCGGGCATGCTGATCGGCGGCATTCTGCTGGGCGTGGCCACGCCCACGGAAGTCGCGGCGTTCGCCGTCGTCTACGGCCTGTTGCTCTCGGTCCTGGTCTATCGCGAGATGGACCTGCACAGCTTCCTGCGCACGGTGACCGACACCGCGGCGCTCACGGGCGTGCTGCTCTTCATCTTCGCCGCCGCGTCCGGGTTCTCGTGGACGCTGACCGTGGCCTTTCTGCCGCAACGGCTGGTCGCGCTGCTGCATTCCGTCGGCAACAGCACCGAGATCTTCATGCTGGGCTCGATCGCGCTGCTCATCGTTACCGGCGTGCTGCTCGAGGGGTTGCCCTCGCTCAACGTGCTGGCGCCGCTGCTGCTGCCGATCGCCGGCAGTATCGGATTGAGCGGTCTGCACTACGCGCTGGTGCTGATCATCGCCATGGGGGTGGGCGGCTTCATGCCGCTCGCCGGCGTGGGATTCTACGTCTGCTGCGCGATCATGCGCTGCAACGTCGAGCAAGCCTCGCGCGCCATGATGCCGTATCTGGCCGTGGTGCTCTTCGGGCTGCTCGTCGTCGCGTTCGTGCCCTGGTTCGCGCTGTTCCTGCCCCGATATTTCGGATTTGCCGGATGAAACCCGCCGCAGTGTCGCGGCCACGACCAACCAAGGAGGAAACCATGGATCGCAGAACGTTCCTCAAGACCACCGGCGCCGGCCTGGCCGGGCTGGGCTTGGCGGCTCCGTATGTGGCGCGCGCCGCCGCGCCGCTGACGCTGCGCTGGGCGCATTTCGCCCAGGAAGATCATCCGGCGAACATCGCCGCCAAGCAGTTCGCGAGCCGGATCGAGGCGCGCACGGACGGCGCGATCAAAGTCAACATCTTTGCCAACAACGTGCTGGGCGGGCCGCCGGAGCAGGCCCAGCAGATCAAGCTCGGCACCATCGACATGGGGCTGCCGACGCAAGGGCAATTGGACAAATACGACCTGGCGTTCGCGGCCGTGATGCTCCCGTTCGTGTTCGACGGCCCCGCCCACGTCTACCGGGTGCTCGACGGCCCGGCGATGGACTGGCTCTCCCCGCTCGCCGAAAAGCAGGGATTCGTCCTGTTGCGCAACTGGGACTACGGCTTTCGCAACGTGACCAACAGCGTGCGCCCGATCCACGCGCCCGACGACGTCAAGGGGCTGAAATTGCGCACCCCGCCGGAACTGCAGATCCAGGCCTCGATGGAGGCGCTCGGCGCCATCGTGCAGGCGATCGCCTTCCCGGAGCTCTATCTCGCGCTCTCGCAGAAGGTGGTCGACGGCGAGGAAAACCCGATCCCGGTGATCTATTTCAACAAGTTCTACGAGGTGCAGAAGCACCTCGCGATCACCCGCCACATCTACAACAACATGATTCACACGGTGGGCGCCAACACCTGGAAGAAGCTCACGCCCGACCAGCAGGCGATGTTCCGCGAGGAGAGCGCCGCAGCGGGCGACCTGATGCGCAAGCTGATCAACGACGGCGAAACCGAGCAGATCAAGAAGCTCGAAGCCGCCGGCATGCAGGTGACCCGCCCGGATCTCGCGCCGTTCCGCGCCAAGATGGAGCCGGCCTACAAGCGCATCGCCGATTACGCCGGCGAGGCCAATGTGAAAAAATTCCGCGACCTGGTGGAGCAGGGCCGCAAGACCGGGTAGGGGGCCTCGTTCCCCGGACGCAGCGCAGCAGCGCCGCGCCGCGCCGGGGACACGATGCAGGCGTTTGCAGTTGCCTCAGATCTTCAACATCTTCGCCGCGGTGCCGCCGAGGATCATCCGGCGCTCCTCGGGCGAGAGACGCAGCTCCTCGACGATCTCGACCGGGCGCTGATAGCCCATGTCGAAGCAATAGTCGCTACCGGTCATCACCCGGTCGGCGCCGACCTGGGAGATCACGAATTCCAGGATCGGCTTCGAATGCGAGATGGTGTCGTAGGTGAAGCGGCGCAGATAGCTGCTCGGCGCTTGCGCAAGGTGCTTGGCCTCTTTCCGGACCCTCCAGCCGTGGTCGACGCGGCCGATCAGGATCGGCAGCGCGCCGCCCGCATGCGGCAGATTGACCTGCAGGTTGGGATGGCGGTCGAGCACCCCGCCGAAGATCAGGTGGCAGGCGGCGATCGCGGTGTCGATCGGGTTGCCGAGCAGATTGCCGAGGTAGAAGCTCTGCATGCGCTTGCCGCCGACGGTCTGGATCGGATGCAGGAACACTGGCAGCCCGAGCTGCTCGATCCGGGCGAAGATCGGTTCGAACAGGGCGTCGTCGAGGTCGCGATTGTCGATGTTGGTGCCCATGTAGACGCCGCGCACGCCCGGCATATTGCTCACGCGATCGAGCTCGTCGACGGCCCTGTCCGGGTCAAGCATGGGCAAGGTCGCGAGCACGACGAAGCGGTCCGGATGGGTCTTGTGCGCGACGACCGCCGCGTCGTTCCACGCGCGCGCGAGCCGGTGCGACAGGTCGGCATCGGCCCAGTACAGCATCGGCGCGGTGAGCGAGAGCGCGTGCACGCCCACGCCCTGGGCATCCATGTCGGCGAGGCGTTGCTGGATATCGATGAATTTCTTGGACAATGGCCCGGGAGAGAACACCGGGCTCTTGATCATGAAGGTGTCGTCGGTGGTCACCACCTCATATTTGAAGCGCGGACCCTCGCCGGCGACAAGATCGAGATAGGATTGCGGGAAATAGTGCGCGTGCGTGTCGATGGCGCGGACCCCGGCCGCCGTGCGCGAACCGGCGCCCTGCGCCATGGCGCTGTGGGCACTGGCCGCAAGCACGGTCGTGGCGAGCCCTCCCTGCAGAATGCCTCGGCGCGTTGGTCCCAGGCCGCAGCTGCATCCGGCATGCGTGATCATGGCCTATCCTCCCGGTTGGAGGCCCGATTGCGGGGCTTTACGCCAGATTAGCGGAAATTTGCCGGGGAGGCAGCGCAACCGACGAAGCGACGGGCCCTTGTCGGCCTCGGCAAAGCCAGCGTAAATCCCGCCGCCCCATGCAGTCATCTCATAGGGCGACGCGGGGCGCTTTCATCGGTGGCGCGGCAAGTTCACCATCGATCTCCTCGATCGAGCGCCCCTTGGTCTCGATGCCGAAGAAGAAATAAACGATTCCGGCCATCGCGAACCAGGAGGCGAGATAAACGAAAGCCGGGATGAGCATGGTGACCGAGGCCTCGGGTTTGACCACGTTGGACGAGCCGACGATCAGCGCCAGGCCGAGCGGACCGATGATCTTGCCGATGCCGCCGAACCCGTACGCCGAGCCCATGCCGCTGGTGCGCAAGCTCGCCGGCCACACCTCGGCGGCGTATGGACCCACGATCGCGAAGCCGCCGCTGGAGAAGAAATAGGTGACGATCAGCAGCAGCCAGAACACCGAGACCGTGCCGAGGAACGCGTCATGGAACAGGGCGGCGAGGATCAGCATGGTTGCCGCGCCGAAGCCGAGCAGCCCACCCGATGCGCGGCGCCCGATCGAGTCCGACATATAGGCGAATGCGATGCGGCCGACAAAAGCGCCCACGCTGCAGTAGATCATGAGATGCGCGGCCTCGGCCGGCGAGACTTTCAGCAGCAGCACCAATAGCGTCGGCGCCCACAACGTCAGACCGTACTCCCCGGTCTGGGCACCGAGATTGCCGAGCCAGGACACGGCGAGGCTCCTGGGATGCCGAAACAGCTCCCGCCACCGGGTCGGTTGCGGCGCTGCTGCCTCAGCCGGCAGCTCGATCTCCGACGGATTCTTTTCGAGCGCCCAGGCAAGCGACTGCCGTGCTTCGGCGAACCGCCCCATGCGGATGAGCCAGCGGGGCGATTCCGGCACCCAGGCTCGGATCAGCAGGGTCAGGGCCGCGGGAAGCAGCCCGATGGCAAAGAGCGCCCGCCAGCCCCACGTCGGCGCCACGAATGCGCCCAGTGCGGCGCCGAGTCCCGTGCCGATCGGGATCGCGGCGGTGACGATGCCGCCGATCATCCCGCGCTTGGCGGCGGGCATGAATTCCTGCACGAGCGGCAGGTCGACGCAATACAGGCCGCCGACGCCGAAACCCACGAAGAAGCGAAACACGCTCAGGAAGACCCAGCCGTTCTCCGGGGTGAGCGCCAGGATTCCGGTCGCGACCGAGAAATTGATCACCGTGGCGATGAAGACCTTGCGCCGGCCGATCCGGTCCGCCAGCCAGCCCCAGAACCAGGCACCGGCGATCGCGCCGATGCCGGAGGAGAGCAGGATGATCGCCGACAGCCCATAGGTCAGCTTCCATGGGCCGACGATGAAGGCGAGAACGAAACCGATCAGGAAGTAATCGAAGAATTCCAGCATGTCGCCGAGAATTGCGGCAAGCACGATGCGCCACTGGTTCCCCGTGAGTTTTTGCTGGCGATCGAGAAGCTCGAGCATGGCGTTTCCCCAATGTTCAAGTCGCCGTTGGGTCTCAACAATGCCAAGCGCCCGGGAAGGGTAGCAAAAAATGTCCGCAGACGCATCCGCGTCATTATCGCGACAGCGGCCCCATCAGGTGGTTGGGCAGCCAGGTGGCGATGTCCGGGAAGAAGCACAGGATCACGATCGCCAGCATCATGCACAGCACGTAAGGGATCGTCCCCCACATCACCTGCGTGACGGGCACGTCGGGCGCAATGGCGTTGACGATATAGATGTTGAGCCCGACCGGCGGATGAATCAGCCCGATCTCCATGTTGATGGTCAGGATCACGCCGAACCAGACCGGGTCGAAGCCTGCGGTGGTAAGGATCGGGTACAAGATCGGCGCCGTCATCAGGATGATGGCCGCCGGCGGAATGAAGAAGCCGGAAACAAGCAGAAAAATGTTGATTAGGAACATCAACATCCATTTGTTGACGTGCATGTCGGCGATCGCCAGCGCCAAGGTCTGGGTCAGATAAAGGGAGGTCAGCATGTAGCCGAACAGCACGGCAGCCGCGATGATCATCAGGATCATCACCGATTCGCGGGTGGTATCGCGCAGGATCAGCCACCATTTGTCCGGGGACCACATGCGGTAGATGACAACGGCGAACAGTACGCACAGCGCGGCGCCGACGCCGGCGGCTTCCGACGGGGTCGCCACGCCCCCGTAAAGCACGTACATCACGCCGACGATGATGAGAATGAACGGCAAGATCTTGGGGATCGCCGCGAACTTCTCGGTCCAGCTGTAGCGGAAATCCGCCGCATGGGCGCGGAACCCGCGTTTCCAGATGATGAACAGCGTCCACAGGATGAACAGCCCGGTGAGCATCAGGCCGGGGAGCACGCCGGCGAGGAACAGCCGCCCGATCGAAGTTTCCGTGGCGATGCCGTAGAGGATGAAGGTGATCGAGGGCGGGATCAGGATGCCGAGCGTGCCGCCGGCGCAGATCGATCCGGTGGCGACGTCGTCCGGATAGCCGCGTGCGCGCATCTCCGGAATGCCCATTTTTCCGATCGCCGCACAGCAGGCCGGCGACGAGCCGGTCAGCGCCGCGAAGATCGCGCATGCGCCGATATTGGAAATGACCAGGCCGCCGGGGATGCGATAAAGCCAGCGGTCGAGCGCCTCGTAGAGATCCTTGCCGGCGGGCGAGGAACCGATCGCTGCGCCCATCATCACGAACATCGGGATCGAGACCAGGGTGAAATCGTTCAAGCCCGCATAGAACGTTTCGGCGGCTACGCGCAACGCGTCGGTGCCCTGGAAAATCACCAGGAACGATATCGCGATGGCGCCCAGTCCGAACGCCACCGGCGCGCCGGACAAAAGGATGACGAGGGTCACGACAAGGACGATCGTGCCCTGGGTGGTCGGGCTCATATCGCCCCGCCCGGCTTGATACCGGTTTCCTCGGCCGCCAGGAGCGCCTCGGGCGGTATCGGCAGCTCGCCCGGCTTGATGCCAAAGGGCGGCTCGCGTCCGGTGACGAGCTTGATCAGCTCGACGACGTATTGCAGCGAGACAAGGCCGAACCCGATCGGCATCGACGCATAGGGAATCCACAACCGCGCGCGCCACATCGTGTCGGAGACCCAGCGCTCGGTCCAGGCTTCATGCCAAAACCGGAAGGTCAGCACCGTCATGACCGCGCAGAACGCCAGCGCCATGATGGCGGAAGCCAGCGCAAGCCAATAGCGCGGGCGTTCGCCGAGATAGTGCGGCAGCACGTCCACGTTGACGTGGCCGCGGGTCAGCAGCACATAGGGGCTGCCGATGAAGGTCGCCCCAATCAAGCTGTAGATGGTGAAGTCGGTCTGCCAGATGGTGTTGTGATTGAGCGCATAGCGCACGAACACCATGTGACAGACGACGAGCACCGCGGCGCCGATCAAACCCGAGGCGAAAATCCCGCATGCCTGAGAGAGCAGCGTGATCGTCCGGATGAAACGGTCCATGCGCCGTCGGCTCCCGCCCTGGACTGCAATTTGCCGGCCGACGCCGCCTTTGAAATTTATTTAACCGCAAGCGCCGCGTCGATCAGCTTCTTGCCGTCGGGCACCTCGTTGGCGAACTCCTTGTAGGAGCTCTCCTGCGCGATCTTGAGCCAGGCGTCGTATTCCGGCTGCGACATGCTCACGACCTCGACATTGTTCTTCTTGAACGTGTCGACCATCTCGTCGTCGAGCTTCTTGGTCGCCTGGTTGAAGAAGTCCTCGGCTTTCTTGCCGGCCTTGAGCAGGACTTCCTGCTGCTGCTTGTTGAGCCGATCGAAGCTCTTCTTCGACATCAGCACCGGCTCGTACATGAACCACAGCGCGTTGTCGCCGGGCGCGGTGATGCACTTGACCTGCTCATAGATGCGGAACGAGACGAAGCTGCCGGTGCTGGTGTCCGTCGCATCGGCCACGCCGGTCTGTAGCGCGTTATAGACCTCGTTGCTGGGGACGGACACGATCGAGGCGCCGGCTTGCTGCCACATCGCCGCGAAGGTCGGTCCCGCGGAGCGGATCTTCAGCCCCTTGATGTCGTCGGGCTTGCGAATACAGGCGCGCTTCGATGCGACGGCGCCGGCGAGCCAGGCGTCGGAGAGCACCATGACATTTGCCTTTTGAATCCTCTCCCTGATGTCCTGCATGAATGGCGAGGTGTTGAGCCGTCGCGCACGTTCGTGATTGCGCACCAGTCCAGGCATGAGCGTTGCGCCGAAGGCGCGCACCTTGCCGCTGGCATAGTCGAGGGGAAAGGAGGAGATGTCGAGCTGACCGATCGAGAGCGCGTTCCACTGCTCATTGGGTTTGAACAGGGAGGCGCCGGGATAGACCTGGACATCGAGCCCGACATTGGCGGCCTTCGCGTCGCGCGCGATGATCTGCACCATCTCGTCGCGCGCATCGCCCTTGCCGCCGGGAAACTGATGCGAGGCCTTGAGCGTCTGCGCCTGGGCGGTAGTGGAAAGCGCGAGGAGCGCCACGACGCCGGCCCATATGGTTGCGGGTTTCTTCATGGGTTCCCTCTCATTTTTTCGTTGAAGACAGGCTCTGGGCCATAAACGGCAGAACAAGGATATTGTCAAAGCGATAAAACAGCCGATTTGATGGCCGCCATCGCTCACGCCGCCGCCTGTCCCGCGGGCCAGTTCGCGCGCTCGGCGCTTTGCAAAATCAGGTCCGCGCCCTTCTCGCCGATCAGGATCGCGGCGGCGTTGGTGTTGCCGGAGACGAGCGTGGGCATGATCGAGGCGTCGACCACGCGCAGCCCCGACACGCCGCGCACGCGCAATTCGGGATCGACCACCGCGTCGGGGTCCGGCCCCATCCGGCAGGTGCCGACCGGGTGGTAGACCGAGATGCCCTTGGCGCGCACGAACGCCGCGATGTCCTCATCGCTCGCGCATTGCGGCCCCGGATCGCGCTCGCAGGCGATGATGGACGCGAGCGCCGGCGCCGCGGTGATCTTTCGCATCAGCTTCACGCCGGCGATCATGGTCTCGAGATCGCGCGGGTCGGCGAGATAGTTTACCTGGATCGCCGGTGCCGCGAGCGGATCGGCCGAGCGGATGCGCAAGCTCCCGCGCGACTGCGGCCGCAGCTTGCACATGGAGAGCGTGAAGCCCGAGAACGTGTGCAGCTTCGGGTCGACGCGCTCGGTCGAGAACGGCATCAGCAAGAGCTGAACGTCCGGCCGGTCGAGGTCGGGACGCGTGCGGGCAAAGCCGCCGGCCAATCCCGCCCACCAGCCGAGCGGGCCCTTGCGGAACAGCGCGTAGTTCAAGCCGGCGCGCGCCATGCGCGTGAAGCTGCGCATGTCGTCGTTGAGCGTGATCTTGTGCTTGCATTCGAGGATGAGCCGCGCCTGCAAATGATCCTGCAGGTTGGCGCCGACGCTCTTGCGGTCGCTCACCACGGCAATGCCATGTTTTCGCAGCAGCTCCGCCGGTCCGATGCCGGAGAGCTGGAGCAGCTGCGGCGACTGCAGCGCACCGGCGGCGAGGATCACTTCCTTGGCGGCGAGCACTTGGCGCTCGTTGCTGTCCGCGCGGTAGGCGACGCCGCGCGCGCGAACGCCGTCGAACAGGATGCGGGTCGCGTGCGCATCGGTGATGACTCGCAGGTTCGCGCGTCGCCGCGCCGGGCGCAGGAACGCCACGCGCGCGCTGCAGCGCAAGCCCCGGCGCGCGGTCGCCTGGTAATAGCCCACTCCCTCCTGGTGCTCGCCGTTGAAGTCGCGGGTATAGGGAATGCCGACGCTCACGCCGGCGGCGATGAACGCCTCCGCGACCGGATGCGGCTCGGGCAGATCGCCGACGGCGAGCGGCCCGCCGGCGCCGTGCCAAACATCGGCGCCGCGGACCTGGTCCTCGGATTTCTTGAAATACGGCAGCACGTCCGCAAAACCCCAGCCGGGATTGCCGAGATCGCGCCAGTGGTCATAGTCCTGCGCCTGGCCGCGCACGTAGAGCAGGCCGTTGATCGAGCTCGACCCGCCCAGCACCTTGCCACGCGGCTGCTTGATTTTTCTTTTGTCGAGGCCGGGCTCCGGCTCGGTCTCGAACATCCAGTTGACGCGTTTATCGAACATGGTGCGGCCGTAGCCGAGCGGGATGTGGATCCAGGGATTTGTGTCCCTGCCGCCGGCCTCCAGCAGCACCACGCGATATTTGCCGCCGGCGCTCAGCCGGTCGGCCAGCACGCAGCCCGCCGACCCGGCGCCGACGATGACGTAATCGCATTGCTCGCTGCTCATCACCCCTGCGTCATTCCGGGGCGCGCCGAAGGCGCGAGCCCGGAACCCATGAACACCGAACTGAGAAATCTGGCAACGCCTGTGTTCATGGATCCCGGGCTCCTCGCTTCGCTCGGCCCCGGGATGACCACCTCGATGCAGTTCTCAGTTTGCGCTGGTTTGCGTCAGGCCGGTCGGCGGGCCGTCGATCGCGGTCCAGCCGCCGTCGACCAGAAGCGCGCTGCCGGTGACGTAGCTCGCGGCGTCGGAGGCAAGAAACACGACCGCGGCGGCGACCTCGCTCGGCTGGCTCCAGCGATTGAACACGGTGTGGGCGGCGAGCGCCTGGAAGATGTGCGGGCGCGCCTTGAGCGGTGCGACGAGCGGCGTCTCGACGATGCTCGGCACGATGGCGTTGACGCGCACGCCGTGCGGGCCGAGCTCGGAGGCGAGCCCGCGCACCATCTGGATGATGCCGGCCTTGGTGGCGCCGTAGATCGCGAGCCCCGGCTCGAGCGTCGAGGCGCGCACCGAGGAGCTCGCGATCAAGCTGCCGCCGCCTTGGCTCGCCATCAGCTTTCCGAATTCGCGCAGAAAGTAGAACGTGCCGCGCAGATTGAGGTTGGCGACGCGGTCGTATTCCTCGTCGGTGTAGTCGCACATCAGCTTGCGCACGTGCGTGGCCGGCGTGGTGAGCGCGATGTCGAGCCGCGCGTGCTCGGCCTTGATGGCAGCCGCCAGCGCTTGGATGTCCGCGGATTTGCCGGCGTCGACTTTATGCGCTTTGCCGCCGATCCCTGCCGCGGCGGCCGTCACGCCGGGCTCGTCGATGTCGGCGCAAATGACGGTCGCGCCGAGCGCGAAAAACGCCTCGGCCGACGCCTTGCCGATGCCGGAAGCGGCGCCGAGCACCAGCGCTTTCTTGCCGCGCAGATCGAACATGCGCCGGTAGCGCGCGAGCCGCGCATCGACGTCGGCTGCAGTCTGCGATGTCATGGCAACGACCTCGGACGGGGGAGAGGGGTTCAAGGTTTCATGATCCGCCAAGCGCCGGCCGCAAGTCCTCGACGAAATATTCGGGATTGAGATCGCGCACGTCGGCGATGCTGGCGCTCAGCCCGTCGAGATGCGCCGCCATCGCGGCGGCGGCGCGGGCCGGATCGCGCGCCTCGATCGCCTTGACGATGGCGATGTGCTCTTGGAGCACCCGCGCCATGCGTCCAGGGACCGGCAAGGTGAGGCGGCGATAGCGATCCACCTGAATTTTCACTTGCTGGATCAGGGTCCAGATGCCCGGATGCCCTGCGGATTCCGCGATCGCCGCATGAAAGGCTTCGTCGGCCTCATGGAAGCGGTCACGATTTCCGGCCCTTTGCATCCGGCGCTGACGCTCGATCAGCCCGTAGAGTTCCGATACCTGTTCCGCACTCGCGGTCTCGGCCGCGAGTCGCGCCGTCAATTGCTCGAGCGCCTTGCGGACCAGGATCGCTTCCGGCAACGAGGCGAGCGGAATCCTGGCCACAAAAGTCCCCGATTGGGGAAAGATGTCGACCAGCGCCTCGTCGGCGAGCCGCAGAATGGCTTCGCGCACCGGCGTGCGGCTGACGCCGTAGCTCGACGCGATCTCCCGCTCGATGATGGATTCGCCGGGCTTGCGTTGCATCGAGACGATTTCCGCCTTGAGCCGGCGGTAGAGCATCTTGGCCGCGGTTTCGGCGCGGCCGGGGCGGACCGCTCCGGTCGAACGCAGGGGTCTTGGTACGGATCGCGCCAGGCTCACGAGGCAGGTCCAGGGTCGCGAGGGATCTGTTCCGCAATGATATATTAGTATATAACAATCGCAACCCGCCCGGGCCGCAAGGTCCCAAGCCGCGGAAACCGAGGAGGAAGCCATGAGACGATCTCTGACGCTCGGCCGCCGGGAAGCACTGGGGTTTCTTGCCTTGGCGCTCGGAGCGATCGCGACCCGATCCGTCCGCCCGGCGCTCGCGCAGCAGAAGCTGGTGCTCAAGGCCTCCGACGTGCATCCGGCCGGCTATCCGACCGTCGCGGCGGTGGAAAGCCTCGGCCGCAAGCTCCAGCAGGCGACCGCCGGGCGGCTCAGCGTGCAGATGTACGGCTCGATGCAGCTCGGCGGCGAGAAGGAAGCGATCGAGCAGGCCCAGGTCGGCGCCATCCAGTTCGCCCGGGTCAGCGTCGGCGCGCTCGGGCCGGTGATCGACGATCTCAACGTGTTCAACCTGCCGTTCCTGTTCCGCAACACCGCGCACATGCAGAAGGTGATCGACGGCCGGATCGGCGACGAGCTGCTCGAAAAGGTGACCGGCAACCCGAGAGCCGGGCTGGTCGGCATCTGCTGGATGGATGCGGGCGCGCGCAGCGTCTACGACACCCGCAGGGCCATCAAGAGCATCGACGATCTCAAGGGCCTCAAGGTGCGCGTCATGGGCAATCCGATGTTCGTCGACATGATGAACGCGCTCGGCGGCAACGGCGTCGCCATGGGATACGACCAGGTCTTCAGCGCGCTGCAGACCGGCGTCGTCGACGGCGCCGAGAACAACCCGCCGAGCTTCGTGTTCGACAATCACTATCAGGTCGCCAAATACTACGCGTTGACCGAGCACCTGATCGTCCCCGAGATCCTGGTGTTCTCGCGCAAGACCTGGGACACGCTCTCCGGCGAAGACCGCGAGCTTTTGAAGAAATTCGGCCGCGAGGCGCAGGCCGAGGAGCGCGTACTGTGGAACCAATATGAGAAGCAGGCGCTGGAGAAGGCCAAGGCGGCCGGCATCCAGATCATCGAGATCGCCGACAAGAAGCCGTTCCAGGACGCGGTGAAGCCGGTGTGGGACAAGTACGGGCCGAAATACGCCGAGCTCATCAAGCGCATCCAGGCGGTGGAATGA